>TARA_R110002096_G_scaffold28763_6_pt1 | contig 17791 bp, 14 predicted proteins | sample TARA_R110002096 | Tara Oceans TARA_R110002096 (sample SAMEA4397295) | marine metagenome | biome: Polar Biome; feature: [DCM] deep chlorophyll maximum layer (ENVO:01000326); material: water (ENVO:00002006), including particulate matter (ENVO:01000060) such as... | depth 35 m | reverse complement strand
GCGGCGGTTTTCGGCGCGTTTGCGCACCACCTGGCGCTGCGTCTGGACATCCTGGGGAATGTCGATAACGATATCGCCGGTGACTTTTGCAGAACAAGATAAGCGGCGATCATCGGCCAGTACACGTTTGGCGCGATAGCGCGCCTCCGTATCCGTGAATGCCGCCAGATGATCGGCCGAACTGGTGATGCCGTGTTTGGCAAAGCGGCCTTCGGCGACCACAACCTGACAGCGCCCGCATATGCCGCGCCCACCGCAGACCGATTCAATGTAAACGCCAAGCGAACGGGCGGCATCGAGAACCGGTGTGCCGACCGGAAAATTGCCGCGCCGGCCCGATGGCATGAAGAGCACCAGGGCTTCTTCTTCGACTTCAGGCTCAGTCGTCGGATCGGCTGCCAATATCTCGCTCAATTGAGCTTCTCCGGTCTATGCTGTTGCTCTGGGCCGCCGGGCTTCGCGTCCACCGCGGCGGCGGCCGCCGGGAGACGCCGGTGCTGCAGAGGGTGATGATGCGTTTCCCGGCACATGATCGCGATAGGTCGAAATCCAGGTCTGGCAATTGGCATCAGTGCCCATCAGCACATTTGCCGCATGGATTGCTTCCATTTCTGCGGGACGGCAGGGGTTCATGATTGCAGACGTCATGCCCGAGGCAATCGCCATCGGCAGAAACGCGGCATTGATACCATGACGGTGCGGCAGGCCAAAGGAGACATTGGAGGCACCACAGCTGGTGTTGACCTTCAATTCTTCGCGCAGGCGGCGCACAAGCGCGAAGACCTGCAGACCCGCCGTGCCCATAGCGCCGATCGGCATGACCAGCGGATCGACCACAATGTCATGCGGCTTGATGCCGTAATCCATGGCATGTTCGACGATCTTTTTGGCCACTTCAAAGCGCACGTCGGGATCTTCCGAGATGCCGGTTTCGTCATTGGAAATGGCAATCACCGGCACATCGTATTTCTTGCACAGCGGCAGCACCAGCTCGAGCCGGTCCACTTCTCCGGTGACGGAGTTGACGAGAGGACGGCCCTTGCACACTGCCAGGGCTGCCGCCAAAGCTGCGGGAACCGAGGAATCGATACAAAGCGGTATATCAACCAGCGACTGCACCAATTCGATAGTCGCGGCCAGCAGCGGTGGCTCGCTCAGGTTCGGATCAATGCTGGTGACACCCGCATTGACGTCCAGCATGGTGGCGCCGGCGGCGACCTGCGCCAGTGCGTCGGCCTTTACGGTATCGAAATTGCCAGCCAGCATTTCGGCTGCAAGTTTTTTGCGGCCGGTTGGATTAATCCGCTCGCCGATCACGCAGAATGGTTGGTCGAAGCCGATAAGGGCCGTGCGCGTTTGGGACGCGACAACAGTCTGAGTCATGGGACAATTCCAATTTTGTTATCGATTATGTGGGGTTAAACCACATTTGCATCAAGATATAAAGATTTCTTTATGTCCCAGAGGCCCCGTTCGTCAAGCCAATTCGCAGATTTTTTCAATCCGCCGAACGGAAATATATGTGCAGCCTGCAGCGGCGAAAACGGATTTTGCGCAATATGGTCTTCTACAGCCTGCAAAATAGGGTCCGGGTCAAAGCCCATCGCCAGAGCCGCCAGAGCCGAGCCGCGCTTTTTCAGGAAACTCATTGAGGCTCCGACGCCGCAAATGGCAGCATATTTGATCAGAGTCGTCATTTTTGCCGGTCCGGCCATACCCATATGAACCGGCAGATGAATGCCCTGAGCCGGCAGACCATCGGCCCAGGCGATGAAGCGCGGGGCGTCGAACCCAAACTGGGTGACAATGCGCATTTCAGCGTCGGTACTGGCGGCATAGTCGGCCTTTTCAAGCAGACTGGCGCGCACCATGTCAACTGACATTACGGTGCTGCCTTCAGGATGGCCCGCCACAGCGATGCGCCGGATTGCGTGGCGGTTCAAAATGTCGCTGCGCAGAATTTCGATCGAGGCGGAGTAGGGGCCCATCTGCCGGTCAGCTTCTCCGGCGATAAGCAGCACATTGTCGACGTCCGCTTCTGCGCTGAGACGGGCAATTCGCAAATCCAGCGCTTCGGCGCTTTTGATCCGTCGTGCCGGAATATGCGGTACCGGCACATAGCCGCAGGCGCGCAATTTTGCCGCCGCCGCAATGATCGTTTCGAGCGGATCAATACCGACATCCGTCAGATAGACCCAGGTCCCCTTGGGAAATAATGACCCCATTTCATCGGTCGACAAGACCTGCTTCGCAGAAGCCTCAATTGTGATCTTGAGTCGCCGTCTAAGGGCCGTTATTTCCATGGTCAACGCCTCCAGCATCAATCAAAGCCTTGAGCCGCGCCTTGGGGTAGGCCGCAATCAGTGCTTCCAAAGCCTGATCCGCTTCTGTTTCCAAATCACCAGACACCTCTTCCGGCGACCCGCGCCGCCATTCTTCCAGATAGGCATCACTGTCTTTGGCCCCAAGCCGCATAGCGCATTGGTCCACCGATTGGATGAAATATTCCGGCAGTTCCCGCTTGGCGGCCTTGCGTCCCGCCTTGACGATGATCTGGGTCGGAATGTCCTTCCAGTATACGATGGTCTTCTGTGCCATTGGCTGCTCCTGATGTGACAATGTGGTTGATGACTGATTTGCGATGCGTCGCCAGCGACATGACATGGTGGGAATGCGACTGAGCAAACGATTTGGAGGGTGTTTTAGGACTGTCGAGCCGTTTTGGAACGTTCTCTAGGCTTTCACTCTGCCTCCGGCAAGATTTTTCATGGCGCTTGCCATATCACCATAACCGGTTGAACGGCGTTCAAAGCGCAGTCCGAGACGGTCAGCGCAGGTTGCCGCCTTGGCAGTGAGGGCAGGATCTTCGGTCTGGGCCAGATAGATCAGTTTTTCATAATTGCCGAAATACATGTCACGCAATTCAGGATGACGATCAAGGCCCATCGGTTTCCAGACAAACGCATCGAACTGCTTGACCAGAAAATCGGTCAGGTAAAACGCGCGCATTTCCGCGTCCGCCCGTTCGGCAAAGGCGTCATTGCCGTCGAAAAACGAATAGCAATGCGGGCCGGCGATGCGCTCCACGCCTTCTTCGGCACATAACGTGTCGAGATGACCGCCGGTGCCGCAATCAGCGTAGAGGATATATATGGTGTGAAATCCATCGGCGCGGCCTTTGCGGATCGCCTCACGCACCGCAGGAGTAATCTGCTCGGGATAAAGATGCAGTTTCGCCGGCAGACAGCGCAAAACCATATAATCCCAGGAATTAGCCGCTTTCAGCGCCAGTATCTCGCGGGCCAGCGCGCCGCAGCCGATCAGCAGAATCGAGCCGGTCCCGGCTTCACCGAAACCTTGTTCCGTCAGAATTGTGTCATCTGGAAGATGCATGTGTCAGCTCCCGTGGCGGGGAGGCGCAACACTCCCGGCAGATTTACGCGGTGGCCCGCTGATTGTGTTTGCGCGCCATCCATTCCTTAGCGGTTTCGACGGCTACAGCGGCGTCGCGGCAATAGGCATCGGCACCGATGGCGAGACCGAATTCCTCATTCAGCGGCGCGCCGCCGACAAGAACGATATGCTTGTCGCGGATACCCATTTCCTTCATGGTATCAATAACAACCTTCATATAGGGCATGGTTGTCGTCAGCAAAGCGGACATGCCAAGGATATCGGGTTTGTGCTCTTCGATGGCAGCAAGATAATCCTCGACCGGATTGTTGATGCCCAGATCGATAACATCGAAGCCCGCGCCTTCCATCATCATGCCGACCAGGTTTTTGCCGATGTCATGAATATCGCCCTTGACGGTTCCGATAACCATGGTGCCGACCTTGGGCGCGCCGGTTTCCGTCAGCAGGGGACGCAATATGCCCATGCCCTGTTTCATCGCATTGGCAGCCAGAAGAACCTCTGGAACAAACAGGATGCCATCGCGAAAGTCGATGCCGACAATCCGCATTCCTTCGACCAGGGCCTTGGTCAGAACATCGTAAGGGGTCCAATCCCGCGCCAGCAGAATATTCACGGCCTCCGCGATTTCTTCCTTGAGCCCGTCATACAGATCGTCATGCATTTGCAGAACGAGTTCTTCATCATTCAACTCGGACAGTATGATGTCATCTTCATCATCGGACATAAACTACCTCACCTTCTGACCTTGTCAGCATTCAATCATCGTCTGCGACACCGAGCATTGAATTGCAAGAGTATTCCGCAAATGCTTTATGTTTCCTGCTGCTGGAAACGACCTGCAGCATCATAAATACGACGGTATGGACTGTCGCGAAAGCATGTGCTGTATGACGCAATATGAACGCAGCATATCGGTTCTGTGCGGCATCTTTGCTACAGGTTTCTATTAAAGGCGCGGATCATGAGTGACAGTCAACGGTATAACGCAGCAACTGGCGCCCCTGTAAGGCGCAAACGCGCTGGTGGGATGGACGGCCGCCGCGCCTTGCGCGCTAACCGCCGGGACCCTCAGATGCCGGCCATTCTGCGCAAGATTCCAACTGTCGAAATCATGGATGAAGAAGGCCTTGCGCTGATCGAAACCAACGCTGATATGATCCTGCAGGAAATTGGCATTGAGTTTCGCGAAGATCCCGAGGCGCTGCAGATGTGGCGCGACGCCGGTGCGGATGTGCAGGGCGAGCGGGTGCGTTTTCCCAAAGGTCTGTGCCGTAAACTGCTTGAGACCGCCCCGCGTGAATTCACCCAATTTGCCCGAAATCAGGAGCGCTCTGTTCAGATCGGCGGAAAAACCACCGTGTTTGCCCCGGTGTATGGCCCGCCCTTCGTCCGGGATCTGGATGGCGGCCGCCGCTATGCGACGCTGGAGGATTTTCACAATTTTGTAAAACTCGCCTATCTGGCACCGGCCATGCACCATTCCGGCGGCACAGTGTGTGAGCCGGTCGATGTGCCCGTCAATAAACGCCATCTGGATATGGTGATGGCCCATGTCAAATATTCCGACAAACCCTTCATGGGGTCGGTGACCCATCCGGAGCGGGCCAAAGATTCCGTTGCCATGGCCAAGCTGGTGTTCGGCGACGAGTTTGTCGATAATAATTGCGTGCTGATCAACCTGATCAACGCCAATTCGCCAATGGTGTTCGATTCCACCATGCTCGGCGCGCTGAAAGTCTATGCGCGGGCCGGGCAGGCCACAGTGATCTCGCCCTTTATTCTGGCCGGGGCGATGTCTCCAGTGACGGTCGCTGGAACTTTGACACAGATATTGGCGGAAGTGCTTGCAGGCGCGGCTTTCGCGCAACTCTGCCGCCCCGGTGCGCCGGTGGTGTTCGGCACGTTTGCAAGTTCCATCTCCATGCAATCGGGGGCGCCGACTTTCGGCACGCCGGAGCCGTCGCTGGTGCTGTACGGGGCAGGGCAACTGGCCCGGCGGCTGGGTCTTCCCTACCGTTCCGGTGGTTCGCTATGCGGCTCCAAGGTCTGTGATGCGCAGGCTGCCTATGAAAGTGCCCAGACCCTGCTGCCAACGGTTATGGGCGGGGTGAATTTCGTGCTGCATGCTGCCGGATGGCTGGAAGGCGGGCTTGCCTCGTCCTACGAGAAATTCGTCATGGACTGCGACCAGTTGGCGATGATGCAGCGCTTTGCCCAGGGCGTTGATCTGTCCGAGCAGGGGCAGGCACTCAGTGCCATCCGCGAGGTTGGGCCAGGCCACCATTATCTTGGCTGCGAGCACACCCAGGCCAATTTTGAAAATGCCTTCTACCGATCGACAATTGCTGACAACAATTCCTATGAGCAATGGCAAGCCGATGGGGAAAAGACCGCAGAACAGCGTGCCAACGTGCTGTGGAAGAAAATGCTGCAGGATTATGAAGCGCCGGCACTGGATCAGGGCATCGAAGAGGCGCTGACCGATTTCATTGCCCGCAAGAAGGACAGCGCGGAAGATGCCTTTGCGCCGAAGGATCCCAAGAAGGATGCCATGTCCCGCTCAATGAAAGTGCGCAGCACCGCAATGCGAGAATCATTCGGACTGAAAGACGGCAAGGAGAAATAGGGTCTGACGTCTAACGGCTGGGCTTGAGATCCATGTCGAGCCGGATGTAGTCCCCTCGATAGGTCGCTTCGCCAAGATACAGCACCGTTTTGTCCGGCCCGAGAAGCACCCGGCGCACATCCGCCACGGGCGAACCCAGTGGAATGTCGAGACTGCGCGCAACTTCCATCTCGGCAGATGCAATCGACAGGGTTTGTCGCGCCCCGGTGATATCTACGCCGGGAAGCGATGTTATCAGCGGCAGAACAACTTCTGTGCGAAAGCGGTCGGGCGCCAGTGCGAAAACCCGGTCATCGAGAAAGATCGATACAACGCAATAGGGTTCGCCGTCGCGTGAGTGAACACGGCGCATATGGGTGTAGCGAGGCGCCGCAATACCGTCATTTTCAGTCAGAACCGGCTGCAGTTCGGTTTCGTCCACGTTGGAAAGATCGGGCATATCGCCGCGATACATTTCCACCAGATCGTCCAGTGTGGTTTCAACCACCAGTTTGCGATTGCGGCCTGCCGCCTGGGTGACAAAGGTTCCGCGTCCGCGCTGCGGTGACAAAAGCCCCTCGTCAGACAACATTCTGGTGGCCTGTCTGACAGTTACGCGAGCGGTGCCAAATTCGGCCATAAGGTCTTCAATTGATGGGAGAATATCGTTTGGCTTCCATTGGCCACGGCGGATTCTGCTGCGCATGACATCAGCAAGCTGAACATATCTGGGTATGTGGGTATTGCGGAACATTTCGCTTGCTTTCCCATTCCTTTTTGCGCATACGTTCTAAAATAGGTACGTTTAGGACGTATAAATCTAACCTATTCGCGCAGCTATGCCAATGTGGCTCATTGCTGCAAGTCGAATTAACCAGAACCAACAGGGATCTGGGGCTTTCACTCGGGAGGAATACCAACATGACACATCAGGATCGGCCAAAAATGAAAAGTCCATTTGTGACCCGCCGAACGGCTTTGAAAGTAACGGCGGCAGGCCTGGCGACGATGGCGGCGCCGGGCATTCTGACGCAAGGTGCCCATGCGGCAGGCAAAAATATGGATCTGGATTCATTCCGGCAGGCCGGAATTGACTGGCGGCAGGCAGAAGGTGCCAACATCACCATCGGTGTGATACCTGCCGGTTACTTCCAGAATCTCGAAGCTGTTCTGGAAGATTTCTTCGAACTGACCGGCGTCAATGCAAGGCTTGAAATGACGCCTCCGGGCCAGATCCGGCAAAAGGCGGTTCTTGATCTATCCAGCGGGACTGGTACCTGGGCCAGTCATGCGGCGGATCCGATGTATTATCCACTTTATGTCGCCAATGGCTGGGTTGATCCGCTTGATGGTTATCTCGGCGATGCAAAGCTGACCGACAATGACTGGTTCCGCTATGAGGACATTTTGGCTGGCTGGCGCGGCACAACATCGGTCGATGGCCGCCCCTATGGTATTCCTTATGACGGCGAAGCCACCATTCAGGTGTACCGCAAGGATGTCTTTGACGAACGTGGTTTGATGCCGGCCGATACTTTGGAGCAATTCACTTCCAATGCGGCGGCGGCCCATGACCCGGCAAACCGGCTGTGGGGTGCTGCGCTGCGCGGCTTTAAAGGTGCGGGGCAGAACATGTATATCTACCCGTCAATTTTCCGCGCTTTTGGCGGTGAATGGTTCAACAGCTCCGGCGATATGACGGTCAACACGGAAGAAGCCATCGGCGCGCTGGAATGGTATGTGAACCTGTTGAACAATTATGCGCCCGAAGGCGTCGAGAACTGGAACTGGCCCGATATTGCCGATGCGTTCGGCCAGGGCACGGTGGCTTCATACATTGATGCCCATGGTTCGGCCGCGGTAATTGCCAATCCGGAAAAATCCAAAGTTGTCGGCAAAATCGGCTTTGCACGCTGGCCCAAGGGGCCGTCCGGCAAGCGCGTCACGTCGATCTGGAACTGGAGTTTTCCAATCAATGCCGCGTTATCCGAAAAAGACAAGGCGGCAACCTGGCTGTTCATTCAGTGGGCGGCTTCCAGGGAAACCCAGGCGGCAACCAGCTATGCCTTCCCGGGCGCCTACAAGCGCAGCGGTGCAAACCGCACGTCTTTGTGGAACCTTGATGCCTATCGTTCGGTCCTTGGCTCAGCCGGTGACAATTTCATCGAAGCCGTGACAACGTCCTTTGCCGAAGATACCGATGTCGACTGGCGGCCGCGCCTGCCACAATGGCCTGCCGTTGGTGACACGATGGCAACGGCTATTCAGGCCAGCCTTGTCGGCCAGTCCAGTGTGACCGACGCTTTGAATGAAGCGCAGGCCAAAATCGATGGCATTCTGAAAGGCTAAGTTCGGCAGGCGGATCAGGTTATGGCGCAGCGTAAACGCGGATACTTTTCGACCGAGCGGGGTTTTGCCCTGCTCATGGTCAGCCCCGGAATCGCGGTGCTGATCCTGACGACAACGTTTCCGCTGGCCTATCTGATCTGGAACTCGTTCCTGAATCTCAATCTGGCGATGCCGTGGGGCAATGGCTTCGCCGGATTGGATAATTATGCCCAGATGATGGGAGATTCCCAATTCTGGTTCTCGCTCAAGCTGACGGCAATTTACACCGTCAGTTCAGTTGCCCTGCAACTGATTATCGGGCTGGGTCTGGCCCTTATGGTGATCCAGATTCCGAAAGGGCAGTGGGTGTTCCGGCTCGCGGCGATTCTGCCGATTGTGCTGGCGCCGGTTGTTGTCGGACTGTTCTGGCGCACATTAATGCTCGCGCCGAATTTCGGGATTGTCGATTTCATCGTTCGCGCGCTGGGGTTTGAGAGCGTCAACTGGCTTGGCGCGCCGGTTCCGGCGCTGATCTCGGTGATCATCATTCACACTTGGCAATGGACACCGTTTGCCTTTCTGGTCCTGTTGGCGAGCCTTGCCTCCCTGCCGCCGGATCTTTATGAAGCTGCAAAAATCGACCGCGCCAACCCGGTGCAGCGCTTTATCCATATCACCCTACCGCTGATCCGTCCGGCCATCGTGATCGTGGTGATCATGCGCTCGATGATCGCGCTGTCGGCCTTTGCGGCAATCTTTGCGGCGACCGGTGGTGGCCCCGGCACTGCGACCGAGATCCTCAATCTCTATGCTTACAAAACCTCCTTTGTGGAACTGAATTTCGGCTACGGTTCGGCGCTGGCCGTCTCGCTTCTGGTGATCACCATGGCGGTGTCGGGCGTGTTGTTCTATCTGCGCACGGCGAGGCGAGGATAGCTCATGAATTCCAACCGAAAACGACAAAAACTGGTGCGCAGCGCAGTGCTTTTTGCGATCGCTTCGATCCTGCTGTTCATATGGGTTTTTCCGCTGTTCTGGGCGGTGCTGGTATCGCTCAAATCGGAAGCCGAGGTAATGGCCTATCCGCCACGGGTTATTTTCGAGCCGACTGTGCAGAACTACAAGGATGCGTTGTTTGGCGGTATTTCGATTCTCCCCAGTCTGGTGACCAGCGTGATTGTGGCCACTGCTACGACGATCCTGACCATTGTCATGGCCGTACCTGCTGCCTACGCGTTTGCCCGCTTGAAACTGCGCGGCAAGGCGGCTTTGGGGTTTTATACGCTGGCGACGCAAATGGTGCCGCCGGTGGGATTGGTGATTCCCTATTTTCTGATCCTCAACAAGGTCGGCTGGCTGGATACGTATCAGGGCATGGTGACCGTCTACCTGACGTTTTCACTGCCTTTCGCGATCTGGCTGCTGGTTTCCTACATGGAGGATATTCCCTTCGAAATGGAAGAGGCCGCGTTTCTGGACAAGGCGAGCCGGTTGCAGACGCTCTGGCACGTTATCCTGCCGCAGGTGCGTGGTGGCATCGCGGTGACGGTCATCTTCGTATTCCTCAACGCCTGGAATGAGTTTTTGTTCGCGGTGCAGCTTGGTGGCAACACCGTGCGCCCGGTGACCGTGGCGATGTATAATTTTGTGTCTGTCGAGCAGACCCTGTGGGCCAAGCTCAGTGCCGCAGCCCTGATTGCAATGATCCCGATGATCCTGATCGGCGTGTTTGCACAAAAACAGATTGTAAAAGGCCTGACCGTGGGTGCGGTCAAGGGCGGAGGCAGACGATGAGTAACCAAAAGGGCCGCATCTCCCTGCGCGGCGTGCGCAAGGTCTTCGGCAATTTCGAAGCCCTGAAATCGATTGATCTGGAAATAGAACCGGTGGAGTTCTTCGCCTTGCTCGGGCCATCAGGATCCGGCAAGAGCACGACTTTGCGGGTGATTGCCGGTCTGGAAACACCCGATGAAGGCGCTATTTTCGTTGACGATGAAGATGTCACTTTCGGCCCTCCCGGTGAGCGTGACGTGGCGATGGTGTTCCAGAACTATGCGCTTTATCCGCATATGACGCTGGCCGAAAATATCGGCTTTCCGCTGAAGATGGACAAAGTTCCGAAGGCAGATATTCCCGAGCGTGTCCGCGCTGCGGCGGCGAAGGTCAAGATCGACCATTTGTTGCACCGCCGCCCCGGACAGTTGAGCGGCGGACAGCAACAGCGCTGCGCTCTGGCCCGTGCCATTGTGCGGCAACCCAAGCTTTTCCTGCTTGACGAACCATTGTCCAATCTGGACGCCCAATTGCGCCTTGAGACCCGGGTTGAGCTGAAAAAGCTGCAACGTGAACTCGACGTGACAGCGGTCTATGTGACCCATGATCAGGAAGAGGCGATGACGCTGGCGGACCGCATGGCGGTTTTTCTGGATGGCGAGATCGCCCAGATCGGAACTCCGGACGAGGTGTTCAACAGGCCTGCCAATATGGCGGTGGCGGCGTTTATCGGCAGTCCTCCGATGAATTTGATCTCGGCGCAATTGGACGGCTCGGAACTGCGGGTTGGTGATTACCAGTTGACTTTGCCAGGCGTGAATTCGCGCCCTCCGGGACCGGTGATCCTGGGAATTCGACCGAGCCACATCACGCTGTCTGATAGCGGTCTGAAGGCCAGTCTTTATCTGTCGGAGAACCTGGGCGAGGGCATGCTTTTAAACTGCCTCCATGGCGATGACATGATCAAGGTCAGGCTGCCGGAAGTGCGCCGGATGAGTGATGGTGCTGCGCTGAATTTGCAATTTGATCCCGAGCAAATCCATCTGTTTGATCCGGAAAGCCGGACGCGCATCGAAATCGCATAGAATGAACACCACAAGAGTTGAGGCCCACTTATGAAAACCGTTTTCCTGCTGTTTGATTCCGTCAACAGGCTGATGTTGGAGCCTTACGGTGGCCAGTTGCTCGAAACACCCAATTTCAAGCGTCTGGCGGAGCGTTCGGTGACATTTGACAATCATTATATCGGCTCCATGCCCTGCATGCCGGCGCGGCGCGATATGCAAAGCGGGCGGCACACGTTCCTGCATCGCTCGTGGGGTCCGTTGGAGCCGTTTGACAATTCGTTTCCGGAGCTTTTGAAATCCTCCGGGTCCTATTCGCATCTGATCTCGGACCACTATCATTATTTTGAGGATGGCGGAGCGACCTACCATACCCGCTACAATTCGTTTGATTTCATCAGGGGTCAGGAATCCGACCCCTGGAAGGTGATGCTTGAGGCGTCAATCGACCGGATCAGGGAGCAATATCATCCCAGCCAGAACGACCCGGCATCGAAACAGAACCCCTATCATTACATGATCAACCGGGAGTTCATCAAGGAGGAGGCGGATTTTCCATCCGTGAAATGCTTCTCAGCCGGTTATGAATTTCTCGACCGGAACCGCAATGCCGACAACTGGTTTCTGCAGATTGAAACCTTTGATCCGCATGAGCCGTTTTTTGCGCCGGCGCGGCTCAAGGAAAAGTTTCAGACCGACTATGAAGGCCCGATCCTTGACTGGCCGCGCTATGAACGCGTGACCGAGCCGCAGGATGAGATCGATGAGCTTCGAGCCAATTACATGGCGCTGCTGACCCTGTGTGACGAATTGCTGGGCAAGTTTCTGGATTATTTCGACGAACATGACATGTGGGCCGATACAGCGCTGATCCTGACCACCGATCACGGCTTTCTGCTTGGCGAGCATGATTGGTGGGCCAAGAACCGGATGCCGATGTATGAGGAGATTTCCCACATTCCGCTGTTTGTCTATCACCCCGACCACAAGGACAAGGCGGGCCAGCGCCGCAAAAGCCTGACCCAGACAATCGATCTGATGCCAACCATCTGCGAAATTCACGGAGCTGATATTCCGGAAGAAGTGGCCGGAAAATCGCTTCTGTCACTGCTCGAAAAAGACGAGTCGGATCGTGAGGCGGCGATTTTCGGCTATTGGGGCGGCGGCATCAATGTCGTCGACGGGCGTTATACCTATTTCTGCTACCCCAAAGACATGCAGAACCAGGAGCTGTATCAATATACTCTGATGCCGACCCACATGACGAAAATGTTCACGGTGGAAGAGTTGAAGAGCGCGAGTCTGGTCGGTCCATTTGACTTTACCAAGGGTGTGCCGCTGTTGCGCGTCGCGCACAAATCAAAAGCCGATACCAAAACCCATTCCTATCATTTTCCGGAGAAAATGGTGGATACGACGACGGTGCTTTATGATCTGGAGACGGATCCGGGCCAGACAACGCCGATCAATGATCCACAGGTTACTGAGCGGCTCAACGCTGCGCTGTTCCGCCTGATGGCGGAAAACGATGCACCGGCGGAAACGGTGCAACGCATGAAGGAAAGTCTGCTGGATTGATGCTTAACGTCCGCGCCGTCGCGGCCGCCGCTCTGTCTTTCCGACGCCGGATGATACCGGATTGATGATGGGGCCGATGGTTCCGACAATCATGGCTTCATCCGGCCGCTCGCCTTTCTGGTGAGCATCGAGAGCCTGGCGCATCGCTGCCAGATGAATTGGCGAGGTGCCGCAGCAGCCGCCGATAATGCGTGCGCCAGCGTCCACCGCCAGCCGGATATAATCGGCCATCAGATCCGGCGTGCCGGTATATTCGACCTGATCACCACGCACCTGGGGAATGCCGCAATTGGCCTTGGCGACAATGACCATGTCACCAGGCTGCTCCGACATGGAAAGAACCGACATCAGCAGATCAGAGGCACCAACCCCGCAATTTGCGCCGACTGCTACCGGCCTGGTCTCCATACTGTCCAGCAGATGCGGCATTTCAGAGGGCGGCAGGCCCATCATTGTCATGCCGGCTGTATCGAAACTGGCGGTCACCACATAGGGCAGGCCGCAGATATTGGCGGCATCGGCCGCAGCCTGCATTTCTTCTTTGGCAGACATGGTTTCGATCCAGGCAACATCGGCGCCGCCAGCCTTCAGACCCTGCATCTGGTCAACAAAGGCTTTGACGGCATCATCATAGGTCATTTCGCCAAGCGGCTCGAATAATTCGCCGGTCGGTCCGACTGATCCGGCGACCACCACCGGCCGATCGGTTTCGTCGGCCACTGCGCGGGCAAGGCGGGCACCAGCTTCATTGTATTCAAACACCCGGTCCTGCGCCTTGTGCAGCTTCAGGCGCGGCGCATTGGAGCCAAACGTGTTGGTGAGAATGATGTCGGAGCCGGCATCGACAAATGCCTGATGCAGTGCGGTCACCTTCTCGGGCGCGTCGAGGTTCCAGAATTCCGGCGGATCCCCCGGTCCAAGGCCCAGATCAAAGAAATTGGTGCCGGTGGCACCATCTGCCAGAAGAACGGGTTTCTGATCCAGCAGGCTGGCAAGTGTGGTGGCGGTCATGGCGAAAATCCAATGGATGTTTTCCCTGAAATCGCGCCATGTGCTGCAAATGTCAATCAAAGAATAAAAGACATAAAGATTTCTTTATGACCGCATTCTTTCTCCATTCGGATCAAACAGGGGTTCCGGCTGGATGCGGGCGGCGCACATCTGGCCTAAAATTTCAATCTGGAAGGCGCCCGGTGCAAGGTCTTCGGCGCAACCGCGCGGCACATATCCCTGAGCCAGCGAGCAATCGTAATTATGCGCATAGCCGCCGGACGTGACCCAGCCGATCACTTGGCCGTCCTTCCAGATCGGCTCATCGCCCATGACATCGGCATCAAGGGCGTCGACGACAAAGCTGACCCGTGCCAGCTTCGGCCCGTCGTCGCGCGCTCTGATGGCCGCCGCCCGGCCAATAAAGTCAGGTTTGGAAAGAGCGACAAAGCGGTCGAGGCCGGCTTCAAAAGGGCCGTAAATCGGCCGGAATTCGCGGAACCAGGTTCCGAAATTCTTCTCCAGCCGCAGGCAGAGCAGGGCGCGCATACCAAAATGCCTGATCTGGTATTCGCCACCGGCTTGCAGCAGTTCCAGATAAAGCCGCCGCTGATATTCCGGGGCGACCCATATCTCATAGCCCAGATCACCGGTGTAACTGACGCGGTTGATTTTTGCCGGTATCGCGGCGACATCGCTCTCGCGAAAATCCATGAATTTGAAGGTGTCGCCCGAGACATCCTCATCACACAATTTGGCCAGCACCTTGCGCGCATTCGGCCCGGCGATCGACAGGCCGACAAGCCCCAGATCAATGTTCCGTATGGTGACGGAGCCATCTTTCGGCAAATGCTGTTCAAACCAGCGCATGTGATAGATCTGTGCCTGGCTTGAGCCGAACATGTAAAACCGCTCTTCCACTGCCTTGGCAATGGTGAAATCTCCAATTATCAGCCCCTGCTCATTCAGCATCGGAGTGAGGATGATGCGGCCAATCCTGGGCATGTTGTTGGCCATCATGCGGGACAGCCAGGCTTCGGCACCCGGTCCGGTGATCTCGTATTTGGCAAAGTTTGAAATCTCCGTGATTCCAACGGATTGGCGAACGGCTTTGCATTCCCGCTTGATCGGTTCAAAATCGTTTGAACGGCGGAATGAGACGATATCTTCGGCAAGTTCGCCATCTTTCGCGTACCACAAGGGTGTTTCCAGGCCCCAGGACGCGCCCATCACCGCGCCCGCCTGCAATTGCAGGTCATAGATCGGCGTGGTCTGCATCGGGCGGCAGGCCGGCAATTCTTCATTGGGAAATCTGATGCGGAAGCGGCGTTGATAATTCTCCTGCACTTTGGCGTTGGTGTAGCCTCGCGTCGCCCAACTTCCGAAGCGGGAAACATCCATGCCCCAGACGTCAAAGCCCGGATCGCCATTGACCATCCAGTTCGACAGGGCAAGGCCGACGCCGCCGCCCTGGCTGAAACCGGCCATCACCGCGCAGGCGCACCAGAAATTGTTCAATCCCCGAACTGGTCCGACCAAAGGATTGCCATCCGGTGAAAAGGTGAAGGGCCCATTGATGATCTGCTTGATGCCGGCGTTCTGAAAGGCCGGGAAATGGTCAAAGCCGACTTCCAGAGACGGCGCAATGCGGTCCAGATCCGGCTCCAGAAGCTCGTGTCCGAAATCCCACGGCGTCTGTTTCGGCGACCACGGCCTGCAGCTTTGTTCATAGGTCCCCATCAACATGCCGCCGCGTTCCTGCCGCAGATAAAGTTCTCCTTTGAAATCAATTGCGTGAACAACTTCCTTGCCGGTTTCCTCATTGATAGCTTTGACCTCCGGCATGTCTTCGGTCAGCAGATACATGTGCTCCATCGCCAGAACCGGTAGTTCCAGACCAACCATACGGCCGATTTCACGCGCCCAAAGGCCACCGGCATTGACGATATGTTCGGCCCTGATGGTGGCTTTATCGGTGATCACGTCCCAGCCGCCATCGCTGCGCTGCTGCAGGTCCTCGACTTTGCAGAAGCGTTCAATCTCGGCACCCTGAAGGCGGGCCGCCTTTGCATAGGCATGGGTTGTGCCAGCGGGGTCGAGATGGCCTTCCATCGGGTCCCACAGCGCGCTGACAAATTTACTTTCGTCAATAAGCGGCAGTAATTTCTTGGCTTCGCTGGCTGAAATGATTTCGGTGTCCATCCCCAGATAGCGGCCCTTGGCGTGGGCAAGTTTGAGGAAGTCCATCCGTTCCGGCGTATCTGCCAGTTGCAGGCCACCAGTCAGATGCAAGCCGCAGGACTGGCCGGAGACGCGCTCCAGTTCCTCATAAAGTCCAATCGTATAGCTCTGGAGCTTTGCAACATTGGGATCGCCGTTCAGAGTGTGAAAGCCGCCCGCTGCGTGCCAGGTGGAGCCGGATGTCAACTCGTCGCGCTCCAGCAGGATCACATCGCGCCAGCCGGCTTTTGTCAGGTGGTACAGCACGCTGCAGCCGACAACGCCGCCGCCAATCACCACAACCTGTGCAGATGTTTTCATGTTGCATTCTCCCGATGGGCTCTAAAAATCGGTGGGGGCTCCGCCTTCCTCGATGCGCTTTGCCACAAAAGCGTCGAGTTCTTCTTCAATGGCCGGATCAAGCGGTGGCTTTTCATAGGCGGTGAGGGTTTCTTTCCAGATCCGGTTTGCCTTCTGCTCGGCTTTGGGACTTCCAGCCTCTTCCCAGGATTCAAAATTGCGCCAGTCGGAAATGATCGGGGCGTAAAAGGCGTCCCGGTAGCGTGCCTGGGTGTGGGGCGTGCCGAAAAAATGCCCGCCCGGCCCCACGTCGCGGATCGCTTCCATTGCCAGACTGCCTTCGTCAACCACAAGGGGATCGAGGAATTCTGCAACCATCTGCAGATTATCAACATCGATGATGAATTTTTCAAACGAAGTGCTCAGGCCGCCCTCCAGCCAGCCGGCTGCATGTTTGATGAGATTGCCGCCGCCCATGATGGCACCCCACAAAGAGAACACAGATTCATAGGCAGCCTGTGCATCGGGATAATTGGCAGCGCAGACATTGGACGAGCGGTAAGGCAGCTTGTAGCGCCGCGCCAGCTGGCCACCGACATGGGCCGCCTTCATGGCCTCCGGCGTGCCAAAAGCCGGGGCACCCGATTTCATGTCGACGTTGGAAGTGAAGCCGCCATACATCACCGGCGCTCCGGGGCGCACCAATTGCGTCAGCGCGATACCGGCCAGAGCTTCGGCATTCTGCTGCACCAGAGCCCCTGCAATGGTGACCGGTGCCATCGCTCCGGCAAGCGTGAATGGCGTCATCACCACCAGCTGGTTGCGGCTCGACATTTCAATAATGCCCTGCATCATCGGTGTATCCAGCCGCAATGGCGACGAGGAATTGATGATGGTCATCGACGAGCATTGCGCATCGAGCTGCTCGTGAGTGAGGCCGCGTGCAATGCGGACAATCTCAAGCCCGTCGCGGTTACGTTCCTTGCCCAGGGAGTACATGTGGAACGCCTTGTCGGTCAGTTTCACACAGTCGGACAGACAGATCAGGTGGCGGATGGAGGCGTGAATATCCACCGGCTCGACCGGATAACCGCCATTGACGTGGATGATATTGAAACTTTGCCCGAGTTTCACAAGGTCGCGGTAATCCTCCAGATTGCCGGGGCGGCGGCCGCGATCCAGATCGGTGCAGTTCGGCGCGCTGGCAACCTGACTGAAGAACAAATGATTGCCGCCAACATGAATATTATGCGCCGGGTTGCGGGCATGCAGCGTAACACTCGAAGGGCAGGTGGTGATGAGTTGTTCGATCAGCCCTTTGGGAAAACGGACCCTGTTGCCGCCGGGTTCCACATCGGCGCCCGCAGCGGCGTATAAGCGCTTAGCCTGCTCATGGATAACTTCGACACCGATTTCCTGAAGCACATCAAATGACGCGTCATGTATGGCGTCCAGCTCATCAGCACTGATGACATCCACCGGACCGTAATGCAGACGCGGCTGACGAAACGGTTTC
>TARA_R110002096_G_scaffold101547_2_pt1 | contig 17796 bp, 18 predicted proteins | sample TARA_R110002096 | Tara Oceans TARA_R110002096 (sample SAMEA4397295) | marine metagenome | biome: Polar Biome; feature: [DCM] deep chlorophyll maximum layer (ENVO:01000326); material: water (ENVO:00002006), including particulate matter (ENVO:01000060) such as... | depth 35 m | reverse complement strand
GCCGGCGCGAACCGTGCAGCGACTGCGGCAGACGATCCACCGGACGAACCGCCAGGCGATCGTGCAAGGTCCCACGGATTGCGAACGGGTCCGTAGAAACTGGTTTCGTTTGACGACCCCATTGCAAACTCGTCCATGTTGGCCTTGCCCAGCACCACTGCACCAGCGGCGTCGAGTTTTTCAACGACAGTTGCATCGTACGGCGACACGAAATTGTCCAGCATTTTCGAACCGCAGCTCGTCTTGATGCCGCGCGTGCAAAAAATATCCTTGTGAATAATTGGCAGCCCGGCGAGCACACCGGCATCGCCGTGCGCGCGCGCCGCATCGGCACGCTTGGCTTTTGCGAGCGCTTCGTCTGCCGTCACCGTGACAAATGCATTGAGTTTTTCGTTGTGTGCCGCGATACGGTCGAGCAGGTTTTGCGTCAGTTCAACGGACGTAAACTCACCCCGATCAAGACCGGCGGCTAACTCGGTCAGTGTTTGCGTGTGCAGACTCATTATTCAATCACTTTCGGGACGAGATAGAAGCCATCGGCAACGGCGGCCGAATTCTCCTGGAAGCGGTCGCGCTCGTTGGCATCGGTAACGACGTCGGGCCGCAGCCGCTGGGCGGCGTCAAACGGGTGCGCCATCGGCACGACACCCTCGGTATCGGCCTGCGACAGCTGATCGACGAAATCGACGATTTTGGACAGCTTTTCGACGCTCTCGGCATACTCCTCATCGGTGAGTTTCAGCCTCGCCAGCATCGCAATATGTTGGACCTGCTCTTTGTCGAGTGACACGGGATAAATCCGGGCGTTTGTTGGTTGCTAAATAGGCCGCTCTGCGGCGGGGACGCAATAATACATGAACCTTCCCCGCAATACCGCGCGGCTGCACAGGCTCCTTGTGGAATGCCGTGGGCATTGCTAGATTACGCCGTTAATCCCGGTTCGAGATCCCGCCCCGACATGCTCAAGAATATAATGGGTTATTTTTCCAATGACCTTTCGATTGACCTTGGCACAGCTAACACCCTGATTTACTCCCGGGGTGCCGGCATTGTGCTCGACGAACCGTCTGTGGTGGCCATTCGCGAGGATTCCGGCCGCGGTGGCCGTACCGTCGAGGCGGTTGGTGCCGAGGCCAAGAACATGCTGGGCCGCACACCGGGCAATATCACCGCGATTCGGCCGCTGAAAGACGGCGTCATCGCCGATTTCACCGTGACCGAAAAAATGCTGCAGCATTTCATCCGCAAAGCGCACCAGTCACGCTATTTTCGCCCCAGCCCCAGAGTCCTTATCTGTGTCCCGTATGGCTCAACCCAGGTTGAGCGGCGCGCGATCCGCGAATCGGCTGAAGGTGCCGGCGCGCGCAAAGTACACCTTATAGATGAGCCCATGGCCGCGGCGATCGGTGCCGGCATGCCAGTGCACGAGGCGCGCGGCTCGATGGTGCTCGACATTGGCGGTGGCACCTCGGAAGTCGCGGTCATCTCGCTGAATGGCATCGTCTATGCGGCATCGGTGCGCATCGGTGGCGACCGTTTCGACGAGGCCATCACCAACTACGTGCGCCGCAACTACGGCATCCTGATTGGTGAAGCAACCGCCGAACGCATCAAGCACGAAATCGGATCGGCGTTCCCCGGGCAGGAGGTTCTCGAGATTTCTGTCAAGGGCCGCAATCTTTCCGAAGGCGTACCGCGCAGCTTTACGCTGAACAGCAACGAAATCCTGGAAGCACTGCAGGAACCGCTGCAGGGCATTGTTGGCGCCGTTAAGGAAGCACTTGAGCAGACGCCACCGGAACTCGGCGCCGATGTCGCCGAGCGCGGTATTGTCTTGACCGGCGGTGGTGCGATGCTGCGCGACCTCGACAAACTACTGATGGAGGAAACCGGCCTGCCGGTTGTCATCGCTGATGATCCGTTGACCTGCGTTGCGCGCGGCGGCGGCCGGGTCATCGAATTGATCGACGAACACGGTCCGGCGGTGTTCGGCCTGGAGTGATTCAGGTCCGGGCCGCCTGACGGCAGGCAACAGATCTCGATGGTCGCATCCCGGGAAAGTCGCAATAATCCAGGCCGAATTCCGGCATTGGGACTGCGAGTCTTTGTACTCATCATCGTCAGCATTCTGCTGATGTACGTCGACAATCGACTCAATCATCTGGATGCCGTGCGCACGAGCATCGGCGCCGCCATGTACCCGCTGCGGGTCATCGTCGACGCGCCGGTTCGCCTCTGGAACTGGCTGGACGACTCGACGACCTCGCGCGGTGACCTCGAGATGGAGTTGAATCGGCTCAAATCAGAGCGCTTGCTGACCAATGCGCGCCTGCAAAAGCTCAATGCCCTGGAGGCCGAGAACGCGCGCCTGCGCGCCATGCTCGATGCACGCGCACAAGTGCGCGATCAGGTACGTGTAGCCGAAATCATGTCGGTCGACGCGAACCCTTACAATCACAGCCTGGTCATCGACGTTGGCACACAGGACGGTGTTTTCGACGGCCAGGCACTGGTTGATGCCGATGGCGTTGTCGGCCAGGTGATCGAAGCAGGCCTGATGACATCGCAGGCCATGTTGATCAGCGACACAGACCATGCGTTGCCGGTTGAGGTTAATCGCAATGGCCTGCGCACGATTGTTGTCGGCACTGGCACGATCGACCGGCTCAGCCTGCCTTTTATCGTAAACAATGCCGATATCCAGGTCGGTGATTTGCTGGTGACATCAGGACTGGGTGGCGCATTCCCGGCCGGTTACCCTGTCGCCATCGTGGATTCCGTAACGCGAATACCGCAGGAGCCCTATGCGGATGTGTCGGCCAAGCCCGCTGCATCACTGGGCGAAGTTCGGGAAGTCATGCTGATATTTTCGGCCGCGGCCGCTGCGGCGGAAGAGGAAGCCGACGATGAGTAGGGATCGCGATTCCCGTCGACTGCCAATTATTATTTCGCTGCTCGTCGGGCTGTTGCTGACGATGATGCCGCTGCCCGAATCGGTCGGTGCGTTCCGGCCCGACTGGCTGGCACTACTGATTATATTCTGGGCAATGCAGTTACCGCGAACCTGGAGTGTTGGCAGCGCCTGGATCATTGGCATCATCCTGGACGTGTCGCAAGGCACCTTACTCGGTCAGCACGCACTGGCATTGTGCGTGGTCGCTTTTGTCACGGTACGATTTCATTTGCTGATGCGTGTCTTCCCGCTGCCGCAACTTACCGCCACTGTGTTTGCGATTTTGGGCCTGTACCAGTTCCTGCTGTTCTGGGTAAACGGCGTCGCGGGTGTGGGTGCGCCGGCCGTCACTTACTGGGGCCCTGTCATCGCGGGCACCGCTTTGTGGCCGCTGATAATGATGTTGCTGTCCGGTTTGCGTTACCGGACACGTTCCGGCCGCTGACGTGGCACTACTGTCATCGATCAAGGACCACCACTCGGAACGACGCTTGTTCATCGGCCGGGCTATCCTGGCTTCCGTTATATCGATCGTTTTGCTGGGACTGGTCATCGCACGCCTGGTGCAGCTGCAGGTATTCGATCACGAATTGTTTGCCGAGAAATCACAGGGCAACCGCATTCGTATTGAGGCCGTGCCCCCCATTCGCGGCCTCATCTTCGATCGCAAAGGGCGTGTGATCGCCGAAAATCTGCCCGCCTATCAGCTTGAACTGATCCCGGAACAGGTCGACGATATTGACGATACGCTGCAGCGGCTTGCGGCGATGGATCTCATAGCGGCTGACGATATCCCGCGCTTCAAGGCCCTCAGCAGAAACGGCCCGCAATTTAAACCGGTTACCTTGAAATTCAGGTTAACCGAAGAAGAAATTGCCAACTTCGCGATTCAGCGACCGCGATTCCCGGGGGTCGATTTTCAACCGAGGCTGGTACGCCACTACCGCTACGGCGAGTTGTTTGCACACGCGGTCGGGTATGTCGGGGCGCTGAACACCAGCGACATGGAGCGGCTCGACTCAGCACGGTATGCCGGGACATCGCATACCGGCAAGACCGGAATTGAAGCCAGCTTTGAAAATAACCTGCACGGCAACGCCGGCTATCGGCACCTGATCACCAACGCTCGGGGCCGCCAGGTGCCGGCCGATTCCGGAGAGCTGCTTGATTCATTGCCAATAGACCAGACGCCGACGCCCGGTTCCAATATTTACCTCAGTCTTGATCTCGACCTGCAGCGTGTCGCATACAAGGCACTGGAAGGTCGGCGCGGCGCGGTTGTTGCGGTGGATCCTGGCAACGGCGAAATCCTGGCGCTGGTCAGCTCGCCCTCGTTCGACCCGAACCTGTTCGCGGTCGGAATGAGCTCGCAACAATTCGGCGCGTTGCAGAACAACCCGGACCGCCCGTTATTCAACCGCGCGGTCGTTGGCGCCTACCCACCGGGATCGACCATCAAGCCTGTGCTTGCACTCGCTGCACTGCAAACCGGGGCAACCAACCTGACCCGCAAGAGCGCCTGCATTGGTTACTTCCAGCTTGAGGGCGATGACCACCGCTATCGTGACTGGAAGCCGGAGGGACACGGGCTGGTCGACCTGCATGACGCGATAAACCAGTCCTGCGATGTATATTTCTACGAGATCAGTGGCGATCTCGGCATCGACAACATGCACGAATACCTGACGCGTTTCGGGCTGGGCAACGCCACCGGCCTCGACGTTCTTGGTGAACGCAGCGGTCTGGTCCCATCCCGAGAATGGAAGCGCCGCAACTTCAGTGGCGATCATCGACGCTGGTATCACGGCGAAACGGTGATCGCTTCAATCGGCCAGGGCTTTATGCTGGCCACGCCGGTGCAGCTCGCCAGCACCGTCGGCACACTGGCAACTCGCGGTGTACGATTTCGCCCGCACATGGTGGCCGCTGTCGAAGACGCATTGAGCGGCGAAAGAAACCTGATCCGCCCGCAGTCGCTCGGCGACGTCGGTATCGAAAACGAGTTCTACTGGGACACGGTTCTTGAAGCAATGCACGCCGTGCTGCAGGGGCCGCGCGGCACAGCGAGAGCAGTCGGTACTGGCGCACCCTACGAAATGGCCGGCAAGAGTGGCACGGCGCAGGTCGTATCAATTGCGCAAGACGAGGAATACGACGAGGAAGAACTGGCCGAACGGCTGCGCGACCACGCGCTGTTCGTGTCGTTCGCACCGCTCGATGATCCGCGTATTGCGGTTGCCGTCATTGTCGAGAACGGCAGCAGTGGCAGTGGCGTCGCGGCGCCGATAGCACGCGCAGTCATGGACCAGTACCTGGGATACGGTGACGATGCGGTTGAATGAAACACACCGCTTCCTGTCGCCGCGCCCGGCGCCACTGTCAAATTTCGCGGGGCTCGTGCGGAGCCTGAATATCGACGCTCCGCTACTGGGCAGCATACTGCTCATCAGCGTATTCGGCCTGTTTGTGTTGTACAGCGCCTCGGGCGAAAACTCACAACTGCTGATCAACCAGTCGATTCGTCTCGCTGTTGCATTGGTCGCGATGCTAATCGTCGCGCAATTGCCGCCTGATTTTCTGCGTCGCTGGACACCATGGGGATACCTGGCCGGCCTGCTTTTGCTTGTGCTGGTGCTGACCCGTGGCGACATCGGCCAGGGTGCGCGTCGCTGGCTCGATATTGGCATTCGCTTCCAGCCATCGGAGGCCATGAAGCTTGCCGTTCCGATGATGACGGCCTGGTACCTGCACGACCGGCCTATTCCGCCCAAGCTGGGCCACCTCGCGATCATTGCGATTTTGATCGCCGTGCCAACTGTTCTGATCGCGACCCAACCGGACCTCGGCACGTCCCTGCTGATTGCGGCATCCGGAATCATTGTCATCCTGCTTGCGGGAATGTCATTCCGGCTGTTGCTGGGTCTCGGCGTACTGGCGGTCCCCGGCGCCTGGGCGCTGTGGCATTTCATGCAGGATTACCAGAAACAGCGCGTGCTGACATTGTTCAATCCCGACAGTGATCCACTGGGAGCCGGTTACAACATCATCCAGTCCAAAATTGCCATCGGCTCCGGCGGCCTCTTCGGTAAAGGCTGGCTCAACGGTTCGCAGGCTCATCTGGAGTTCCTGCCCGAGCGTCATACCGATTTCATATTCGCAGTGCTCGGCGAGGAATTCGGCCTGCTCGGTGTCCTCGGACTGCTGGTACTCTACATGTTCGTCATCGGCCGCGGACTCTTTATCGCGGTGCAGGCACACGATACGTATTCGCGTTTGCTGGCCGGCTCGATCAGCCTGACGTTTCTTGTCTACGTGTTCGTCAATACCGCCATGGTGACCGGCCTCGTACCCGTCGTGGGTGTGCCACTTCCGCTGGTCAGTTTCGGCGGTACGTCCATGGTGACGCTGATGGCCGGATTCGGTATTCTGATGTCCATACATTCGCACCGGAAGTTGCTGCCACACTAATGATTAACCAATGATGACCAGACGACTCCTGCCAGGCCTTTGTGTTCTGCTGTTCCTCACGCCATCCGCTTTCGCTGCCGACAAAAGATTTGTTGACGTGCAACAGGACAATGTCGTCGGGTTTATTGATGAAATGGTCAACGATCATGACTTCAACCGTGATGAACTTGCCGCGGTACTGGCACAGGCTGAAATCAAATCCAGAATTATCGAGCGCATCTCAACGCCGGCCGAGCGCACGCTGACCTGGGCGGAGTACCGCAAGATTTTTATAACCCGGGAGCGCATCGACGCCGGCGTGACGTTCTGGCGTGAGCATCGGGCCATGCTCGAACGCATTGCGCTCGAAACCGGCGTCCCTGTTGAAATGCTTGTCGGTATTATCGGCGTCGAAACCTACTTTGGTCGTATCACCGGCAAAGACCGCGTCATAGATGCACTCGCCACGCTGGCTTTCGAGTACCCGCCACGCTCGAAATTTTTTCGCAAGGAATTGATGCAGTTTTTGATGTTGGCTCGTGAAGAAGAACTCGACCCGCTGGTGCCGACAGGTTCCTACGCCGGTGCGATGGGGCGGCCGCAATTCATGCCATCGAGCTTCCGCGCCTACGCCGTTGACTCGACCGGCGACGGCAAGCGGGATATCTGGGGCAACTGGGCCGATGTATCCGGCAGTATCGCAAACTATTTCCTGGAACATGGCTGGCGCAGCAATGAAGAAGTTGCCACCCGCGCCACGCTGGGAAGCAATTGGCAAGGCGCGATTCCGGAGCCCGCCAATACACTGAAAGCGAAAGACACGGTCGAGTCGCTGAGCAAGAAAGGTGTGTTGTTCGCCACCGACCTGTGTGCCGACAGTACCGGGCAATTGCTGACCTACCTTGGCGATGACGGCACCGAGCACTGGGTCGGCTTTCACAATTTTTTTGTGATTACCAAATACAATCGTAGCGTCATGTATGCGCTGGCCGTACACCAGCTCGGTCAACAAATCGCCTCCGGAGTTCGAGCGGATGCCACGTAGCGCCCACATATTGACAGTCTTGCTGCTCGCGATCGTAGTCGCCGGCTGCGGCAGCAATCGCAGCCGTGATGATGGTCCCGGTGCAGGTGCGGTAACGCGGCTGCCAGGCGACCCTGTTCCGCGCATAGAACCCAGGAGCCGCTACGGAAACGGCCCGACGTACGAGGTCTTCAACAAGTGGTACACGGTAATGGACAGCAGCGCCGGTTACCGGGAGCGTGGTGTGGCATCGTGGTACGGCAAGAAATTTCACGGCAACCTGACGTCGAATCGTGAAGTCTACGATATGTACGAAATGACAGCCGCGCACAAGACCTTGCCGCTGCCGACCTACGTTCGTGTCCGCAACCTGCGCAACAACAAGAGCATCATCGTTCGTGTCAACGATCGCGGGCCTTTCGTTCACAATCGCATTATTGACTTGTCCTATGCCGCCGCACTGAAACTCGACATGATCAAGGACGGGACAAGCATGGTCGAGGTCACTGCCTACCCGTTCGATGCGCCTGTCGCAGTCAAGGTGCCGGATGCGCCACCAGCGCCACAAGTCGCGCGTAATTCATCGCTGCAATCGATTCCGTCTGTGGTGGCCGAAACTGAAGCCGAAACCGAAACCGAAGCACCGACAGAGAACCGGATATTCGTTCAGGTCGGTGCATTTGGTGACCGCGCCAATGCCGATCGCCGTGTGCAGTCACTGTCGCAATCGGGGATCGCCGGCGTGGCCGTTCACCAGGATGACGCGGCGAACCCACCCCTGTACAGGGTCCGTATCGGGCCGGTAGCGGATGTGGATGAGTACGATCTGCTGGTCGCACATTTAGAAAAACTCGGCATAAGCGACCCTTATCTTATTTCCGAGTAGCCGCGTACAATACCCGCCGATAGCGAGTGCTTAGCCCGCTGATTTCATTCTATACATTCCCCGAGATGCCATGATTAAAGCTCTTCAGAACCTTCTGTTTATTGCCATACTGTCTTTTAGTTCAACGACTTATGCAGCCAGCATGCCCACCCCGGCGGCACCTGTCATCGGCGCCAAGAGCTATCTGGTCATCGACAGCAAGACCGGGCATGAAATCGCCGCGCTGGATCCGGATGCACCCCTGGCACCTGCCAGCCTGACCAAGATCATGACGACCTACGTAGTGTTCAGCGCATTGCGCCAGGGCCAGATTGCACTGCAAGATGAAGTCACCGTCAGCGAGAAGGCATGGCGGACCGAGGGTTCGCGCATGTTCATCGAGGTCGGCACACGAGTCACCGTACACGACCTGTTGTTAGGCATGATCGTGCAATCCGGAAACGATGCAAGCGTAGCGCTGGCAGAGCACATCGCCGGCACCGAAGGTGTGTTTGCGGAAATGATGAACCAGCACGCAGCGGCACTGGGCATGCACTCCAGTCACTTTCGCAACGCGACAGGACTGCCTGCCGAAAATCATGTGACGACGGCGCGCGATCTCGCGACCCTGGCGCGTGCAGTCGTAAATGAATTCCCGGACTACTACGAATGGCATTCAGTTAAGGAATTCACCTACAACGATATCAAGCAAAACAATCGCAATTCGCTGTTATGGCGCGACGATTCAGTCGACGGACTGAAGACGGGCCATACTGAGGATGCGGGGTATTGCCTGGTGGCCTCCGCCGAGCGTGACGGCATGCGCGTAATTTCAGTCGTATTGGGCACCTCGAGCAACAAGGCGCGCTCAGATGGCAGCCAGGCCCTGATCAATTACGCGTTTCGCTTTTTTGAAACGCGCCTGTTGTTCCGGGCCGGTGATGAAATCTCGACCGCTCGAATCTGGAAATCTGCGAACGAATACTCGGCGCTCGGCGTTCTTGAGGATTTGTACATAACCGTCAGGCGCGGCGCCTACGACAAGCTCGATTCACAGCTGGACATACCGACCATCGTCGAAGCGCCGGTCGCAGCGGGGCAGCCTGTAGCCGATCTGCGCGTTAGCCTCGACGGAGAGGAACTGCTCCGAACGCCGTTGCGTGCGCTGCACGATAATCCGCAGGGAAGCTTCTGGCAACGCACCAAAGACAGCGTCAAACTCTGGTTTGAGTAACTGTGAGCGACGAATCGATCATTGAGTTTCCGTGTCGGTTTCCCATCAAGATGATGGGGCGCGATACGCCAGAGTTTCGTGTTACGGCCAGACTCCTGATCGAGAATCACGTCGGGCCGCTGGACGAAGAAGCAATACAGACAAACCTGAGCGGCAAAGGTAATTTTGTTGCCATTACCGTTACTGTACTGGCGACCAGCCAGCAACAGCTCGACAACATTTATCGTGACGTCTCCGGCCATGAAGACGTCCTGATGGCGTTATGAAAACCTGCTTTCGAGGCCGCCAGGCCTACGTGCCACTGTGGCGCGAAATGCAGGCGTTCACGGACCAGCGCGACGCCGATACCGAGGACGAAATCTGGTTCGTCGAACACCCGCCCGTTTTTACACTGGGACTGAATGCGGCTAAAGAGCATTTGCTGGCACCCGGTGATATTCCGGTAGTGCAGATTGACCGCGGTGGCCAGGTGACATTTCACGGCCCCGGCCAGCTCATGGTGTATCCGCTGATCGATATTCGTCGCGCCAGTATCGGCGTTCGTTGCCTGGTCAGTGCGCTCGAACAAAGCGTGGTCGATCTCGCCGCTGAATTTAATATTGCTGCCAATGCACGCAAGGACGCGCCTGGTGTCTACGTGAATGGCGACAAGCTCGCCAGTGTCGGTTTGCGTATTCGGCGCGGCTGCAGCTTCCACGGCATGGCGTTGAATGTCGCGATCGATCTCGAACCGTTTACTCGTATCAATCCCTGCGGATATGCAGAGCTGCAGATGACAGACCTGCAACGGCAGGGGATCGACCTTGATCTCGAAACCACTGCCACAAGGCTGCTGCCCCATTTTCTTCGGCACTTGAAATACGAGGAGACCACGACATGCACAAAAGCCAGCTAGCCGGATTTATTATCGACTGCAATACCGCTGATTTAGACGATGCGGCCGAATTCTGGAGCCATGCGCTTGGCTATCCGCGGAATCGGGACAAGGGCCCCGACGAAGAAAACTACGAATTGCTCGATACCGGTGAAAACAACCTGCATATCGAATTGCAACAGGTCGAGCATGAAAGTCGTGTACATCTTGATATCGAAACTGACGATATTGAAGCGGAAGTTGCACGGTTGGAGAAACTGGGTGCAAAACGCATCCAGAAGGTTCGGACCTGGTGGGTCATGGAAGCACCGACCGGGCATCGATTTTGCGTCGTCCGGCCGCAGCGCAGTAGTTTCAGCGACGAAGCCCGGCAGTGGGATTAGTGACCCAGCGTAACAATCACACGCTCGTTGGCTGGCTGTGCGTCGCCGCCGGTGCCTTTATTCTGGCAACCGCGGCGGGTTTGATTCCGGTGCCCGAGGAAGACATCAATGCCCCGACCTGGGTAATCGCATTGTGTGGCCTCGTCTTCCTGGTTGGCGGCGTCATGGCGTTCGCGGGGACGAGATCGCGACTCAACTCTTTATTCGCCGCCATCCTGTGCGGCGCTTTCGGAGCGATCGGCGCCTGGGTCACATTTTTCTCTCCCGCCGAATCAATATCCGGCGGAGTACCGTTTCTCGCGCAATCAACGAACGCCGCGATCGGCCGCTGGGTATTTGGCTTCGGCACTTTGATTACATTAGGAATCGGCGCAATCGCATTGCGCGAATTCCTGCGCGGAACAAAAAAATAGCCGTCGCGATACCGCCTGCAGGCTGGCTGCCGGCCTATCGTGCAACCAGAACCACACGGCGATTTTTCGCGCGGCCGGCATCATCACGATTGGATGCCTGAGGGGCCAACGGCCCGACACCGTGTCCCTCCATGCGCGCCCGGGCGATACCGTAGTTTGCTGCCAGTTCATCGACTACAGCGTGTGCCCTGCTCTCTGACAACGTCTTGTTGTGGGCAAACGTCCCGGATGAATCCGTGTGACCAACAACCCAGACCGAAAGATCGGCTCGCTCACTGAGCAACTTCGCAAGCTCGGCCAGCGCCGTACCGGATTCCGGCTTCAACGTGGCTTTGTCAGTATCGAAGTAAATACCCTCGACGATCACGTAGCCTTTCGCATCCAGTCCCTTGCCGAGAGCTGCAGCGTCCAGCGAGACCATGCCCTCGTCCATATTCTTGACTTCGACAACGTGCACATCGGTAAATGTCTGGCCGACAACGATCGCGACATACGCGGTGCTGTCACCTTCATCAATCTGCGCCAGCAGGTATCGCCCTTGCAAATTCGATATCGCGTGCAGCCCGGACAACTTCTGCAAGGTGGGGCCCGCATATCGTTCCACACACTCGCGCTTTTCCTGGTTGCAGGTATAGAGAATCGTCGCCCCGGCGTTTTTTATCGCTGCCTCGTAATTCCTATATACCTCGAGGATCGAGCGATCTTTGGGTTTGGTATACAGGATTCTCGTGACCCGGCCTTCCAGCGACAAGCTGGTCGTATTCTTGCCGCTCTCGTCCATCCCGGTAAACGCGTTGTATTCGTCGAACTCCTTGACGTCTTTGCGACGCAGATCGGAGCCCTCGTAGGGCGATACCAAAGGATGGTCCGTCAGTGGCGCGCGGCCCTGCGCGAATGCGCCGCAGGATACTAACAACATGACTGTGAGAAAAAGTTTCTTGTTCATTGTTACCCCCATTTCCTGTTGTCCCGATCTCAGTGCAGCCCCAATTCGTCGCGTAGTATTGCATACCACACCACATCTTCGTACTGGCCCCACTTCAACGTATCCTGGCGTGCCACTCCTTCGCGGCGCATACCGATTTTCTGCATGACACGACCTGAAGCCGGATTCCGAACCAGGTGCCGCGCCGCAATCCTGTTCAGCTGCAAGACCGCGAAGCCGTAGCGGACAACAGCCTCCGCCGCTTCAGTGGCAAAGCCCTGCGTCCAGTACGAAAGCCCTACCCAGTAGCCGAGCTCGGCCTTGTTCAATTCCCGTTCGATCGTCAACCCAACGGCACCGAGTAGCGCTTTGTCCCGCCGGCGAGTTATCGCCCACGTCACCTTCTCTCCTGTCTCGTAGTTCGCCGCGAGGCTCTTGATCCAGTGCTCCGCGACACCATCGTCGTATGGATGCGGAATATTCTCGGTCGTATCAGCGATTTCACGTGCGCCAGCCAATCGCTGCACATCCGTTGCATCGCTATCGACGAATGCCCTGAGTAACAAGCGCGGGGTTTCGATGCGAGGCTCGGTCATGTCGTGTGTGCCTCAATGCTGTTCGCAGCTTCCAGCCTTGCTGCGGTGCCAACGTCCGCCCAGGGCCCATCGTATCGACTGCCCTGCAATTTACCGTTGTCGGCCGCGGCACGAAGCAATGGCACAATCGAGAAGCGCCCTGCAGAGCAATCCTTGAAAAGCGCCGGCCGGTATAGCGCCACGCCGCTAAACGTCAGGTCGCAGGATTCGGCATTTCGAACCCGGCCACTGTCGAGAATAAAATCGCCCTGCGCGCGGTGAGCAGGCTGCGGTACCAGGACCAGGTGCCCGAGACAATCCGGCGCCAGGCGAATTCCGGGCATCGGCATTTCAGTAAACACATCGGCATTGATAACCAGGAACGGCTCGCTGCCCAATAGCGGTAACGCGCGATGTATGCCGCCGCCGGTCTCGAGAATGTTTTCGCCCTCTTCGCTGTACTGAACAGTGATGCCGAAGCGGCTGCCGTCGCCAACATGCGCCTGCACACAATGACCGAGCCAACCCAGGTTGATAACAACATCGCGGATGCCGGCGTCGGCAATTTTGTCCAGGTGCCAGTCAATCAGGCTGCGCCCCTGCACTTCGACCAGGGCCTTGGGTACAGTGTCGGTCATCGGCCGCAGGCGTTCGCCGCGGCCGGCAGCCAGGATCATCGCCTTCATGGGCTAACGTCCCAATCCGGCAGTACCTGTTCATCAATCAAGCGCACCAGGAATCCAAGTTCGGCATATTTCGGCCCGAGTTCAAGAATATATTCGAGCGTCCTGGGTACGTCGCCGAGGTAACCAGCTTTGCCGTCACGATGCCACAAGCGACAAAAAATACCGGCCGCTTTCAGGTGCCGGTGCACGCCCATCAGTTCGAACTGACGGATAAATAACGGTTCGTCGATCGTCTGGCGAACCGCCGCGTCAAGACCCGCGTGGAAATTCAGCGCCCACTGCCGCACCTGTTCCGCAGGCCACTGCACATAGCAGTCCTTGAGCAGGGATACGAGATCGTATGTAAACGGACCTTCGACAGCATCCTGGAAATCCAGTACGCCGGGATTATTGTCTTTCGTCACCATCAGATTGCGCGAATGATAATCGCGGTGCACAAAAACCCTTGGTTGCGACAACGCATTTGCAACTAACGCATCGCAACACGCCTGCCACTGCGCTTCATCAGCGTTGCTGAATACAAACTGCATCCGTGACCCGCACAACCAGTCGCGAAACAGCGATAACTCGGCGCGCAGCAGTTTTTCATCGTAAGGTGGCAGCGCGGCCTGCAACGCCGCACCGCTCGTTTGCATCCGGTGCAATGCCTCGGTGGCGTCGAAGTACAGCGAGTCGGCCATGGCCGGGCGCTCTGTCAGTCGGTCCAAATAAAGCTCGGTTCCCAGATCCGTCATCAACAGGAAACCCTTGTCGAGGTCGGCCTCCAGCACTTCTGGCGCATTCAACCCCATCGAAATCAGGTCGGCAGCGATGCCGACAAATGGCCGGCAATCTTCCTGCGACGGTGGCGCATCCATCGCAATGAAACTTTCAGGTCCCTTTTGCAATCGAAAATAGCGTCGAAAACTGGCATCGGCGGATGCCGGCCTTGGCTCACAACCGGATACAGCATCGATACTGTTTATCCAGTCGACGAGTGCGTCCAGCCTGGGGTCGGCTGCGGTGTCTGTCTGCTTGATCGAATGATCTCCGTAACGCGTTGAAGCACCTAGAAAACTATGCGAAGGTAACAAATAAGAATGCCTGTTAACATCCCGTCCCTTGTGGCCCTGGCCGTAGACTGACTCGTACAGCGATTTGTTTTCAAAACCCCTGATTTCAGCGTGCCTGCTGCTGGCCACCGCGACTGCCGCCGCCAACGAGCCGCGGTCGTGCCGAACGGCGCTCATCGAGCCACTGGAATCCAATCCTTTCATACCGGCAACACCGCTCGCAAATCCCGAAACGATCTTGCTCGAAGCTGGCAAGGTCGAAGCGCAGTTCGGCGCATTACCGACCGCCAGTATGACCGGCGGCGTGTTGCTGCGACGCGATGACAAGCTGGCGGGTGCGGACAACGCACGCTATGACCCCAACGACAAAGCACTGCACCTCGACGGTAACGTTCGCTACGAGGATCCCGGCACTCAAATATTGAGCCAGTCGGCGGAATTTGCCTACGTCACCGGACGCATCCGCTTTGAAGGCGCGGCGTTCTCGATGGGCGGCAGCAATGCGCGCGGCGCGGCCGATGCGATCGAGATCAATCAGAACGGGACGCTAACACTCGACCGCGTTGATTACACGACCTGTCCACCGGGCTCCGAGGACTGGTTGATGCAGGGAAGCTCCATCAAGCTCGATACTCGCAATGGCGTCGGTACCGCGAAAGGAATGAAACTTAAATTCAAGGGCGTACCTATTCTGTACGCGCCGTATTTGTCATTTCCGATCGGCGATGCGCGCAAGACCGGCCTGCTGACCCCGGAAATCGGCAGTTCCGGGCGCAGCGGCAATGAACTGCGCGTGCCGTGGTACTGGAATATTGCGCCCAATTATGACGCGACCATCACGCCGCGCTTGCTGACCAGCCGCGGACTGCAGGTCGCAACCGAGTTTCGCTACCTGACGGAACGTAACGAAGGCGCTTTGTACGCCGAGTACCTGCCCGACGACGACATCCTGGATGCGGCACGGCACCAGTTTCGTCTCGAGCATCGTACGGATTTCGATAATGGCTGGCATCACCGCATCGACTACAGCGAGGTCTCCGACAGCCAGTATTACGAAGACCTCGGTGGCAGCCTGAGTATCTCGAGTATCACGCACCTGAATCGCAGCGCGCGCTTCGATTATTACTCGCGAAACGTACAGCTGCTGGCTCGAGTGCAGGACTACCAGACGATCGACGATGCGATAGCGCCGGACATGGAGCCATACCAACGGCTGCCACAAATCCTTGCGACCGGATCCTGGGATGTCCCGTTCGGCCTGCAACTGGGTGTCGACGCTGAAGTGGTGAAATTTGATCGTGACGTTGGCGTCACCGGCTGGCGCTACAACGTTACCCCGAAGGCCGAAGTCTCACTGCAAGGGCCTGGCTGGTTTATCAAACCGGCAATTGAATACGATTACACGGAATACGACCTGCAGAACCGCCTGGCTGGAGAAGACACGACGCCTGCGCGACACCTGCCGGTGTCCAGCCTCGATGTCGGCCTGCTACTGGAACGCGAACTGACAACATCGAATCGTGTCCAGACCATCGAACCTCGATTGTTGTATGTCAGCATCCCCTTTCGAGACCAGGACAGCCTGCCGGTGTTCGACACGATTTCTCCGGACATCAACCTGGTGCAGCTATACCGCAAGAATCGCTACCTCGGCACCGACCGCATCGGCGATACAGAACAGCTCAGCGCAGGCATCACGACCCGTATGCTCGACGTCGGTACCGGGCGTGAGCTGATGAGCGCGACCATTGGGCAAACGCGCTACTTTGACGACCGGATGGTGACCCTGCCGGGCATCGCCACGGAAACATCGTCCACGTCCGACTATATTGCGCAATTGCGTTTGTCGGTATTCAAGAACGTCAACGTGGCACTCGGACATCAATGGGACGACGACACAACCAAGTCAGAGGCACGGCTGCAGTATCGCCCGGCCGATAACAAGATCCTGAACCTCGCGTATCGCTACCGCGCCGGGTCGCTAGAGCAAGGCGACCTGTCCTGGTCGTGGCCCCTGGCGTCGCAGTGGAATTTTGTCGGGCGCTACAATTACTCGCTGCGTGAACAGGAAGTCCTCGAGCAATTCTTCGGTCTCGAATACGAGAGCTGCTGCTGGGGCTTGCGACTGGTTTCGAGGCGCCATATTTCCACGCGTGATGGAACTCGTGATTCATCCTTTGGTCTGCAATTAGTGTTGAAAGGTATGACAAGTGTCGGCACAGCGGCTGACAAACTCCTTGAACGTGGTATTCTTGGCTATTCCGCAGACCTCCGGTAAGAAATTGTGTTAAAAATTATATACTTATGCGCAGTCGCCGCATTTGTGGCGGCGCCCGTTGCCGCCGCTGACGAGCTCTCAGAAACTGGCGAGTTTCTCGACGGCGTTGCCGCGGTCGTGAACGAAGGCGTTGTCCTGAAGAGCCAGTTCGTGAAGCAGATGGACGCAGTCAAACAACGCGCTGCGGAGCAGAACATGCAGTTGCCGCCGGAAGACATCCTGCGCGAACAGGTCCTCGAACGGCTCATCGTCACAGAAATTCAAATGCAGCGTGCAGCACGTATCGGGCTGACGTCGCAGATTTCGGACCAGGTCGTCAATGCTGCGATTCAACGCATGGCAGATCAGAACCAGGTTCGCTTTGAAGACATTCCGGCGATGCTCGCCGAGGACGGCGTGGATTACGCTGAGTTTCGTGAGGGGCTGCGGGAAGAGCTCACATTGAACGAACTCAAGGGCATCGAAGTATTGCGCAGCATTCGCGTATCCGAACGCGAGATTGCGCAATGTATTGCAGATCTCGAAACCAATGTGGTCGTGAACTCCGATTGGGAGCTGTCGCATATTCTGCTGTCGATCAGCGAAACGGCCAGCGCCGAGCAGGTAGCGGAAGTTAATGCGGCAGCGCGAGAAATCTACGACAGCCTGCAAGATGGTGCGGACTTTCGTGAAATGGCCGTTCGCCATTCGGAAGGCTCAACAGCGCTTGAGGGCGGTTCGCTTGGCTGGCTGAATGGCCAACAGGTGCCATCGATTTTTACAGATGTGTTGCAGGACATGAAGACCGGTGACATTTCCGAGCCTTTCCGTACTTCGAACAGCATCCATATCGTTAAAGTGGATAACTTGCGAAGTGCCGTTGAGCGCAGCGAAATTAACCAGGCGAAAATTCGCCACATCCTGATTTCACCGAATGAAATCATTGACGATGCAACAGCAAAGCAGCGTCTCGAGGAGGCACTTGCCGCGATCGAGGATGGTGCTGATTTCGGCGAACAGGCAAAACTGCTGTCGGATGATCCGGGTTCGGCTAACCTCGGCGGCGACCTGGGCTGGTCGGAAACCACTGCCTTCGCGCCGGAATTCA
>TARA_R110002096_G_scaffold211172_2_pt1 | contig 17799 bp, 2 predicted proteins | sample TARA_R110002096 | Tara Oceans TARA_R110002096 (sample SAMEA4397295) | marine metagenome | biome: Polar Biome; feature: [DCM] deep chlorophyll maximum layer (ENVO:01000326); material: water (ENVO:00002006), including particulate matter (ENVO:01000060) such as... | depth 35 m | reverse complement strand
GCGGCTACTAATGGTTTTTTGGTTGATAGTGCCGACAAGATTATAAGCGGCCATGTCCATGCCCACTCTTACACGGACATTCTCAAAAAACAACAGTTAATAAGAAAACTTTTCTCTAAAAAGAATGAAGGCGGAAGATTAGATATAGCTGCTCCTTTTACAGGAGGCGCTACTGTTACTTGTTATCCTAGAATTGTTTCTATTAACTTTCCAGAGCAGGCTCCGGGAAATATATATGTTCAACCTTATACTGTAGTTTTAGAAGCTGACCAATTAACAGGGGCTGGCGTGGTCGATCCTGATGACATGAATGCTGCTGGACACGAAATGATTTCAGCTGCTAGTGAGAATTGGGATTTTTCTGAAAGCCAAGATGTAGTTATACATCACACCGCAGATGGTAAGATTGATAAAACATTTAAGACATACCAAGTTTCACATAATATATCTGCTACCGGTAAACGTAAATTTAATATTACTACAGATGGTGCTGATGGTCTTGAGGATAAAAAACATGGTAGAGATCAATTGTCAGCCGCAGGAAAAGGCTTCTTTAATAAGCTTGAGACTACAACAACATACAAATGTGAAGACCTTAGTTATTCAACAGAAGCAACATGTCTAGCGGCAGACAAAAAATGGTCTCCGGCAGAACTAGAGACAGGGGCCGCTTGGTATCAAGCTAGAGATTTTTGCAGGAAAAAACTTGTTCATGGATTACATATAAATGGTGTTCAGAATATAAAAACTAGCGATGGCAACCTAACAAAATATGGAGTAAATTTACCTCCAACTTTATCTGAAGATCATGGTTTATATGGTACTACCGCTACTGAACTTCGAGCTTTCAATTATGTTAAAGCAGAATCCGTCGGAGAGCTTGACGGAACATTCTCCGTGACAGAAACTTGGACTCTAGCTCCACAAGGAGCAAGGGTTTTTGAAACGATGGACTTTAGTATAGGCGGAGATTCTAGCAGTGGCAAAACTACAGTTACCATATCTGGAAACATTCAAGGTGTTGGTGGCGGAGATGTAACAGATTATGATTTTGATACCCCAAATCATGACTTAGAAGACAAAGGCGCAACCGACAGTATCAATGATAATGATTTAAAAATGACAAATGCTGAATATCATTTTGATAAACTTTCTCCTGTTTTGTATTTACACGCGAAGAATATGTCGGGAATTTCTGGCCTTGCCCCGTCTCCGATAACCTCTATGGTTGCAAAAAATCCTATTGCTGGAATTATAACATATAATTACACGTTTGAGGATAGAAAATATTATATACCAGACGTACTGTCAGAATCAGTATCTTTAAATGATAATTATCCCGGTCAGATAATAGCACTACAACAAGTCATAGGAAGAAAACGTGGTCCTGTTATTCAAGATATAGGAACTCAAGGAGTATGGAAAAGAACACTTTCTATATCCTGTGCAGTTGATGTAGATAGTACAAATTTCTGCAAAGATTCCAGTGGAGACAGGACTTTACATACTACAAGTGCAGAGTGTATTGCTGTAACTGGAAACAAATGGGCAACAAACGCAAATAAAATTAGTGATGATTACTCAGATGCAAACGCTAAAAAACCAAGCATGGTTGAAACTATAGTAGCTCCTGACAAAATAAGTCAAAGAACAGCAATAAGAAATTTAATAAACGCTTTTAAACCTACAGGACTAGCAGTATATAATGATACGTCCCCCTCAGAATCATGGGACCCTCAAACTGGAGCTTGGTCATATAATATAGGTTGGATTTATGAGTTAGACGCAAGTTACATTTGCAATGAAGACGTAGATAACATTGCTGGTGGAGATCATCAGTATCCGGGAACACCAAGGTAAAATAACATGCCATTAAATTCATCATATGACAAAGATTACTTAATTCATCAAACGTTCCTTGGAGCTTCTATTAAAAACTGGAATGCTAGCATGGGATTCAATAGTAATAGTACTGGTATAAACATTACTCTAGTAGAAGACATACAAAATAAAAGAAAGTCTAATGCTATAGACGAAGGATATCATACTTGGGACAAAGACAAAGGATTCCCAGAAGGAGCCTCTTTAAATTATCCATCTGGCGGTGATATCTTTTACGCTCCAACCGTAGGAGAACCAGTATACTTTTCTTACTATAAGGCCAAAATAAAAAATTGCGGTGAATGCTTAGAGATAACCAGAAGAAGCAGCAGTAGGCAGGGGATGGCATTTGTGAGTCACACAGACACATGCTCTGATGAGACTTATCTAACAAAGGAAACTTGTGAAGCAGCTACTGAAACTTGGCGAGATATAAATGATGAAGCCTCTTGTGTTGCAGCCGTCCCCTCGGGAAGCAATACTTTTCAGTGGACGGTGCCTTCTGGTGAGAATAAAGAAAAACAAGAACATGATGGTATTTTAGAAAAAGTCTTTGAGTTTAATGGAATTTTAAAAAACTACAAAAGAAATTCAAACTCTTCTGGAATAACATATGACGTTTCTTTAGAAGATCCACGAATGATGCTTGAAGGAAGTCAAGTTTTATTAGGGGCATGGGCTGGCTCTACTGCTCCTGCTGACGGATCATTTGGCATGATCCAAGAGTTTAACGATGGGAAACATGACAACGACAGAACGTTAAGTAAAGGGTATCAAGGGTATTATAATATTATTAATGCTTATGGGTATTATGAATATTTTGATTTCGGCGGAGCTAACATAAACAGGAATGGTTTTGAATGGAGAAAAATTCTAACTGCATGTCATGCTATATTACAGGGAAAATATGATATCGTTGGTGGGGCAGACTTAGACAGGATGGGAGGACCATTATATTACGTAAGAGATAGTAGAGATCAACAACTAATTAAAGCTACAGAACCAGTTAATGTTCATCGCTATAAAGTAGATTTATCAGAACTAGACAATCTAAGTGATACTAATGGGGGAGTACTTCCAGATCTATATAGAATAAAAGGTGAAAAAATGTCTCTCCTTTCTCTCATACAAAATATCTGTGAGACCGCAGGAGCTGATTTCTTTGTTGAGCTTTTGAAAACAAAAGCAAAGAAGAAAAGAGATGATGATAGAGAATACTCTGGGATTATAAAAATAATACCGATTCCTAAAACGGCTATTATTGAGTCGGGAAAAATACAAACAGAAATAGATACTGCTGTAGGCCAACATGCCTGTGGAACCACGGCTACTCACCAATGGGCTAACAGGATTGTTTCTCACAACATGGGATATGAATTTAAAGATCCTGTATCTGGAATAATGATGCTTGGAGGAAAAAGAACCAGAGTTGTCGGCGTTAGTGACATTGGCTGGTTTTCTGATATAAACTCGGGAATGATACGTGAAAGATTCTTTTCTGGAAGCGAAAAACTAAAAGAGTTTTTACCCTCAATAGAACATGATGGTGTTACTTATGCAAACCCGGGATGGTATCATCCTCATGATTTTCCTTATCAAAGAGGCCATAGTTACGATCAAGCTGGGACATCTATAATACCCGGAAACATGCCTAACAGTCCAAGTCCAGCCTCTAATGATGACTATTTATCTTGGGGAAAAGCTTTGGTTTCGGGAATGGACGTACCAAATGGTGGGTTAAATAATCTTGCTGGAGCAATGACTGGTAAGGCTGGCTACATGCCACAAGGAACTTATGGTGATGGACTACTAGACATATTTCCTTGCTGGGGTTTTCTTAAAGGTTCTGATAGACATCAGGGGCCATTTGCAAATATAAACTTGCTACAACAGAAAGCAGAAGGAATCCCTGTGATGGGAGGTTTTGCTGATGACAATCCCTATAATGATTTTGATACTGCTCAGGGTATATTTAGCATATTTGAATACTATAATCCATATTCAGAGTTTCTGGCCGGAGGAAGTACCACAACACTACGTACTGTAACCGTTGGACCTAACAAATTCCAAGGTGGTAATGTCTATAAGGCATGCCATTCTCCATATGATTTTTTATGCTACGCAAAAGGAGGACCGGGAAACACTTACAGGTACAAATTGTTAAACCAACAGTTTGACACTAGACAAAGAGTATATGTTAGTAAAGAATGCTGCGGTAATAATATGGGGTGTTCAATCGCTGGACGAATGAACGAAGCTGAATGCTTAGCATGGAAGTGTGATAATCCAACTGATCTCCCTACAACAGAAGCATTATGTAATGAGGTCGGCGGGGTTTGGGATGCTGCCGGGTGTAAAAATTGGGAGCCTATAAGTAGTAAAAGGGGCTGTATAGCCCTTAAAGGACTATGGCGTAAAGGAACATGGGTCTCTCAGCATGCTAGAGGCTCCGATAGTGTATCACAGGAATGTTTAGATAACCCTTCTCGTTTAACACCCAAGAAGAATCAGGGGCGTTTCTGTAAAAATCATGAACTTCTTAAAGGGCAGATTACGTCTTGGGATTGGTATATACCTTCAGTTAATGTTATTCCAATTAATCTAGCAGGCACCGGGTGGAAAGGTGGACCTGTAAATAAAAATGGTGATTATAGTCATTATTATTACACTACCGTAACAGCTTTAAGGGCTGCTCTTGATGGGTATAAATCTTGGCTTGAATATACTATTATATTTGAACCATGGCTTCATTGCAAAATGGGAGCTAGTACATGCCCTATGCAGAATGGCGGAGCAAACGAACTAGCTGGAAATGCTTTTGATATCAGCGGTGTTTGGACAACTGCAAAAATACAAATACCCGGAGAATTTAACAAAGACGGAACACAAAAGTATCGCACGGATCATAAGCCCGGCCCAAAGGTTCATAGCTTCAATAGATGGCTAGGGTTTAATATGACTGGAGTTGCGAACGACGGAAACGCTGGCTCTGATGGAAGGATACAAGACAATCTGGACGGCAGCGGAGGGCTGCCGGTCATGGTCGGAGCGACAATTGAAAACACATTATCTGAAGTTTATAACAGAGTAAATAAAGTAGCTTCAACTTTTTATGGCAAAAAATATTTAGTACCTTTACCCTTTACTCCTCCGGAAGTTGGTCAGCATTTAAGACAGGTAAGCGATGGAGGTTTTGAATTTGAGGCATCTTGGGAGACAGCTAGTAATGGATGGGTAGATATTGACACGACATCTCCAGAGCTTGGAAAAAGATACCCGCAGAATATAAACTTTTTTGATAGTAGTGGAAAACTAGGAACCTTTGCTGTTTATCCTAATGTTCACACCCAGATTATTAGTAAAAGAAAAGATCAAGTTTATTTTCCGGGGGCTGGAAATCCTTCGCATCTAGATCCTAACAATTTTCATGTTACAACTCTTCATTCAGAAAACTCTATGGGTGGAGGTAGTCTTGGCAAAATTTTTGCAAAAGCTCAGACTGAGGAACAAATTTATTGGTTATGGAACCCTACAACATACCAAATACAAACAGGAAGAGCGACTAAAGGTACGCTTAAACCGTACTCATTGTTAACAGTTGATACTCCAGCAGCTTATGGAGGCGTTCATACTTCTGATATTTCTGTGAATGGTATTACGGCAGGAGCCGTAGGTATAAATGCAGAAGGCATAACGGGAACCCCAGACAATGTATTTTGGAGGGATTATTTTCCAACCTTAAGAGACTATCTTGTTTCTGGATATCCTAATTTGATTAATGTTGCTTTGGGTCAAGTTTCAGATGGAAGAGCTTTGTTTTTTGGGGACGCTAATCATCCCAGAAAATATAAAGGAATATATCAAGTTGGGGATGAAGAAGGCGAAGGAAGCGGAAGATTCACACTTCATGCGGCATATTTTAAACCTTGGACCGTTGGGGTTCCAATGATAAGTAATAGATACAGGTGGGGACCATGGGCTGAAGGTAGAGGGTTTGGTAAAGCTCAATTAATAATTGATAATAGTTTCAATCCAGAAAGTTTTGGAGGTTTTGACAATATGGAAGTTGCCGCAATATCCAAGATAAACTCCGCCGTAGATCCTGTCAATCAAGATGGATGGGCTATTGAGTCTGGTATGATCAATTTGGCCGGACTTCCCTCTCCGGACGATGTAGATAACCCAAGAATCATGGGTCTTCAGTTAATGGGTACTGGGCCTTATGTAACAGACGTAAATGTCTCAATTGGAGATGGTGGAGTAACAACTACTTACACCATGAAGACTCAAAGGAAAAAACATAAACTAAACGAAATCTATGAAAACAGAATTAGACAAAATGCTGAAGATCTTATTCAGTACTATCAAGATACTACAAATAATCAAATATCACAAAATGACCTTTAATGGAAAAAATCAATGGGATTAAGAGATAGAAGAGAACTAAAAAGAGCCGAAAAACAAAGCGAGCCTACGCAGGCCGCCCCAACAGAAAAATCAGAGTCTCCTGCAAAGCCTAATTTTGGAGCCTCTGTATTTAAAGGGTCTCTTGCTGAACCAGAACCTTCAATGGTTCAAAAAGAAGATGATAATGGACGCCTTTATAAGCTTACTGACGCTGATTTTCCACAGGGTTACTCTGAGAACACCCAAACTGCCACGGTTTCTGCGGTCGGTAAGGATCAATTTAAAAGCAATATATCTCGATCCTTAGATGCTGTAGAATCGCCGGGAACTGTAGATCAATTACGATGGCAGTCTAGAGCCGCCATGAGCATGGACGGGTTACTGATTCCTTTTTCGGCCACTTTTACCCAAAGAAGTCCAGAAGGAATCAATGCTGAATATGACTCCGGAGAGTGGTCAAGACCCGGAATTGAACAAAACAGACTTCCTCCTTATGAAAAACCATCAGAATTAATAGATTACTGGCATAATAAGGATGAAGACGATAACATGTACACCGATGTTGTTACTTCTGCTACTCTTAATCCGTTTGTTAGGGGTCATCATATATCTATATTATCTAGAGGAAAAAGACCCGGAAATATAGACGCGAGAGCGCAGAGTGGCGGACAAGACGCTAGTAAATTAGGAGATGCTCCCGGATTAGATCCTAGAATAGCCCCTAGACCAATGTCTTTAAGAGGACCTCTTGTTATGACTGGATGGGGATATAACACAGAAGGTCTACCTGTACCAAATATGAAAAGGGACGCCGAAGATAGAGAAGATAATCCTAGAGCTGAAAATTTCGGCATGCCCATTAAGATGCCAAAAGAACTACTAGAAGAGAACCCTTCAAAGAAATTTCTTCACAACCATGTGGGAAGAATAGACAAATGGAAAACTGGGCCGGTAGACTTAAGGTGGGACGACATAAGAAAAGTTTGGGTTTCGCCCGGAATGAATAAGGTCTACCTTTCTAAAGCCACTAGATGCATACTGCCTACTGGAGGACCAGACGGTAAAAACTCGTGGAATTTCGGCGTAAATAATGTTGTAGGTATGGGAAGGCAGTATAGAAACCCATGTCCTTCTGATACATGTAAATACGATACATATTTTCCTAAAAGTATATACTATCCTGATGTAGAGATTTACGACCCAGAAGATAGACAATGGTGTGGTAAATGTCAGGTTGAGAAAGACGTAAATGATAACCCTTATGTTAATTGTGAGGCTACTGAAACCGCATGTGTTCCTTTTTATGACGCCATTATTTTAAGGTCAATGGGTCATGTTGTGTCCGGAAGAAACGTTAAGTCAGACTGTGGCGATAAGTTTAGAAAAACTTCTGCTTCAGATCCTTATTCTAAAAGAATGGGAAATCCATGTCATGGTTGGGGTTCAAGTTATCATGGCATAACGGAATACTTGACAGATAAAGTTGAAGGTCAAGGGGAAGCAAATGAGGAGTATAGTGAGGGTGCATATTCTATATTGTACGAGCGAATTTTTATAGAAAACCCATTAAGTCAAGGACTTATGCTAGGAGACTCCTTTCTTAGTTATGATACTGGTAGGAAGATTACTATGACTTACATGAGAGCAAAAGACGGCCATGGTTGTGGTAATGGTGGAGAAGCTATTAGTGTGACAGAAAGTTTGGCCGTACATGTTATTCTACAAGCTGAATTTGTAGGGGTAGAAATGGTTACTAATTCATCTTGCGAACAAGGTGAATGGGGAGCTTGTACCAGAAAAGTCATGGTACAAGGAATGACAACTCCGAAAGACTGTGGTCCAGATGATGACTATCCGTCAACATCAATAGGTTAAGGATAAGAGATGGGTATTGGGGACAATTTTGACACTTCTATTCCCGGTTTAATGAATCAAAGAACCGGTAGAGCTTCTGGGCATGGCTTCCTTGGACAAGATGACAATGGTGGTCATCCTTGCAATGTTGGATGCGGCTGTAAGCCCGTATGCGGAGACGGCATAGACGGAGGAAGTTGCTCGCTTCCTCCCGAATTTAGAATATCTATTCTACAACTGCCAGATCTTTGTAAAGACTCTAATAATAGCGGCATTCCAACAAGCGATCAAACTCCAGAAGATTGTGAAGCTAATAATGGTACCTGTCTTGATTCTGAAGGAGACGTAAAACTAGATAAAGATGGCGGAGATTATGCTGACAAAAAATCTTGCGAAACAGAAGAGGGCAAATGGGAAACCTCTGGCACTTGGGAAAAGAGTAGCAGAAAACTAGCAAGATCTGCCACTTCAGAAGAAGGTGCCTTTACTGAATCTTTCTCGCAAAAAGAGACATTTTGGCTACGCTATCAAAATGGTTATTGGAGAGGCAGAAAGTGTTGTGGCCAAAGTTCTTACGACGACGATTCTGGTAAAACGCTGTGGGACATGGATTCTGATCAATGTGACCCCTGCGATATAACTACTCTCAGTCGGTGTATTGAAAGAGACTATGTTGCTAGAGGAGAAGAGCAGACTGATTGGGAAAGATCTGATAGTGAGTACCAGACTTTTGAAACCTGTAAAGGCTACCCTGAGGTAAGCGACGATAAAAAAGAAAGAGAATGGGAAAGAGATACTACCTCTACGGAGGACTGCTCTTATTACGGTAAATCTGGTGGACATTCCAATAGACCATATATAGATAAAAACTCTCCTAAACCACAAAAATATACTCTTGGTCAAAAAGTATATGGTAAGTTCTCTCTACAAGACCTTCTCATTGAATGGTGGGGAGACGAAAACCCTTATCAGCCCTCTATCTCTATAGAGAGGCAGCACTTAGCTAATATTTTCAGAATGGGTCGTATTGGTGATAGCCTGTTTGATCCATCCAATCGCACGGTCAATAATCCATTTTATTCACACTATAGAAATATAATATCTACCAACCAAGCATGCCTACCAGATGGCGAAAGGTTTCCAAGAATAAATGGCTGTATGGATACGGACGATGCTATTGTTACTATTCCTTGGCAAGTGTGTTACAAGAGCAGTTGTACTCAATCAGAATATATAACAAAAACTAAATGTGAGGATAACGGTGGCGAGTGGAATCTTTTTGTTATAGATGATTCTCACGCTGGAGACGTGGGTCACGAAACAGCTTGTAAAGACGCTGGATACGATCTGTATAAAGATGATATATTTTTAGATGAAAAACAATGCTACGAACTAGCAAAGTGTGTTGATTCTGAAGGTGAAGAGGTTCATCAATGTTCTGACACATCTTATAAAAATCAAAGTGATTGTGTTAAAAATGATGAAACATGGAGTGCAATAAGGAGTAAGTGGGATTGTTTGGAGAAAGGAAGTCCTAAAGATGATTACGGTAACGCTGGAGTAAAAAATAAATGGACTCAAGAGTGGGAACTTCTTGATAGAGAAAACTCCGAAGCAATTATTACTGGAGGAGTTGGAAGCGACACTTGCTGTGGCGGCGAAGGCATAGGAGACACCTCTCCGGCTTGGGTTTCAGAAATTAAGATGGGTCGTCAGTCCACAAAAGGTCAACGACAAAACACCTGCATAACACCATATAAAGAAGTAACTCTTATACCTGAGATAAGTAGTACTAGCGTTATCGATGTGGGGTCAATGGGATGCACCGCTTCTACTAGTCCTTGGCAAAGAGGTGAAGAGGGTTATCCCGAAATAGCTAATAGTGGTTTTACTTTAATCATCAAGGATTGTGATTATTGGGGTAATTGTTACGATTTCGTTGAGGAATGTTCTGACAGTACCTACACAAACAAAACAGACTGTTTACGTTACGCCTCATCCAACAAAAATACGTGGTCGAAGAATTCCAATGGTACTGGAGAAGTTACTGTTCTATATATTCCTATGGATCAGATAATGAATTGTACCAACTTTAGAAAAACAGGTGTTGAGTGGCGAGAAGAGTTTAGCTGGTGGGGAAATCCAGTTGGTTTTTATCCCGGAGATCCGCAAGAGACAGGCGCGGGATCCTACTCCCGACATTTAAACTGGTGTTACCGTACAGACGAAAATCAGAATGGAGTCGCTGACTGGTCCGAGTCAGGAAAAGGGACAGGAGCAGCGACCTACACGCAGCATAACGTATATACAGACGAAGCTTTAACAGTCCCAAACTCTTGGCGTAAAAAATTCAAGTTAGACGGTAAGCAACCAATTCCTTATCTTTATGGTGATGCGGAAGGACAACATTTTGGTGATGACAAATGGCAAGAAGAAATAGATTATGATCACGGCACATGTTCAGTAGCTCTCTATTGGGAAAATACACTAGGTCTTACACCCCACAATGCTAGATCGCAGCACGCTCCGGGTGATTTTGCCATTAGAAATTTGAACCTTCAACAACAACCATTTAAGGCTACCGAAAAGAAACAGAACTATTATAAAACCTTAGCTCAAGCTAAGGCTGATAGGGGTGCGTTTGACGGTTGTATAAATGGAAACTTTGGTGGTTATTGTCCTTGGACTGGATTGGCATATTGGTTTGAGCATGATTTTGTAGCATGGGGCGATCATGCCGTATGTAAGGAAATAGGAGAGAAACTACAAAAATACACTAGGGGCATGGAAGATCTTACTGATCCCGGAAGATGCTTATTCAATCCAAAGTTCACCGAGACTTCAAATTCTGAGACTAACCATTTTGAATATCAAACACAGGTTTGTGTTTGTGATGGTGGTATCTATTATAGAGATCCAGATAATCCAAATAGTTGTCCCGCTACGATAGTAGACCCCGTCCTTACATACAATGATGAGAATGGACATCCTCAACCCGTTGTTCATGAATGTGAAAAATTACCTAAAACACCGCTAGAATGTGACTGTATTAGAAATCCTGACGGTGAGTGTTATAGCATAACTGGGCCTCTTCCAGATAGTTATGGTGATACTGAAGACCCGCTGATGAAATGCTATATGGAATGTCTAGAAATGACTTGGACTGGCTGTAGTGATTCAAGGTATGTATCATTTGAATCTTGCATGGACGCCGGTGCAGATTGGGGTGGTAGTGGAACTGCTGGCGAAATTATTAGAAGAAGAAATGGCAGCAATGTTGTGGGTCGTGTGGATTGTAGCGCTTTAGCTTCAGGAAGGCCTGAAAGAATAGCAACTTGGAATATCTATGACCAGATAGATAAATACACAGATGGTTTTGGAGAAGACCTTAAACAGTTTGTTGAGCCGGGAACTCCAGAGGCGATGGACGAGGGCAATGTATGGAACATGAAGCCCGAAGTTTTGGCAATAATCAACGACGCAAGGATCGTTGTGCAAAACTCCAAATTCCAACAAAACCTAGACTACTGGGGGAGAACAGGACTATACCCAGACGCTGCTAAGTCAAGCAACGTAATAGATACTTGTTCTGCACAAAACACAACAAAAACAATAGAGTATGCTTCTAACACAACTCCTATTATTGTTAGAAGTAACAGACATGGAATTATGGATGGGGATCATGTATGGACTTATGGGGTTCAAGGAAACTTCAAAGCTAACGTGATGACAGTAGGGGAGTGGATGGAAACCCAATGGGATACCAAAATAGCTAAGACTTGTCCGCCACCAAATTCAACCATGGACTGTAACAAGAGTTTTAACCCTAGCATTGTTTGTCCTTGTAATGATGGTAATCTGTACGGCAAAGACAATGAACATTGTAGTGGCGTGATAGTAAAAGGAAAACAGCCAGACCCCGCTGATTTCTTTGTTGCTAAATATGTAAACGATGATGAATATGCTTTATATACATGTGATGGCATGCCAGCCGATGGAGAAGTAGATGTTGTTCCTATTGGCGGAGATTCAGAAGCGTGTGATCGAGAAAAACCCGGAGAAAGAATCTGCGCATCTATGTTTGTAAGCCCAATGGAGATTCCATCGGCTCAAGTAGAGGTAGTTACCGGAAATAACGGTCTTCCAATAATTCAGGAAAAATTTCCCGGAACAAGTCTCGACAGTAAGGATGTTTGTGTTGATTACATTAATTGTGCTGTAGTTAATCCTCCTTATGACCCTAAGTGGTCAATAATGACTAAGCCTGAATGTGAACTATTACGGAGTAATTATGACAGCGTAGAAGTTTTGTCGAATGGTAATATTGAATACCGCCCGTTTCCTCCGACGAATTCTGGTAGAGTAGCAATGTGTGGAGATGAATGTTTTTATCCACTAACTTGGATGAGAAAACATGACTTTAAGATTATGACCGGAGAACTCCAACAAGGTGCTAGCTCATGGCCAGCATGTGCTTTTACGGGAGAATGGACGCTTCGTAATGTAGGTGATCCGTACACTTATGAAGGAGACAAAAATGCCTTAGCCTATAGGACTGGCTGGACAGACATTTTTGATAAAGATTCAAACAAAGGTCAAGACTACTATGTATGGATGCATAACGACGAAACTTGCCCTACGTGCTGTGACCAATTTCTTCCTGACACACTTTACGCTACTGTTACTGGCGATAGAGATAAAGGTGGAAGTACAGAAATTTATAACTACGCTTTTAATAATGGTGAAATAGCCACAACTCTTCATGATCCTGCCGGTGATAAATGTTCTGACAACAGCCCCGATAATGAAGCAACCTGTAAAAGTAATGACAATGAATGGATTAGAGGAAGATTAGAGACTACCGTTCCTTGTGGTATGGATAAATGCACAGGCGAGATGTATAAAGAGGTTACAAATTTTTGGGGCTTACCTGTTGGAGGAAGATACTGTTGTGATTGTGGTACTTATCCTCCACCCCTTGGTGGTCACGGGTCGTGGCATCAAAAATGTTTTGATTGTGGAAATGCATTAAGGTTCGATGATCCTAGATGGCCAGACCAAGTAACAAAACATGCTCTTAACACCTCCGGCGGTGATGAGTCCGGTAAAAGTTGGAATGATTTCTGTTGTGACTGTGATTGTGATCCGGGACCAGACTTCCACAATCTGGCAAAGCAATATCCAACAGCACAGATGGTAATGGATGCAATGTCAGATGGTTGTACCGGAACGATAGGTAACCTCACATGTGCATATGAAACATTTGAGGAGGTATGTGAACCAAATCCCGCAATTACTATGTGTTACGACATAAAGAACGAAACCGACTGTCTAGCTAAAGGGCTATTCAATTGCTCTGATGCTACTTATCTAACACAAGCAGAATGTACAGGAGCTGGTGCAACTTGGAGTGCTACAGCGTCTGGTTGTGAATGGTCAGACCAAGGATATTCGGGAGAGCCGACCTGTAATGATGATCCGGAAATAATTTATCCTTGTCATGAATACAACAGCGCTTGTGTAGATAGTAGTGGTTCGTATTTGGGTCATACAACACAGAAACTCTGTGAAGAAGCTAGCCCACCCGGAATTTGGCGAGATGCAATTACTGGTTGCGAAGCAAATGCAAGATGCCACAAATCAGGAGGATATCAAACCTGTATTTGTGGTGACTTCGCCAACGTGCCATGCTTTGGTTTTCCAAATGGAAGAGCAATGGATTGTGAACCCGAAATAGTAACTTCGCACGGATATCCAGTCGGATGCCCTTCTGAACCTAGGGGCAACTGGATGGTAGATCATAAAACTGAAGTATGGACAAATCCATTAGCTAGGCCAAACCTTCGATACGGTGGTACTGGGTGCGGACTACCAAGTATGGGAGCGCTGCCTACCACAGATTGTTATGATTTTATACCTTTAGATGGTCTACATAACACCGGCGGTCCAAAGGATTATAAAGATGGCTGTCACGGAATGAGTCCTAGAACCATACGTATGGACTATAATGGTTCTCATTGGGTTTCTAACTGGGAACCAATGATGGGAGACAGCCCCACAAGGAAAAAACTAGCGAGTAGTCGAGACTATGACGCTTTTGTTGGCGGTATGTCTTGCGAACATTATTATACTCCTGACAAATGCCACATTTCAATGTGTTTTGGAGGAAGAAGCAACTTCATACAATGTAGCACTAAGCAGACTTGCGAAGGAACCGATGTCAACCATTGTGACGGAGAATGGCTTTCAACTCATGAATGGCAACCCGGAAATGCTATGGGTAATATGGACATGGATAAGAACTGTGGAGACTGTGCTACCAATAGCTGGAGTAGCTTCAAAGAACCTCCTGTTCCTACGCCACAGCATGACGCTCATTTGATGAGAGTAAAATTGGGTTGTGGTGGCATTTTTCAGGAGTATCCTTCTAGAGGCACAATGCTTACGGGGGATCATTATAGAAACAATCAGCTAAATATGTTTTTAGAAGTAACCCATTGTAGTTACACAACATGTAGCCCGTTAAGCGTTACGTCAAGTTTCAGACCACCATGCCCGAACATGTTTGAACTTCCCGCAACACGAGACGGAACTATAGATCCAGATAATGGAACTTACAAAGTTGGCATCAATACGAGCGATGAGTATTTTAGTAAGGGATCTTGTCTATTCAGATGGCATGATGAAGATGCTAATGGCGCCCTGACGATAGAACGAGAAACAGATTCGTATTGTAAGTTTCCGGTTCGTGAGGATTACTTATGGCCAAATGGTCCAAAAAAAGACACAACAGAAATATTCGACTGTAGTTATACCAATTTACCAACCGAGGAAGAGCATCCATCAACCCCAACCCCGAAACACTGTTATCAACTCGGTCTAACATATGGTGAATGTGTTTCTACTGAGCTAGACAAACATTGCGGTATGCCACAATGCACAGGGGTAATGGTAATAGCTGACGAAGAACTAGAATGTACTAACGATACGTATGAGTGGAGAAACCGCCAAGAATGTAACTCGGGTACACAAATAGGTAAGGAATGGTGTGAAGAGGGCGGATGGACAGATCCTTATAATCCTTATCCTTACTATCATGGATGTGCTAATTGGAATGGAGTAATATCAACTCCCGGATTTAATTGTGATGCTCAATTACCATGTACGGAATGTTGCGGATTCAATGGATCGGTTGCTAATCTCGGTGGTAATGTTGTTAGTTGTGCTTCTGCTTCTTTACTTGGTCAAGGTGGCGGCAATCTAGGTAATGGGATACCGGGTACTCAAGTACCTAATGGTAAATGGATAAACTCAACATTGGGTGGCAAGTCGCCAGAAGTATTTGAGGTTGTATATACTGATGTAGTTAATAATTCTTATGGGGTAGCAAAACTTGTTGTTAGAAAGAATAGCCAGAAAGCTTGTGGATGGGCTTCAGGGTCAGTAGTCAGTATTGGAATGGCCGATAGAAACGAAGCCGAAACAGGAACATATCCCGGCACAACAAGAGACAAGTTAAGTAGAAACCCTTATACCGACAGCAAACATCGCATGAAAACAGAACTTGGGCAACCTATTCCTGACGGTCAACAAAGATGGGGAATAAACAAAGACAAAATAGTTACCAAGCCTAGTGAATATATGGAAATCTTTGTTAAAGACCCAACCATGCTATTTAGTAGGGCTAACCTACTAGACCAAGACTTATATAGAGGGCCAGATAGACCAATAGACAGAGAGAGAAACGCTAATGAACCTTGGCCTTATGGAGATGGTCTATGGCCAGTGGGGCATCAGTCTAATGGTAAGGTGCCTTCAGCCACAGCCAATAGGTTACAGCTTGAGTCAATAGGTAGTTTCTACGTTAGAGATACTAGAGTCGGATTTCTACCAACTCTTTCTAACATAGATGATCCAGATAAAGCTGTATTTTTATCAGACTTGCCCAAAATAGAAACACGTTATCTAGATGACGAAATGACACAACCAGACAATCTTTATCATAATACTTTCAATATGTCTTTAAGTATTAAAGAAGTGGAAAATGTGTACGACAAAGAGGCTTCGTTCTGTACTAATACTAACTATGAAGACAAAGCAACTTGTGAATCTGTTGGTAGATGTGAATTGTTAGTAGAGATAGAAGATCAGGGAAAAGCGGAGGAATTCATTCCCGGTCAATTCAAGGTAACCATCACTGGTTACGATGAGGCCGCCTGCGGTAAGACCCACACGCTCAGCAACGGCAGTAAAAAGAAAGATGTATGGATTAAAACAGCATGGTGGAGACCAAAATTCTTATATACAAAGCTCACAACATTTGAAGAGCATGATCTCTCTGATGGAGAAAAGATTATATTAAGTGGTGGTCAATCAGTAACTGCTACATGCGAAGACGTTGTTGGGGTTCACAGAACTCCAGACGGAAACCCCATGTTTGACAAAATACCAGAACTACCAGAAGGTATGGACATGAGCATGATTGATCAAGTCCTTTGTGAAGATTCTTTGTATGGTGTCTGGACTTATGAGCCATCTGATACAGATACTGTTGTTAGAGGATGTCCTCCTTTGTGCCAGCTTGATCAACTAATAGGCATTGACCATTGCGATGTTACGCATTGTCCGGATTGTTTTAATTTGATTGATTCATGTTTAGAAAAATCCCCCCCTTCGAGGGTTTGGAAAGAAAATTTCGATATCAGCGAGAATAATTGTATTAGTAGTGGAAACACTCTTAGAAAGTTTAGAAAGGGCGAGGATGTTTGCCCAAGATCTTCTTTTGATGGTGAGCATGTTGTAAAAACAATAGAGGGCGACAAAAAATCAATAATAATTGTTGCTGAAAGTAGGTCGGACATTTCAAATGGCCAACAACGAGCAGGTAGTATTTTTGTTGATAATTCAGACTGTGTACAAGAACCCATAACATCTAAACAAGCGAAAGAGATGGGTATCGATTTTACACCAGAAGCGATACAAGAGTTCCAGAGCAAAGAGTGTAATGCTAATCAATTTACTAATCATTGCTATTGGTCGGCTAAATGTGTTCATCAATCGGAATGTGATAAACTAGATGACCATGGGTGTAAAATAAGTCCATTCTGTACATATTATCCTGCCATTTTAGACGACGATGGAGAACAAACAGCTCCCGGACACTGTCAAGAAGAAGCCACGGCTGGTGATCCTCTTATGACGAGTGATCTTCAAAAACTAACTAATCAAAAATTACCTTTAGTAAAAATGGGACATGAAGTAATGTTGGGGTCTCCTAAAAATATATACAAAGCAGAACAATACATAACCCCAACACCAGATTCACTCTATAAGCCCAATTATGGACCATATTTTGGTTCTAAATGGAGTAGACACGGAGGAAGGTTTAGAATAAGAGTTGGACAAGAATTACCATTAGATGATTGTCATCAAGGAGACTCAAGTACTCCAACGATGTTGCATTGGCTATTCACTTTTCATGACGACGTTTGCAATCACTATCTACCCATTATAGATGCTGATTGTGGCCCAACTCATTGTAATAGAGGATATGGACCATTTACTGAACCAATAATGGATGGATTAAGTAGAAGGCCCGGATTTCCAGCTACAGGTTTGTTAAGAATAGATGTACATGACGGAGGCAGTGGACAAAGG
>TARA_R110002096_G_scaffold22170_11_pt1 | contig 17826 bp, 10 predicted proteins | sample TARA_R110002096 | Tara Oceans TARA_R110002096 (sample SAMEA4397295) | marine metagenome | biome: Polar Biome; feature: [DCM] deep chlorophyll maximum layer (ENVO:01000326); material: water (ENVO:00002006), including particulate matter (ENVO:01000060) such as... | depth 35 m | reverse complement strand
CCCACCCGCCGTTTGGCCGGCAATCTCTACACCGTGCTTCACGTTTTGAATAAACTTGCCGCCCTGTTCCAACACCCGCATCAGGGGCATCATCGCCGACATAATGCGGCGTCCTTTGGTGAAATCACCATTCACGGCGCAGGCTTGCCATAATGCCACATGTTCGCGGGGCAAAAAATTCGACCCCGCACAAATCCAGCTTTGCGCGCCCCACGCGAAAAATTCCAACGCCTGATCATCCATCCCGCACGACATCTGAATATGCGGATAATCCCGCGCCAATAAATGCACGCGGTTAATGTCGCCCGAGCTTTCCTTAATCGCACAAACATTGCGCGACCGCCCGACACGATCCAAAAACTCCTCGCCCATGTTCACGCCCATCCGTCCGGGGTAATTATACAGAATAATCGGCAAATCCGCCGCCCGATCAATCGCCAACGCATTCAACGCATTCTCACGCTCGGTTGGCACGGAATAGGGTGGCGTCGCCAACAAAATTGCATCCGCACCCATATCTTTGGCGGCGGCGGCCATCTCAATACTATCATCCGTGCGCAACGTGCCAGTCCCCACAATCAACGGCAAACGCCCCGCCAGATGGTTATGCGTAAACTGCGCCAATTCAATCCGCTCGGCGGTTGTCTGGGTATAATTTTCACCCGTCGATCCACCCGTAATTAATCCATGCACCCCTGCATCAACCAAATAATCAATATTATTCGCCAATGCAGGCAGGTTAAACGATCCATCATCATGATGGGGCGTCACCAAGGGTGTATAAATCCCACTCATTTTAAAAATCGGCGTCATGTATTATGTCCTAATTGTCCGTCAAGCGCATTTGGCATGACGAAAGTTTCGATTTGATCGCGTGACAGGTTCCAATGCTCATTCGCCAAATGCGCCGCGCGGCCTTCGTCGCGGGTTTCAATGGCGTTGATTATGGCATCGTGATGCTGACTGGCGGATTGCACACTTTGTTTCATCTTGGCATCGGTGGGATTGTAAAACGTGACGCTGATCCGCGCGTGGTCAATCAACAATCGATTGAAGCTGGGGCGCAGGTATTCATTCGCTGCCATGTCCCCCGTGATGTCGTGAAACAGATTGTTGGCTAACATCCGATCAATCGATGAACCGGCCGCAATGGCCGCCTTAAAATCCACCTGCGCCGCCTTTAATTCCGCAATTTGCGCAGGCGTGGCATTCAATGCCGCCATGCGTAAAACCGCACCATAAATCATCGGGGCCGTCAGGAAAAAATTGCGCAAACTGTGATGCGACATCTCTGCCACCCGCACGCCTTTGTTTTCCACAATCTCTGCATACCCTTCACCCGCTAACTGTCGAAACACCTCGCGCAGGGGGGTGCGTGACAGGGCATAGGTATCGGATAATCGCGCCTCGTCCAGATCGGACCCAGGGCGCAATTCCATCGTAATAATGGCACGCTTCAAATCTTCGTACAGACGCGCTTTGTTTTGTTTGGATGTTTGGGCCAATTTTGTGATTCTTTCGTTTCAAACAGAAAAACATGAAAAAAACAATTTGTATACAAAAAATATCTGACATAGCTTTACACAACAACCCAAAGGATTCGCATATGGGTAAGCCCGAGCATTTTGTATTTCTACTGGTCGAAAATTTTTCGCACCTCGCATTCTCTTGTGCGGTTGAACCCTTGCGGATTGCCAACCTGATATCCGAACAGGAATTATACAGCTGGTCATTTCTGTCCGAAGACGGCGCAACAGCCACCTGTTCCAACGGCTCTGTTACCTTGACCCATGCTGGTTTTAATCCGCTAAAATCTGGTGATCGATTGTTCGTGTTATCGGGCTTAAATGTCTGGGAACAAATCACACCGCCCCTGTTGAATTTCTTGCGCCGCGAACGTGTGCACGGCATTCAAATTGGCGCGTTATGTTCGGGTGCATTTGTGTTGGCACAGGCGGGGTTTTTGGGCGATGTGCGCACCGCACTGCATTGGGAATACCATGATGCATTCATGGAAAAATACCCATCTGTTGCCCTGTGCCGTCATGTGTTTGTGGCGGATGAAAAATACATCACTGCATCGGGGGGCACGGCCACTGCCGATTTGATGTTGCATCTGATCGAACAAGCACACGGCGCGGATTTGGCGACAGCGATTGCGGATCAAATGGTTTATAATACCGTGCGCAACGCAACTGATGAACAACGGGTTTCCTTGCAGGCACGTCACGGCATGCGTAACGCCAAATTGGCCAAAGCGATTAAAATGATGGAGGCGGCGATTGAATTCCCCATTTCCCCAAGTGTCATTGCCACCGATGTCGGCATTTCCGTGCGTCAATTGGAACGTCTGTTTGGACGGTTTTTGAATTGTAGCCCGGGAAAATATTATATGGAACTGCGCATGGCCAAGGCTCAAAAGCTGTTACTGCAAACCGAAAATGCCATCGCAGATATTGGCATGTCATGCGGGTTTTCGTCCCCGTCACATTTTTCCCGTGTTTACCGCGCGCACTTTGGCACTACACCCTTTGCGCAATCCAACCGTTAGAGCGTTAAAATGTTGAACTTCGCGCGAATTTCTCGATCCTGTTCATCGGTTAAATACGCGGGGTGATGGGTGCCCAGCACTTCGCGCGCCTTCATTCCCGCCAATTCCCACGCTGATTGCGCCCCCGCATCCGCCCATGTTTTGGGGTTCTCACGATCCGCCAAGGCAGGATAAAAATAATCGCGTTCCATAGCGGCCAGCGTATGCGCACCCCCTAAAAAATGACCATCGCCCAACACCGCCGCACAGATCGCATCAAACCCAAGGTTCTGATCCGTCACCTCGACCCCGCGCAAAATGCGATAGGTGTTGGAATGCATTTCATCATCCAGAATAAATGCCTCAAAACTGACCCCTAACAGGGACGCGGTCATGCCCGAACTCTCGTAAATCAGGTTCCCACCCGCCAAGGCCGCCGCCAATGACGTCATTCCTTTTTCCATGCCGTATTGTGCATCCAACGCTTTGGCATCACTCATTGATGCCGCGACCCCACTGGGCAATCCCAACCAATTTGAAACCTGTGCGGACGCCGCATTCAACAATGCGGTTTCACCGCCGCCACCGGCAAAGGCACCCGTGCGCAAATCAATTACCAACGGCCAATTTGAGAATACCATCGGATGGCCGGGTTTAATCACATGCACCATCACCAAACTGGCCAATGTTTCCGCCAATGATTGCGCCAAAAATCCCGCCATCGTTGCGGGGGCGGTTGCACCTGCTTGTGCCGCAGTAATGCACGACACAGGAATATTATGTGCCAAACATTCAAACACCACATCCACTGCATCCTCGCCGTAACGCATCGGTGAAATGACAGGGCTGATATGCGCCTTTACGAACGGACGTTTGGCAAATTCGCCCACGCCACCCGCCGCAATATCAAACATTTTTACAATCGGTGCGACGTTTTCTGCCACCGTAAACGCCGTCGCCACAGGCTTGGTCGTATTGCGCATTAACGCATAGGCCGTGTTCACATCTAAATCCAAAACATCGGGCACATCGGTGGCAATGCAACACCGCGTAAACCAACTGACGTTTGCCAATGTATCCTGTAATCGCGTGAAATCATGTAAATCCGACAGGGTACTCTCGCGGTATATACCGCTATCTAAATCCAACGTTTGCACCGCCGCCCCGCCGGTGCCAAAATGCACCGCATCACCGCCCACGGTAATGGTGCGTGCGGGATCACGCCCGTGCAATTCAAACGTTTTTGGCGCAGACGCAATCGCCGCTTCGACCAACTCTTTGGGGAATTGCACGCGCTGATTTTGCGTTTCCACTGCCCCATGTGACACCAATAAATCACGTAACCGATCAGGGACTTCGCCCATGCCCAACTCTGCCAACAGACGCAGCGCAGTATCATAAATGCGCGCAACCTCCGTATCCGTCAGGGGACGATATGCACCACCGGATTGACCGGGCGGGCAGGGATCAACAATGGGTTTTGCCGCACGTTTATCATGACGCGCTTGGCGTCCTGCCCGTTTTATTGGTTTTTGCGAATGTGTCATTTGTGCCCCTTCTGATTGACCAATCGTAGACGACCCGTTCCCAATCGAACAATCCCTTAAAAATTAATAAATAGTACCTTCGGAAATCCAAAATCCATCAACGACGCTAGACACGATCACACTTCTAAGTTTTGATAGGTCGAAATCCAAGGAGCCGGATCATGAAAACCAGAACACGCGCAGTCGTCATCGGCGGTGGCATCGCAGGATGCTCTACCCTGTATCATTTGACCCAAGAAGGTTGGACAGACGTGGTTCTGGTAGAACGCAACGAGCTGACCAGCGGCACAACATGGCACTCGGCCGCGCAGGTCACAAATTTTGGCATGACCCAAACCATGGTCGGCCTGAAAACCCATTCGATTAACCTGTATAACGAATTGGCCAATGATCCCGAATACCCGATCAACTATCATCACGGCGACGGCGGCATTCGTCTGGCTGACACACAGGCGCAAATGGATGGTTACCACCACTTTGCTTCGATGGCGCGTGGGATGGGCGTTGAATTCGAAGTTCTGGACGCGGCTGAATGCGCCCGCCGCCATCCGCTAATTTCCACAGACAACATGATCGGCGGGTTGTGGGACCCAAGTGATGGCGATATCGACCCCGCACAACTGTGCCAAGCATTGGCGCGCCGCGCCCGCAATGCAGGTGCCGAAGTATATCGTAACACGCCCGTAACGGCATTGACCCAACACAGCGATGATACATGGACAGTGCACACCGAACACGGGGACATTGATTGCGATGTCGTCATCAATGCCTGCGGTTATCGCGTCAACGAAGTGGGCGCCATGATGGGTGTCCACCACCCAGTCACATCAATGGAGCACCAATATTTCCTGACCGAGGATATCCCTGCAATTGTCGAATCCGAAAAACGCATGCCGTTACTGCGCTGTCCGATTTCTGACTATTACTGTCGTCAGGAAAAAAACGGCCTGTTGGTCGGATTCTACGAACAAGATTGCAAAACATGGGGCATGGACGGGATTGATCCGCATTTCGTCAACGCCCTGTGCCCTGATGATCTGGATCGTGTTACTGACGTGTTGGAAGGCGCGATGCAACGCATGCCCGCATTGGCCGAAACAGGCATTCATACCGTCGTTAACGGTCCGATCACCTATACCATCGACGGCGCACCACTGGTCGGCCCGATCCCTGGTAAACGCAACGCATTCTGCATCATTGGCCTGCGCGCAGGCTTGGGCGAGGGTGGCGGCCATGGCTGGTTGCTTGCCCAACAAATTGTGCACGGCGAGGCATGTTACGACACATGGGTCATCGATCCCCGTCGTTTTACAGGCTACGCAAATGTCGAACTCACCGCACTGAAAGCTATTGAAGATTATCAAAACGAATTCCGCTTCCATTTCCCCCACGAGCACCGCCCCGCAGGCCGCCCGATGAAAACCACGCCCCTGACACCCATTCTGGCGGCAGAGGGCGCCGAATTTACCACCGTCAACGGCTGGGAACGCATGGAATACATCAAACCCACACCCGATTTTCACGAAACATTGGGTTTCAAATTTAACGAGGCTCAACCCATCATCGCGGCCGAAGTAAATGCGGTTCAAACCCGCGTCGGCCTGTCCGAAGTCAGCGGCTTCAACCGCTTTGAAATCACTGGTACCGACGCGCACGACTTCTTGGATCGCATGATCTGCGGGCGGGTGACGCGCAAAACGGGCAGGGTCGGTTTGGGTTATTTGTTGAACCACCACGGCATGATCAAAACAGAGGCCACAATCGCCAATCTGCCCAATGGCAACATCTGGTACGGATCGGCGGCGGCGGCGGAATTTCACGACATGGATTGGTTGCAATCAAACATCGCCGTTGATGAGGATGTCCAAATTAAATCCCTTACAAACGACTACACAATCCTTGTTCTTGCGGGTCCCAAATCCCGCGATGTCATCTCGGCCGCATCGCGCGGCGACTGGTCAAAAGCGGCCATGCCATGGCTGTCGGTGCGTGATTGTTTCATCGGCATCGCCCCCGCCACTGTCATGACCGTCAGTTTCTCTGGCGAACTTGCCTATGAAATCCACGTCCCTAACAACCAACTCTACGCTGCATACCTCGCCTTACGGGCGGCAGGTGCGGTGCATGACATGGTTCTGTTCGGTGCACGCGCCGTCGACAGTATGCGAATGGAAAAGGGGTATTTGCATTGGAAAGCAGACATCTTAACTGAATTCACCCCGCTTGAAACTGGCCTGGATCGTTTCGTTAAAATGGACAAGGACTTTATTGGCAAAGCCGCCTTAGAAAAACTACATAACGATGGCCTGCGCCAACAATTTGTCACCATCGAAATCGACGGCAAAACCGCCCCCGCACACGGTGGTGCATCGGTGATGTTGGATGGGAATGTCATCGGTACAGTCACATCGGGTGATTGGGGACACCGCACCGCCAAAAATATCGCCTATGCATTCGTTGACCCTGCCTTTGCGGCAGAAGGTGCAAAATTCGAGATCGACATCATCGGCACCATGACATCTGCAAAAGTCGTCGCGCAATGCCAATACGATCCCGACAACACCTTGATGCGATCCTAAAGGTATCTTTTCAATTGCGCATGCAGGGTCAACGACACCTTGCATGACCGCGCCACATCCAAATTACGCGCAATCAAATCGAACCCTTGGCGATATGCTTTGGTCACCAAACAGGCCTGCGCATATGATGTGATAACGGCGGGGTGCGCCTCGATCCAATCAACGCCCAGCGCTGCCAATTCGCGAAACACCACCATTGCATCAAGTTCGCGCTTAAACTCGACCAATCGAATGGCATAGGCGGCCTTGAATGCAGGATCATGCGACGCCAAATCACATGCCGTTCTCATCAAATCTAATCCCGCATCCACTTCACCCATGCGTAAATATGCCGTCGCCAAACGCTTGGTTACAAACGGATCATCGGGGTGTGCTGCGTGCAATTCCTGCAACTTCTCCAACCCGATCTTGGATCGCTTGGTCATGACCAAATCCAACGCTTGAAAGCTGTCATATAATTCCGCATCTAACTTGCGTGGCAGGGCGGATCGCAACAACATACGGCGTCGCGTTTTGGGGTTTATAAACTCTAACCAATCCATCATGATGAAACCGGCCGTGTAATTCAAATGCCGCCACAAACCATCAAACTGATCACTGTGGTTTCCGCGCGTCAAAAACTGTAACCCGCGATGGATCGGAAAATGCAACTTGGCGTTGGCACTGGCATAGGCATGGGTCGAAAACTGACCCTCGTTTCCTGCCAAAACCGATGTAATCGCCCCACAAATTTGTGATTCAGGATATAACCAATTCGCCCACGTTAAATCCTGTTCCGCCTGCGCTTTGTCTCCAACCACTTCCGCGCCATAGGCCAGCAATGCAAAACAATCCCCCAATGCGGAAACATGCGGCACCGCATATGAATGCACCATGTCCCGTAACCACGACAACGGCGCTAAATCGCCCGCGTTCAATGTGGCGATAAGCGCCTGTTCCATGACCGTAACCGTTGTGGTACTTTGATCCCGCGCGATGCGGGCAATATCAATGGGCGATAACGTACTTAACCCGCGTTGATAATACGAAACCAAGGCATTCAACGATTGCTTAAAATCCCCAACCGAATGAAACGCGACCGTGCCTTGATTCAACTGTTTTACCAGTGCATCAACCGCCACACCCATCTGTTCGGCACTCAGCAAATCCTCGACGGGTTCATGCACCGTGGCCGATAAATCCGCCGCCGTCATCGAAAACGCACTGCTGCGCGGGCAGACAATCCGCGCGCAACGGCTTAACAAATACATCTCGGCCATATCGACATGCAGGGCGGGTTTGTTATTCGTTGCACAAATATCTGCGCCACTTAATGCATCGGGATATCGTGCACGAAAGGTTTTCAAAACCGCCGTGTCGTCACAAAATAGTATCAACTGCGTATCGGGGGTGTTCAACGCATCCAAGGCCTGAAAATAAACCACATCTGGCACAAACTGCCCATACCAAAATCCCTCGGACGTGTTTTGATTGCGGATCACGTCACCACGACGAATGTGCACGCCAATATCCGTTTTCCCATCGATCAGCGCCGTGTCGATATGGGCCATGGTTGCGCGGAATTCATCACTAAAATTAAGCCGTAAAAACGCATCTGCAAACCCGCGCTGTGCGGTTTTTTTATCCTCAAAAGGCAAGGGGATCGCACCTTCGCGGGTGGTAAACCCAAAATCTTCGCCCGCCGCAATCCGCGCCTTAAAATCCGCGCGATTGGTTAACGCGGCACTGCGCAGGACAGGCGTGAAATCTGTTTTCTTGCCTGCTGATGCCAGCGTTGCAACATTGGGTCGTTCCCGCGTGGCGGGTTTTAGGATTGGCGTAAATACCAATGCACCTTTTACGGTGTCTTCGGGCAAAAAATGCGCATCAATAAAATCTTGGGAAAAAATCGCCTCTGGCGTCAATAACTCTGGATAGGCATTCTTGGGCTTGCTCCAAAATACCTGCAAATCCAAATCAAACATATCCGCCAACCGTTTTGCATTCACAATGGCCGACAAACGCCCACCCAATCGATCAGGGCGCACCGCATAAACTGTGGATTTGGGCATCTTATCCCTTTGGCGTTAATTCGGTCTAATTTGCGCCAAAGGTGTCGCTGGTGCAATGTCTATTTACGGCGCTGAACACGGCTCCACAGCACGGGAATTTCACAAATAACACCTTTGCGCACACCTTGGGCGGAATTCACGACCACTTCTGCACCGTCATGGGCATGTTCCACGGCAATCATCGTGAACCCGATATTCGCTTCGCTATCGGGTGAATAAACGGCGGACGTCAAAATGCCGACCTGCTGATCATTTACTGTCACCGCTTCTGGCATCGACACGGGCGTCATTTCATCCCCGTCCATTTCAATCCCCATCAGGCGTTTGGTAATGCCTGCATCACGTTGCGCAATCAGAGCGGCCTTGCCGATGAAATCCGCCTCGCCGTCCAATTTTATGAACTTTTCCAACCCAATTTCCAACGGCGTATCTTCGCGGTTCATGTCATTACCATATGACAACAACCCACTTTCGATCCGCTCGATCAGGTTGGGACAACCGGGGCGTAAATTGTATTTTTCACCCTTGGCCCAAATCGTGTCCCACAGATCATCACCCAATGAACTGTCATCCAAATAAATCTCAAACCCGCCTTGCTTTGACCAACCCGAACGCGCAATATTCAATACACGCCCCTTAAACGGGAAACCAGCAAAGCGGAAAAATTTGATATCGCGAATGCTCTCGCCGAACACCTCGACCAACAAATCCTCGGCCATCGGCCCTTGAACCGCCAATGGGGACACATCTGGTTCGCAAATCTCAACGTCCAAATCCATGCCCAGCGCGATACCCTGTACCCACAATAATAAATCACTGTCGGCGATGGAAAACCAATATTTGTCATCCGCCAAACGTAACGCCACAGGATCATTGATCATCTTGCCATGCTGGTCACAAATCGGCGCATAATAACAGCGCCCCACCTGTGCATTCGACAAATCACGCGCCGATATCATACAGGCCAATTTATGCGCATCAGGGCCCGCAATTTCCACCTGGCGCTCGCCGGCGACATCCCAAATTTGGGCGTATTTTTTCAAATGCACGTAATCTTCGCGCAATCCTTTGAACATCGTTGGCAACAGCATGTGATTGTAAACGGTGTATCCCGAAACGCCCAATTCAGTGACGCGCGCGGTAAACGGTGTCGCCCGTAAACGCCGCGACGGAAAGATCATTGCACCAGACATTTCAAAGACTCCAATTTCTTATTTTTCCATCTTTAAATGTCTTACATTTCGGAAAATTGTTTTGTAGGGTCGCTTACAGGTCTAAAAGCGGCATTTTGGCGTGGCATTAACCTTATAAATGGAACGGGGAATACGATGACTGGTGATTTTAAATTCGACACGCTCAGCCTGCACGCAGGGCATACACCCGACGCACGTCACGGCTCACGCGCTGTCCCCATTCATCAAACCACATCCTACGTGTTCCAAGATACCGAACACGCCAGTGCGCTGTTTAACCTAGAGGTTGGCGGCCACATCTATTCCCGCATCTCAAACCCAACAGTTGCCGTACTGGAACAACGTGTTGCGGCACTTGAGGGGGGCATCGGTTGCGTTGCCACATCATCGGGGATGTCGGCATTATTTTTGACGGTTCTGGCCCTGTGTTCAGCGGGCGATCATATCGTGTCATCCTCGCAAATGTACGGCGCAAACGTGAACCTGTTTCAACACACATTATCGCGCTACGGCATCACCACTACCTTCGTCGCCCCCAATGATCCCGCCGCCTTCGCCGCCGCAATCCAAGATAACACCAAAATGGTCTTCGGCGAAGTCATCGGCAACCCCGGCATGGACGTCATGGACGTTCCCGCCATCGGCAAAATCGCCAATGACGCGGGCGTGCCATTAATCATCGACGCCACATTCAACACGCCGTACCTGTTAAAACCACTGGAAAACGGCGCAAACATCGTGATCCATTCCCTGACCAAATGGATGGGCGGCCACGGTATCGCGTTGGGCGGTGCCATCGTTGACGGCGGCAATTTCGACTGGGGTCAAAACGATCGTTTTCCAACCCTGACCCAACCCCATTTCGGGTTCCAAGGCGTGAATCTGTACGAAGAATACGGCCCCGCCGCATTTATCACCCGTGTGCGCACCGAAGGCATGTATAACATCGGCCCCTGCCTGTCGCCCACCAACGCTTTCCATTTGATCCAAGGTATCGAAACATTGGGTCTGCGCATGGAACGCCACATCTCCAACACCGCCAAAATGCTGGATTTTCTGTCCAACCACGAAGGCATTTCATGGGTCAAGCACCCTACATTGCCCGACCACCCTGACCACGATGTCGCAATGCGCCTCATGCCCAAGGGGTCTGGTTCCATCATCGCCTGTGGCATCAAGGGCGGTCGCGATGCGGGTCGTGCCTTCATCGAAAACGTGCAACTGGCCTCGCATCTTGCGAACGTGGGCGATGCCAAAACACTGGTCATTCACCCTGGTTCTACTACCCACAGTCACCTGACACCCGCTGCAATGACGGCGGCTGGCCTGACCGACGATTTGTTGCGTATTTCCGTCGGACTCGAAGATTTCGATGACATCAAAGCCGACTTTAAACAGGCACTGCGTGCCGCCGCCAAAGTGGGGGCGTAGGGCATGAAAATCGAACTCTTGGGTCAAACAATTTTCGCATCCACTGGTGGGCGCGAATTTGATGCATCCGCTAACACATTGATGTTCATCCACGGCTCTGGCCAAAGCCATTTATCATTCATGTTACAGGGTCGTTTTTTCGCCAATCGTGGCTGGTCGGTATTGGCACCTGATATGCCCGCACATGGGTTATCCGACGGACCCGCATTGACGACCATCGCCGCCATGGCCGATTGGCACATTGCCCTGATGGACGCGCTGGGTGTCAAAACCACCAATATCATTGGCCACTCGCAGGGCGGATTAATCGCGTTGGAGATTGGTCGCCGTTACCCTGACCGCGTTAATGGTATTTCACTGATTGCCTGTGCCATGGCGATTCCCGTCAATGATGCTTTGCTGGACATGGCCAAAAACCGCGAAGCAGGCGCAATCCATGCGATGACCGATTGGGGGCATGGCACGGATGGTCACACCCATGATCACACCATGCCGGGTCAAAACCACCTCAACTACGGCGTGCAAATGATGGCCGCCAACGAAAACGGCGCACTTTACGCTGACCTTCTGGCCTGCGTCGATTACACAGACGGCGCAACCGCCGCCGCCGCAATCACCTGCCCAACCCAAGTGATCTTGGGTCAGCGTGATAAAATGACCCCGATGAAATTTGGCCTTAAAATGGCTGAAACTCTGAAAACCACAGACGTCACAATCGTTCCCAATGCGGGTCACATGTTGCCATCTGAACGCCCTGTCGAAATCAACCGCGCCCTGCGCCCCTTCTTTAAGCAAGTCTAATCATGACCGAATTCAAACGTATCGCCGTCATTGGTGCAGGCACAATGGGCAGCGGCATCGCCGCCCAAATCGCAAACGCGGGTCACAAAGTTTTGTTGATGGATCTTCCCGCCGCTGATGATCCGCTGGGCGTGGTCAACGCCGCCAAAACGCGCCTGTTGAAATCCGATCCCCCCGCATTGGTACACAAATCACGCATTGATTTGATACAGGTTGGCAACATCCGTGATGACTTCGAATTACTGGCTGAATGCGACTGGATCGTCGAGGCGATTGTCGAACGTTTGGACATCAAGAAAGACCTGTATAACCGCCTAAACGCCACCATCAGCAATGAATGTGTCGTCACCTCCAACACGTCGACAATTCCGATTTCCCTGTTGGTCGCCGACATGCCCGTGGCATTTCGAAAACGCTTCGCCATCACCCACTATTTCAACCCTGTCCGTTACATGCGCTTGCTTGAACTGGTGCGCGGCACCGACACGGACGAGGCGATCATGGATCGCTTGGCCGATTATAACGACACCGTCATGGGCAAAGGCGTGGTGCGTTGCAACGACACACCGGGTTTCCTTGGTAACCGTGTGGGCGTTTTCGCATTGCAGGTCGGCATGGACGAAGCCGCAAAAAACAACCTGACCGTGGAAGAGGCCGATGCATTGATGGGACGCCCGATGGGCATCCCCAAAACGGGCGTGTTTGGCCTGTATGACCTGATCGGCGTGGATTTGATGTCCGATGTGGTCGACACTCTTGGCGACATCCTGCCCGCCAACGATCTGTTTCACGCCATCGGCACATCCAACAACCCTGTCATGCCTTTGATCCGCGACATGGTCGCGAACGGTTACACAGGCGACAAAGGCAAAGGTGGTTTTTACCGCACTGACGGTGAAACAGAACTGGCCATTGATCTTAAAACGGGCGAAACCCGCCCCCGCATCACACCATTGCCAGACAGTGCAATTGCCGCTGCTAACGCACAGGCGAACGGCGACGAAACCCTCACAATCATGATCGACGGCGACGGCCCACACGCCACATTCTGCCGCCGCTTCCTTGGGCGCGTTCTGGCCTATGCCGCCGACCTGATCCCCGCTGTGACCAGCAGTCCCCAAGACATCGATGACGCCATGAAACTTGGCTTTAACTGGGTACGCGGCCCGTTCGAGTTGATCGACGCGCTGGGCGCATACACCGTGGCGAAATTGATAACCGATGCTGGTCTGAACGTCCCAATGGCCATCACTGCCAGCATCGCAAGCGGCCCATTCTACACGGTGGCGGACAGCACCCTAAACGTGCTGACGTTCACTGATACGCCAACCTATGCACCCATTGTGTTACCTGAAAATACCCAACGCTTCCACATGCTTAAACGCACAATGAAACCCATCGTGTCCAATGCGGCGGCCAGCCTGTACAAACTGGACGGCGATCTACGCTTGTTGGAATTTCATTCCAAAGCAAACGCATTAACAGGCGCATCAATGGAAATCGTATTGGCAGCGGCAAACGACCACGGCAACGGCATCATCGTCCATAACGACGCCCAACACTTTTCCGCTGGCGTTGACTTGAACCGTTTCCGCGCTTTGATCGAGGCATCCGATTGGAACGGCGTCGACACGTTCCTGAACGACTTCCAACAGGCCGTCAAAGCATTGAAATATACACCCGTCCCCGTTATCGGCGCACCCTCTGGTCTGTCCATCGGCGGCGGCTTCGAAGTGCTGGCGCATTGCGACAAAATCGTTGCGCATACCAACACGGTTTTTGGCCTTGTCGAAACAGGCGTTGGCGTCGTGCCGGGTGGGGGCGGCGTCAAAGAAACCATGCTGCGCTGGTTCAACGCGACCAACGATTGGGAGCAGGCGGCATGGAATACATGGATGCAAATCGGCTATGGCCAGATCGGCACTAGCCCAGACCTGTCGGCGCGCCTGCAATACTACCTCAAAGATCGCGACATCGAGGTGCTAAATCGCGATAAACTCTTGCACGCCGCCACCACCGAAATGGCCAATATGCAAAACGGATACACGCCGCCAGCGGAACCCGAATTCCACCTGCCAGGCCGCGCAATCCTAACCAAAATGTCCGACTTCATGCAAAAAGGTATCGATGATGGCCTGTTCCACCCCCACGACAAAACCGTCGCCATGCAGGTGGCTCAAATCGTGGTTAACGGGGCAGGGGACGACGCCCTGATTGTCTCGGAACAGGACATGTACGACCGCGAACGCCGCGCCTTTCTGAACTTGGCCAAAACGCCACAAACCATTGAACGGATCGGCAGCTTGCTGGACACAGGCACCGCCATCCGAAACTAGGGGATCACCATGAGCATCTATGACGGTTTTGAAAAGTCTGCGGCCAACCACACCGCGCTTTCACCCCTGTCGTTCATCAAACGAACGGCGTTGATGTTCCCTGATCGCGATGCGGTCATTTACGGCGATCGCCGCTACAGCTGGTCAGAACTCTACAACCGATCCCGCCAACTCGCCTCTGCCCTTAACTCCCATAACATCGGGCGCGGTGACACGGTTGCCGTCTTGTCCGCCAACACCCCTGAAATGGTCGAAGCTCACTTTGGCATCCCCATGTCAGGGGCTGTCCTAAACACCATCAACACCCGCCTTGATGCCGACACCATCGGCTACATCCTTGATCACGGCGAAGCAAAAGCCTTCATCGTCGACGCCGAATTGGCGCCCCAAGCGGCAGATGCAATCAAAGGTCGCGACATCCTGATTATCGACGTCGCCGACCTGCAGGATCACCCAAACCCAAACCGCATCGGCACCATCGACTATGCCGATTTCATCGCAACGGGCGACGCAAATGCCGACTGGAATATGCCCACCGACGAATGGGACGCCATCGCCCTGAACTACACATCAGGCTCTACTGGACGCCCCAAAGGCGTCGTCTATCACCATCGTGGCGCATACCTGATGGCCATGGGCGTCATCGCCGATTGGGGTCTGCCACGTCATCCAAAATACCTGTACACCGTGCCAATGTTTCACTGCAACGGCTGGTGTCACGGCTGGGCGATGGCCGCATTGGCTGGCACAATCATCTGCACCCGCACCATCACACCGGCCGTGGTTTACGATGCAATCGACACCCACCAAATCACCCACTTCGGTGGCGCACCTATCGTGCTGGGCATGATCTTGAACGCCCCCGAAACCGACCGCAAACCGTTTGATTACACCGTCAACGTCATGACCGCAGGCGCACCACCCCCCGCCGCAATCCTTGAAGGTATCGAAAAACTGGGCTTTGACGTCACCCAAGTGTACGGCCTGACCGAAACATACGGCCACACGGTGATGTGCACATGGAACAATGATTGGGACGATCTGAACACATCCGAACGCTCACAAATTAAGGCACGCCAAGGGGCGGGCATGGTACACACCGATGGCCTGCGCGTCGTCGCAACCGACGGCACCGACGTCCCCGCAGACGGCGAAACCATCGGCGAAATCCTGATCCGTGGGAACACTGTGATGAAAGGTTATTTGAAAAACCCCGACGCCACCGCGACTGCCTTTGCAGACGGATGGTTTCGATCCGAAGACCTCGCCGTCATGCACCCAAATGGATACGTCGAAGTCAAGGACCGCCTCAAAGACATCATCATCTCAGGCGGCGAAAACATCTCCTCGGTAGAGGTAGAGGGCATCCTCCACAAACACCCCGCCGTCGGCTTGGCCGCCGTGGTTGCAATGCAGGATGAAAAATGGGGCGAAGTCCCCTGTGCATTTGTTGAGCTAAAACAGGGCGCTACAACATCGGAATCCGAAATCATAGATTTCTGCCGCACCCACATGGCAGGCTTCAAACGCCCCAAGCGCGTGATCTTCGGCGAACTCCCCAAAACCGCCACAGGCAAAATCCAAAAATACGAACTGCGCAAACGGGTATAAGTGTGGGGCACAATACAAGTGCATTTCCTTGGGCAGGCGCTGTTGCGCCCGCTGATGCGGCAGGGATTACAAAGCAATGCCCGAAAGTATTTCCCACAGGGAAGGAAAGGCGCGGGTCTAACGGCCCAAGATCAATGTGAAACGCCGCCCCTTCAACCTGTTATCCCCGACGTGATCGGGGATCTCTCACAACTACCCACAACTTCCCGTTGATCCAAACCCCATTCCCTGCGAAAGTAACCCCATTACAAGGGGTGCATATTGCAAGATTTTCTAAAATTCCTAACAGACTTCTCAGCAGAAGCAGGAACACTCAGCTTCCTACTTGCACTCGCTCTTGCTTTGATCGCTGGAATTGCATGGTTCTTTAAACGTAAGGCGATCCAAACGACCAAAATCAAAGCCAGCACAGGCGGTGTTGTGAACACAGGCACAGTAAACGGCGACATCTAAACCACCACCAAATCAGGAAAGCCAAAATGATTGGCAAAACGGACATTGATGCAACCGAAGGCGGTGTCGCCAACACGGGTACGGTTAAGGGAAATGTCATAACTGGCATCACCTTCGAACAACACCGTGCCGCAGTGAAAGAGGATTTGGCCGACCTTTGTAAAACCCTCGAAACTGCGCATGCATCCGAGCGGGATTTGCTGTCCAAGAAAATCGCTGAACTCGAACGCAAACTGACCAATATCGAACAAGACTACGAACAAACGCTGGCAGAACTCGCAAAACTCAAAGATGAATTAAAGCAATTCTCTAACACCGCCCCCATCGATCAACTCGCCGCCGCCATGTCCGCCCTTGATAGTGGCGACAGAACCAAGGCGGATGAATTACTCCAACAAATAGAGCAGTCAAATATCGAAAGCGCGGCACATGCGATCTACCTACGCGGCAACATCGCCGCCGCCGAAATTTGCTGGGCCGACGCCGCCACCCTTTATTCCAAGGCGGCGCTTCTCGATCCTACTTACAAGCACCTTCTCGCGGCGCATGATTTTTTGGAATTAGCAGGTCAATACCAGGCGTCTATTTCGATTGGCAAACAGTTATTGGCTGCGGCAATGAACGAATTTGGTGAAAACAGTAGAGAACACGTTGTCGCAATAAACAATCATGGGTTGGCTCTACAGTCTCAAGGCTCATATCAACAAGCTGAACACTGCTACAAGCAGGCACTCGAAATTGACAGAGAAAGAGTAGGAACTAAACATCCACATTTCGCTATTCGACTGAACAATCTTGCAGAGCTTTATCGTGGACAGGGTAAATATAGCTCCGCTGAGCCACTTTACTTGCAAGCCCTTGAAATCGAAATTGCTACACACGGATTAGAAAGTCATAGTTGTGCAATAAGTCTCTCCAACCTCGCGAGCTTATACGTAGAATTAAATAACTTTGAAACCGCCGAACGTTTGTACAAAAAATCACTTGAAATAGGGAAGGTAACGATTGGCGCTAGCCACCCAAGTTATGCAATCCGTTTAAGCAGTTTAGCGGAGCTTTATCGTCGACAAGGTAATTATGAGTCTGCTGAACCACTTTATGAAAAGGTCGCAGAAATCTACAAAGACACTATTGGGGTAGAACATCCAGTATATGCAGAGCACCTAAACAAATTTGCGCTGCTTTATCATGTGAATGGCAACTATACCGCAGCTCAACCATTGTATAAACAGGCCATCGAAATTTGTGAAAATACACTACCTTCAGATCACCCACAAACAAAAACGATCAAGGC
>TARA_R110002096_G_scaffold143814_1_pt1 | contig 17857 bp, 19 predicted proteins | sample TARA_R110002096 | Tara Oceans TARA_R110002096 (sample SAMEA4397295) | marine metagenome | biome: Polar Biome; feature: [DCM] deep chlorophyll maximum layer (ENVO:01000326); material: water (ENVO:00002006), including particulate matter (ENVO:01000060) such as... | depth 35 m | reverse complement strand
GGGCAAAAAAGTAGGGGGCCAAGCATCTCTGCCCAGCCCCCAGTTGTTACTCACCCAGCAGCACTATCAGGTGCCACCAAGTATACTCTGGGCCAAACAAATCCAGCCAGCCCAGCGAGAACAGCAGCAACATGATCGCTGCGATGCCTTCCTTCATAGTACTTCCTTTCGAGGTTGGGGATCAAAGATTTCCCGAATCCCGAGCCGGTTTATGGATTTTTGCAGCACCAGGATACTTTCCTGCAGCACCAGGATATTTTCATCCTGCACATTGCTTACTTCGTCAAGTTTCTCTCCCAGTTCGTCCAACCTTCCATCGACGTAATGCTGTAAATCTCCCATTTGATTGGCCTTCCACTCGACCAACTCCCGAAGGTCCTTTAACTCGTCACTGGGCGACCATTCTGCCGCCTCCCCTAGATTTTCTTCGTCAGCTGCCTCGACCTCTACCCAATCTTGGTAGCCGATTACTGACCAGCCGCCCGCGTATATCGCAGATAGCGTGACGATTATTGTAGCCAGAAACAGTGTGAGCGCGTGCTGCAGGTAGAATTCCCCGCCCATAGCCTTCTGTAACAACCAAGCAATGGCCAGCGTAGCCACTACCATAACCAGAGTCATAGTCGTCCTCATAACAATTCCCTTCTAGATTGGTGGGGCTGGACAGGATTGCCCAGCCCCGATGTTTACTCTTTACTAGTGCGGCGTTGCCGTCGCACACTTGAGGCATACAAGCGCGGGGCCAAAGGTCCAACGTCCGTACCAAGGGTTATTGTTCTTGACGATGCGCTCAAAATGCGCGCCATCAAGATGTCGTTGGGTAACAATGTGGTGCGTTGCCGCCTCACACTTATTACATACCGCAACTTTATGTTGCGACGGTGTACTACGATTAGGCATGGATTGTTCCTTTCCTGTTTGCCTTTCGATGATTGTATTAGAGCATAGATAGCCTTGTTTGTCTATAGTACTTTTGTGCTTTCGTATTGTTTTATGGCTAACTATGGCTAGCTATGGTTAGTTAGGGCTAGGTATGGCTGATTTTATCAGGGGGGGAGTACTTCTGCGGATTCGTCCTGCGCCGACCCCTACCCGCCCCCCATGACCCCTTCAGGGCAATAAAAGTTTCCGTGCGTATAGTAATACTAATCCGGGCGAATAAATCGTAATTTCCTGAGTTTGGACCCCCACCCCCCTCTACACGGGAACACCCCCCGGTAGGAGTCCCAACCTCCTTGCGTAAAAAATATTATTCTGTATATTGTGGGTAAGTTAACAAATAGACCTTGTTTGTTAACCACGGTTAATCACCTGCGACAGAGATATATGCCTATATTAGTAGAACCTGAACTTGGTGTAGCGATACCGGAGGGCTTGCCCCCTTTGGATCTCCAAGCTCGTACAGCTGCCGCCAGTAAGACCGCTGTGGAACTTGCAGAACACGGGCTTGATATAGAGCCTACCAAGGAAGATAAGGATACCGCGGCCAAAATTTCTCTGGCTTATGCAGATAATCCCGATGCAGTCTCCAAGAAGGTCACTAATACGAAGATATCCACGCTTACTCCGGCGTCTCTCGTGCTGACCAACGACATATTGACCGAGTTTGGGCAGTCTGTAGTGCAGAGTTCTCTGCATATAAGGCATCTTGTCACTAATAAGTTACTGTTAGAGACTGAAAACCCCGACCCCCGCGTGCGTATTAGGGCGTTAGAGTTATTAGGTAAGATATCTGACGTTGGGTTGTTCGCTGAGAAGTCCGAAGTGACTATAACACACCAGTCTACGGATGATTTGCGGGCTAGTTTACGCGGAAAATTGCAAAAATTACGCGTTGTTTCCCCGGCTGTGCCCGATATGGTGGTCATAGACGGGGAATTCATGGATGTAGACGCTGAATTGGGCCTTAAACAGCAAAATCAGCTTGTTGAAGAGCCTAATGACGGATAGTCCCGCCACCAACCCACCTTTTAGTGGGGAAGAGATCCAGTTGATACTGGATCACCTGGATAAGTATACCTCGGACGAGGTTGCCGAGATAGATCGCATGGTGGAGGAGCTGGCCACCCGTAAATATAACACAGAAGCGTATGACGACCTGATAGAGTTCTGTAAACGTATGCAGTCGGACTACATTGTGGGCAAGCATCACCGTATGTTGGGCAATATGCTCATGGAAATCGAAGCCGGGAACAAGGATCGTATCTGTGTTAACATCCCCCCGCGTCATGGCAAGTCACAATTAGTATCTATTTTCTTTCCCGCATGGTTTTTAGGTAGGAATCCGAACAAGAAAGTCATGATGGTGTCCCATACCACTGATTTAGCGGTGGATTTTGGTCGTAAGGTACGAAATTTGATATCTACGGATGAATACAGGGCTATTTTTCCCACTGTGAAGCTTGCAGTGGACTCTAAATCAGCGGGACGGTGGAATACCAACTCTGGAGGAGAGTATTATGCATGTGGTATCGGTTCATCTATTGCTGGCCGCGGTGCTGATCTACTACTTATCGATGACCCCCATTCTGAACAAGATGTCATTAACGGGAACTTTGAAACATTTGAGAAAGCCTATGAGTGGTTCACTTTCGGGGCCAGAACACGATTGATGCCGCAGGGTCGTGTGGCCATTATTCAGACACGATGGCATATGGATGATCTTACCGGGCGTGTAACCAGAGATATGGCTCAGAACGAGCGTGCCGATCAATATGATGTGGTCGAATTCCCTGCCATATTGGATATAGTGAATAAGAAGACCAAAAAAGCAGAGCAGAAACCGTTATGGCCCGAGTTCTTCGATTTGGATGCGTTATTACGTACCAAGGCGTCTATGCCTACTTTCCAGTGGAACGCGCAGTATCAGCAGGAGCCTACCGCGGAAGAAGCCGCGTTGGTCAAGCGTGAGTGGTGGAATGTTTGGAAGGAGGATAAATCCCCTTCTTGTGAATACATTATAATGTCTCTGGATGCAGCCGCAGAAACGCATAATCGTGCCGACTTTACCGCCCTTACGACTTGGGGAGTGTTTCTGAATGAGCAGGTGGATGCGTATAATATAATATTGTTAAATAGTATAAAAAAGCGTATGGAGTTTCCAGAACTCAAAGAGCTTGCTATGGAAGAGTATAGTGAGTGGGAACCTGACGCGTTTATTGTGGAGAAAAAGAGTTCAGGTACTGCATTGTATCAGGAGATGCGCAGGATGGGTTTACCTGTACAGGAGTACACGCCTCATAGAGGGTCAGGTGATAAATTAGCGCGTCTGAATTCCGTTGCGGATATTGTAGCGTCAGGGTTGTGCTGGGTTCCAGAAACACGCTGGGCGGAAGAGGTTATAGAAGAGATTGCAGGATTTCCGTTTATGAGCCATGATGATCTGGTTGACTCTACAGTTATGGCCCTCATGCGTTTCCGTCAGGGAGGTTTTATTCGGTTGCCTACTGATGAGCCGGAGGATGTTCGGTATTTCAGGCGACCATCTAGCGGTTATTATTAAGGATATAATACTATGGCGATTGAAAAAGGGTTATACGCGGCTCCTCAAAGCGTAGAGGAAGAGCTGCTTGACGACGAGGTACCTCCCGAGGGAGGGTTGGAGATTGAAATTATTAACCCGGATATGGTTACGCTAGATGATGGTAGCGTAGAAATAACCCTGGTCCCCGGCTCTGATTCTTCGGACACGCCGTTTGATGGTAATTTAGCCGAGGACATGGAGGATACGGAGCGTACTACTCTTTCCGAAGAACTTGTTGGGCTTATTGACGCCGACATGGATAGTCGTAAGGAGTGGGCGGATACTTTCGTAAAAGGTCTGGATGTACTTGGTTTCAAGTACGAAGAGCGCACTGATCCCTGGGAAGGTGCCTGTGGGGTGTATTCTACTGTTCTGGCTGAGGCCGCTATCCGGTTCCAGGCGGAAACTATGAGTGAGACTTTCCCCGCTATGGGGCCTGTTAAATGCAAGGTACTAGGGGAAGAGACCAAGGAGAAGAATGAGGCTGCGGAACGTGTTAAGGCTGATATGAATTACGAGTTGACCGAGAACATGGTCGAGTATCGTCCCGAGCATGAGCGTATGCTCTATAGTCTGGGTCTGGCCGGTTCCGCGTTCAAGAAAGTTTATTACGATTCTAACCTAGGACGGCAAGTTGCCCTATTTATACCCGCAGAAGATTGTATCGTACCTTATGGGGCTTCTCATATTGAGACGGCAGAGCGTGTTACGCATGTTATGCGGAAAACAAAGAATGAACTTAAAAAATTACAGGCTAGCGAGTTTTACAGTGATATAGAACTGGACGACCCGGAACCATATCATTCTGATATAGAAATCCGTAAAGCGGAAGAAGGTGGATATTCCCTCACCGATGATGAACGGTATGCAATATATGAAGTACATGCCGATCTTGTCATCGAAGGGTTTGATGACTCCGACGACGAAATTGCCAAGCCCTACGTAGTTACCATCGAGCGTAGTTCGGGGGAGATTCTTGCTATCCGTAGGAATTGGGATCCTGATGATGAACTCATGCTCAAACGGCAGCACTTCGTACATTATCCCTATGTACCTGGATTTGGTTTCTATGGCCTTGGGCTTATTCATATTATCGGCGGGTACGCCCGTGCGGGGACTTCCCTGATCCGGCAGCTTGTTGACGCCGGTACGCTTGCTAACCTACCGGGGGGTTTGAAATCCCGCGGCCTGCGGATTAAAGGAGATGATACCCCGATTGAGCCGGGAGAGTGGAAGGATGTAGATGTACCCTCCGGCAGCATCCGCGACAACATTATGCCGCTCCCGTATAAGGAGCCTAGTCAGACACTTCTAGCATTGCTTAATCAGATTACCACTGAAGGTCGCCGGTTAGGGGCAATCAGTGACATGAATATATCTGATATGTCTGCTAACGCCCCGGTGGGTACAACGCTAGCACTTTTGGAGCGTACATTGAAACCCATGGCTGCGGTACAAGCCCGTGTTCACTATGCCATGAAGCAGGAGTTTAAACTCCTCAAGGTTTTAATGGCTGAGTACGCAGACCCCGAATATTCTTATCAGCCCCTGCGGGGGGAAGTTAGTGCCCGGCAAGCCGATTATGCGATGGTGGAGGTTATCCCTGTTAGTGATCCTAACAGCTCTACGATGGCGCAGCGGGTTGTACAGTATCAAGCAGTTTTGCAGATGTCTCAGTCTGCACCGCAGATTTATGATTTGCCGCAGTTACACAGGCAGATGATTGAAGTCCTTGGGGTTAAGAACGCGGATAAGCTTGTACCTATCGACACTGATATGGTGCCCGTTGATCCTGTAAGTGAAAATATGGATTCGTTAAACGGTAAACCTATGAAGGCGTTTATTTATCAAGATCATGAGGCACATATCGGCGCACATATGTCGTTCCTGCAAGACCCGCAGGTTGCACAGATGATTGGGCAGAACCCACAGGCGCAGCAAATTGGAGCTTCGTTACAGGCACATATAGCTGAGCATCTAGGGTTTAAGTACCGGAGACAGATAGAAGAGAAATTAGGAGCACCGTTACCACCGCCAGGGCAGGAACTCCCAGAAGAAATAGAAGTGAATCTGGCGCGGGTTGTTGCAGAGGCAGGTAAACAACTTACGCAGGAACATCAACAAGAGGCAGCGCAAAAAGAAGCACAACAGAAGGCGCAAGATCCCATGATCCAGATGCAGCAGAAAGAGTTGCAGATAAAAGAACAAGAAGTGCAGCGCAAAAGCCAGAAAGATGCTGGCGATATGCAGATCAAGCAGGAAGAGCAGAAACGCAAAGCTACCAAGGATAGGGCGGATGTTACGTTTGAAGAGGAGAGATTAGCTCTTGAAAAGATTGAAGTTGGTATAGATGCCCAGAAGGCTGGTGTGAAGATGCGAGCTGATAATCGAGTAGATGCTAATAAAACAGCCTTAGAAGTGGCTAAATTGCTTAATGCTGCCAAGAAGGAATAATTATGGCGAGAACCGTCTTTGACGTGCTTAAAGATAAAATGGACGAGGATATATCCTCCGCACTACAGTTTCTTGGATCGGGGGGAGCACAAGACTTCGCCCAGTACAAGGAGGTTACAGGTCTGCTTCGAGGTCTCAGATCCTGTGTATCCCATGTAGAAGACCTTGCGCGGAACCAACTGGAGAATGACGATGACTGAAACAGCTACAGCAATAACTCCCGATGAAGATTGGGAAGCACAACTACCTATACCTTGTGGGTACCGTATCTTGGTAGCCTTACCTGACATCAATGATTATTACGAGGGCGGTACCTTACTTAAAACTGAAAGTGAGAAGCATCGCGAGTACATTACCTCTATTATGGGGATTGTAATAGATATGGGGAAAACCGCGTTTACAGACGAGGATCGCTTTCCCGATGGCGCTTGGTGTAAAGTAGGGGACTATGTTATGTTTCGTATGAACACAGGGACACGGTTTACAGTTAATGGTAAAGAGTTTCGTTTGATGAACGATGATTCCATCGAGGCAGTTATTCCCGACCCTCGCGGCATCTGTAGAGTATAGGAGCACGACATGGCTTTTCAGAAAGTAGCTTATGGGTTTCCCGATGAGGAGACCGCAGATTCTGAGATCGAGGTTGAAAATTCTAGTGCCGTTGAAATTGATATTTCTGGGAGCGCTAAAAAAGGTAAGGCCAAAGCTGTAGACGAAGAAACAACCGACGATAGCGAATATGAAGTTGAGGTTGTTGATGATACGCCAGAGGCTGACAGGGGGCGTAAGGCTTCCGAACCGCCAGTGGATGTCACTGAAGAAGAGCTTGAAGAGTATTCCGGTAAGGTCCGTAACCGGATTAAGCATCTTAGTAAGGGATACCACGATGAACGCCGCTCAAAAGAACAGGCACTCCGCGAACGGCAAGAGTTAGAAACTTTCGCCCAGCGGTTAGTTGATGAGAATAGGGAGTTAAAAGGTACTGTCGGTAAAAACCAGACAGCTATGCTGGATCAAGCTAAGCGTTCTGTTATAAATGAGCTTGAAACAGCTAAAACAGCATACAAAGAGGCGTATGAAGCAGGTGATTCAGATGCAGTCGTTACCGCACAGGAAAGTTTGACTTCTGCTAAGATTAAATCCGATAGGTTAAATAATTTTAAACTACCTGCTTTACAGGAAGATGATACTCCTGTAACAGTACCTGAATCCGCCCCCGCAGTGGATCCACGAGCCGAAGATTGGGCGCAAGCTAATTCTTGGTTCGGGCCAGATGACGAAATGACAAGTTTTGCGTTGGGGCTGCATAATAAACTTGTCAAATCGGGTGTAGACCCGCAAAGCGATGATTACTACGAGAGCTTAGATTCTCGTATGCGCGAAGTATTCCCCGAAAATTTTGAGGGTGCTGAAAAACCAGTAGACAACAAGCCTAAGCGACGAACAACTGTGGTTGCACCCGCAACGCGGAGCACGTCACCGAAGACAATTCGGCTTACGCAAACACAGGTCACTATCGCTAAAAAACTTGGAGTTCCCCTGGAGTTATACGCCAAAAAGGTTGCAGAAGAGATGAGGAAAGCAAATGGCTGAAAATCGTATTGCCCGTGAGAATACCACCCGCGAGAAAACGACCCAGAAAAAGGCTTGGCAACGACCTGAGATTTTGCCATCCCCGAATCCCGAGCCGGGTTATGGATTTCGCTGGATAAGAGTAAGCACGCAGGGGCAAATAGATGCTACCAATGTTTCTTCAAAACTTCGTGAGGGTTGGGAGCCTGTAAAAGCAGCAGACCATCCAGAGATCACAATGGTTACCGTTGAAGTTGATAAATTCAAGGATAATATCGTGATTGGTGGTTTGATGCTTTGTAAAGCTCCAGAAGAACTGGTTTCAGAGCGTAATGGGTACTATCGGCAACAGACCCAGGCGCAAATGGAATCGGTTGATAACAACCTTATGAGAGAAAATGATCCTCGTATGCCACTTTTCCATGAGCGGCAGTCCAAGAACACTTTTGGTACGGGGACTTAACATTGAACCTTTTATCTTGGAGATAAAAAACGATGGCTTACCCCACTGTAGACAAGCCCTATGGGCTAAAACCAGTCAATTTGATTGGTGGCCTGCCCTTTGCAGGCGCTACACGTAAGATTCCCATCGCTTCTGGCTACGCTACAGGCATCTTTTGCGGAGATGTAGTGCAGTACAAAAACGATGGTACGCTTATAATCACAGTGTTGCAGAATAACACTTCTGTAGTCGCTGGTGTTATTGGTGTGTTCTTAGGATGTAGTTATACCGACCCTAACCTTGGCTATACTATTCATAGTCAGGACTATCCTGCGAGTACTACTGCAGATGATATCGAAGCATATGTTTGCGACGATCCAAATGCTTTGTTTAGAGTAGTTAACTGCGCTGGTTCTACGGCTGATGGCGCTGCCACCGGTCTTACGCCTGCGTTTGTTGCTCGCGGTAGCGCACTTGCCTGTAATGCGGAACTCGTTCTTAACACGGGTCTCACAACCACAGGTAATAGTCGTATGGGTGTGTACATTAACAACGTGGCAACTATTTTGCCGATGACCGTTGTTGACGTGGTCCCAGACACTAAAAACAGCTCTGGTAACTTTGTTGAATTTATCGTTAAGTTCACCCAAGGTTATCACCGCTACCATCAAACCGCTGGCGTATAAGGAGGAGTAGACAATGGCTATTTCACGCGCACAACTACTTAAAGAACTCCTTCCCGGCCTGAACGCTTTGTTCGGAATGGAGTATGCCAAATACGGCGAAGAGCACACTCAGATTTTTGAGAAAGAAACGTCTGATCGCTCTTTTGAAGAAGAAACCAAGCTCTCCGGCTTTTCTGCCGCTCCTGTTAAAAACGAAGGCTCTGCCATTTCGTATGACAGTGCACAGGAAGCATGGACTGCTCGCTATACCCACGAGACCATTGCAATGGGTTTCTCAATCACTGAGGAAGCCATCGAGGATAACTTGTATGACTCTCTGTCATCTCGTTATACCAAAGCATTGGCCCGTGCCATGGCGTATACCAAACAGGTAAAAGCTGCCTCTATCTTGAACAATGCTTTTGATTCAGGCACTTATGGCGATGGACAATATCTATGTTCTACCGCTCACCCACTGGTATCTGGTGGTACTAACTCAAACCGTCCAACTTCCGGTGCTGATCTTAACGAGACTTCCTTGGAAGCCGCCGTTATTTCTATCGCTGGTTGGACCGATGAGCGCAGTCTTTTGATTGCGGCCAAGCCTCGCAAACTCATTATCCCTCCCGCACTGCAATTCGTTGCAACTCGCGTGTTGGAAACTGAGGGGCGTGTAGGTACGGCGGATAATGATTTGAATGCACTTCGCAATAACGGTTCTATCCCTGAAGGACATGCCGTTAATCATTATTTGACCGATACCGATGCTTGGTTCCTTATGACCGACGTTCCTAATGGCTTGAAGCATTTTGTGCGTAGCCCTATGGCTAACTCTATGGATGCTGATTTTGATACTGGTAATAGCCGGTACAAGGCCCGCGAGCGTTATTCATTCGGGGTGTCTGATCCGCTTGGGATCTATGGTTCCCCCGGAGCCTAACCACAACAACCTAGGAGGGGGGTACTTGCTACCCCCCTTCTTTTACTATATCTTATTTTTATTCCCTGACAGTTGCGCTGTGCAGCTGACATTGGCCACGACAGGAGATTAACATGGCTAATACGACTTTTAGCGGTCCCGTCCGTTCAGAGAACGGTTTCAACCTTGTAAGCAAGGACGCCAACACGGGCGTAGTTCATGATCGCACCCTTAATGGTGATGCCGTCCGTGATACTCGCAGGTATTATCTTTATGAGGGGTTTAAGCAGCGCCCAGCCCTGAACGCGGTGGCTACGGCTCCCCTCACTGATGCTGACGCAACGGCAGCTGCCAATGATGCCATCATCATCGCTCGCGGCATCGCTAATCGTGACTTCGAAGTTCTTGGTACGAACATGACGACGGCGCTTTGTACCTTCAACGCGACGGCAGCGGGTATTGTTCTAACAACAGCTGGTGCAGACGCAGATCAAGCTATCGTAGCCCCTCATCTGGACACCAACCAGACTGCTTGGCAGGTAACCGAATGGGGTACGGAGAATCAGGTTGAGTGGGAATGCTCACTCAATACCAATGCAATCGACAACCAGAAGCTCTGGGCCGGTTTGAAGCTCACCAATGATCAGTTGGTCGCTACTGATGCTAATCAGGCGTTCTTCAAGTTTCAGACGGATGCAACCAATAGTGAGGCGTTCACTGATTTCACCCTTCTTCACTTTGTCTATAGTGTTGCTGACACGGACTACATCAGCGCGTTGCCGATTACGGTTGCCGCTAATACGATCTACCACCTCAAGATCTCTATAGACAGTGACAGAAAAGCGGCTATTTTTGTTGATGGTGTTCAGTACAATGTTACAACCACCTCTGGTTCTACTGGCGGCACCGCCGTCACTACGGGGACCACAAAAACTGCTGCATTGACCGATAATATTGATCTTATTCCGTACATTGGGATTGAGGCGGGCGCGGCTGCAGCCGAGGCTGTTGACGTTCACTATCAGGCAATCAGCCGGACGATCTTTGAGTAATTAATTAGAGGGGGTTAGCGCCCCCTCTTCCTTCTATAGGAGGTTAGCATGTCAGGTCGTTCAGACGTACAGGCTATTACTATTAGCGATGAGGTTGTAGCTGATGCAGATTTTATCGTTACAGCCGCAAGGCCCAATACCACAGCAACGTTAGCAAATACGTCTTTTGCTTCAGGTGGTGCTAGACTTTTATCGGTTACCACCGCTGGTACTAGTGATAATGGCAAAACAACCACTATTACCGGAACAGATACCCACGGAAACAGTATATCAGAAGTGATAACTTCCACGGGTTCTGCTGAGGCTGTAGACGGCGCTAAGTATTTCAAGACTGTTACATCTGTAGTATGTTCCGCGCAATACGCTGGGAATATAACTGTGGGTAGTCAAGCAGGTGCAGCACAGGCTGTCTTTACCGAGCGTATGCGACTAAAGGGTTTCTCTCTTGTTTCTGGGGGCACCGCGGGGGTTATTCAGTTCTACAATAATACCCCTGAAGATGGTTCGGTATTGTTCAAATCAAGGACGGTAGGTACCGACAACACCACTGTTGATAGGACAATTCCTGAAGACGGCATCTTGTTCCCGAATGGTATGGTCGTGCAATATACCGTTGCCACAATCGATATGATGACGTTCTTCTATGCGTAAAAAGCGTGGCTCCATGAAGGGTCATACCATAGGTGGTGGACACAAACGCCCCACTAAATCTGGTGCTGGTATGACTTCTAAAGGTGTCGCAAAATATCGCAAGGATAACCCCGGAAGTAAGCTTAAAACAGCTGTTACAGGCAAAGCAAAGCCCGGTAGTAAAGATGCAAAAAGACGTAAATCCTATTGTGCACGTAGCGCGGGGCAAATGAAGCAGTTCCCCAAGGCTGCGAAAGACCCCAATAGCCGACTACGCCAAGCGCGGAAGCGGTGGAAATGTTAAGGAGCTAGAAAATGGCAAAGAAAAAGGTTAAAAAGTTTCAAGCTGGTGGAGATGCTAGACGGGTGATGTCCCCCGGCCTTGGTGCTGGCGGATCAGGTGCCGCAAGCATGTCGATATCGCCGCGGAATCCTTTCAATCCCCGTGGTAAACATGGCGATGGAGGAGCTAGCGGAGCCGTAGGAGATGTACTAACAGCCGGGCGTGAGGCTCAAGATTTTCTTGGTACTGCTGGCGAAGCTCTTGGAGCCTCACAGGGGAATGTAGGTATCTTAGGCCAACCGCCATTCGCAGGTGGGGCGGGTACGTATAAAAAGGGCGGCAAAGTAGCAAAGAAAAAGAAATCTTCCGGTGGTAAGCCTCGCGGAGTCGGGTTGGCCAAAAAGGGTGTTCGCCCGGTCAAAATGGTCAAAATGAAGGGCTAACAAGGGAAGAATAGATGGCCACGTCTGGTACTACCGCATTTGATATGGACTTCGCAGAGATTGCGGAGGAGGCGTGGGAGCGTGCCGGGAGCGAAATGCGTTCGGGGTACGATCTGGCCACTGCCCGCAGATCCATGAATTTGATGACCATCGAGTGGCAAAACCGTGGCATCAACATGTGGACTATTGATAGTGGGACGGTGTCCCTTACCGCTGATACTGCACAGTATAATCTCCCCGCGGATACGATAGACCTTCTTGACCATGTAGTTCGCACCAATGCGGGCAATGCTGCTACGCAGTCTGATCTTACTATAAATCGTATAAGTGTGAGTACTTACGCATCAATCCCTAATAAGTTAACGACTGGTAGACCGATACAGGTATGGATTGAGCGGTTAACAGCTCAGCCCAGGATTAATGTTTGGCCTGTGCCAAGTGATGGTTCTTATACGTTTGTTTACTGGCGTATGCGGCGGGTAGAAGATGCTGGTAACGGGGTAGAAACTGCGGATATGAACTTCCGGTTCTTACCTGCACTGGTCGCAGGTTTAGCGTATCATATTGCGGTAAAAGTCCCCACCCTTGCAGAACGTGTTCAGATGTTGAAAGGGATGTATGACGAACAATATGCTTTGGCCGCTGCCGAAGATCGTGAAAAAGTATCGGCTCGTTTTGTGCCGCGAATAAGTAGTATTTAACGATGGCAGATAGATTTTCATCAAGCAAAAAAGCCATAGCGGAGTGTGATATATGCGGATTTAGGTATAAGTTGCGGGAATTACGTAATGTGTTTAAGAAGGGTAAGGATACCAACATAAAAGCGTGTCCTGAGTGTTGGAGTTCAGATCATCCGCAACTTAAACTTGGAATGTACCCTGTTCATGATCCACAAGCAGTACGAGATCCTAGGGTGGACTATGTGGGGTATGCAGAAAGTAGAGAACAAGTGTACTCGGGGTCTAACGAGCAGAAATTATCTTTTGTCGCCACTGTATTTTTAGGGCAGGTTACAGTAACAACCTCATAGGAGAGATAGAATGCCACAAGTTGGGAACAAACATTTTGGTTACGGCCCTGCCGGGGTAGCCAAGGCTAAAAAAGAAGCCGCAAGAACGGGTACTCCGATGAAGACGGGGTATCACGCGGGAGGCGAGGTAAAAAACCGTAAGATCGCAGCTCGTGGTAGGGGAGCGGCTACGAAGGGGTTCTATGCACGAGGGCCTATGGCGTAAGTCATGAATTACACTACCCTGAAAACAAACGTTGAGGATATCTGTGAACAGACGTTTACAGCGGCCCAACATGCTTTGTTTGCGCAACAGGCAGAACAGAAAATATATAATTCTGTTGAACTACCAGCTATGCGTAATGTGGATGCGGGGCCGTTAACTGCTACCAATAAATTGTACACTACCCCCGATGATTATTTGTATACCCACAGTTTAGCGGTAATCAGTAGTAGCACTACCAACTATCTGTTAAACAAAGATGTCAACTTTTTGCGCGATGCCTACCCCGTAAATACCAGTGCTAAGTACGGATTACCTAAATTCTACGCCTATCATAGCACTGTAGGATCTAACGTAAGATTTCTGCTGGCACCCACCCCAGATGAAAACTATGAAATAGAACATATGTACGTTAAATACCCCACATCAATAGTATCTGCTGGTGGGACTTACCTAGGGGATAACTTCGATACTGCCCTATTAAACGGTACCCTTATGGAAGCAGTACGCTTCATGAAGGGCGAGCCGGATGTAGTGGCTATGTACGAAAAACATTATTTGCTAGCTATTGGACTCCTACAACGAATTGGTGATGGGAAGTTGCGGCAGGATTCCTATCGTTCTGGACAATTACGGTCACCTGTGTCCTAGGGGTAGATCATGGCTATTACCCAAACTGTTTGCACATCCTTCAAAGCGGCCCTTCTCGGCGGCGAGATGGACTTTAGTAGCGATACGTCTCAGACGTTTAAGATCGCTTTGTACACATCTAGTGCCACTTTAGGAGCCTCTACTACAGCATATAGTACAACTAATGAGGTTTCCGGTACGGGGTATACTGCTGGCGGTGCTACCCTCCCCGTGGCGTCTGGAGTTACATCTTCTGGCACGGTTGCCTACGTAGATTTTACAGACGTTACCTGGAGTTCGTCTTCTATTACTGCCAGAGGAGCGTTGATCTATAAATCTGCAACGGGTAATCCAGCGGTAGCAGCGATTGATTTTGGGGGAGACTTGCAGTCCAGTTCGGGGAACTTTACGATTAGTTGGCCCGCCCCATCTGCAACAAATGCTATAGTTATTGTGGCTTAGATATTCGTGAGGTTTTATAAATGTCAACATCGTATAGCACTCTTCTAAAGTTAGCACTTCCTACGCAAGGTGAGTTAAGCGGCACTTGGGGAACTGTTATCAATGAAAATATTACTAATATGGTCGAGGAAGCTATCGCAGGCTTCAAAACCGTAAACACTTGGAGTGGTAACGCGGCTACCTTATCTACGGCCAACGGTACTACTGCGGAAGCCCGAGCAGCTATCTTAAATCTTACAGATAGTTCCACCTCTCTTTCCGGTGCGGCTAATCTTGTTTGCCCCACGTTGACCAAGACGTATCTTATAAAGAATGGGACCGCTCAGACAGTTACGCTGAAGACATCTTCTGGGTCCGGTATTGCTGTTCCTACTGGTAAATCCATGTGGTTGTACTGTGATGGTACAAATGTTGTGGAGGGCGTTAATCATATCGCGGGAGCATTAACCGTAGCTGGGGCTATTACAGGCTCTTCTACCCTGCAAGGTACTACAATTACAGCTACCACGGCGGTTGTACCTGATGCCTCCGGGGGCGCGGATCTTGGAACTACGAGTCTGGAATGGGGCGATATCTTTATTGCAGACGACAAGAAGATTAAGTTCGGTAATGGTCAAGATGTCAGTATGGAATACGACGAGGATGGGACAGATACACTTCTCATCACTGGTGATGTAACTATTGCTGACGGCACGAATGATTTCGATATTGCCTCTCATGATGGGAGTAATGGGCTAAAACTAGGTGGTACACTCGTGGCCAGCACAGCCGCGGAACTCAACATCATGGATGGTGGTACTGGTGCGAGTGCTATAACTCTTGCCGATGCTGACCGTATTGTCGTGAATGATGACGGTACTATGAAGCAGGTGGCACTCACAGCCTTCGAAACTTATTTTGAAAGTGTCCTAGATACCCTTAGTGTAACATCTGTCGGTGCGCTGGATTCAGGGTCAATTACTAGCGGCTTTGGTACTATTGATACCGGAGCTAGCGCCATCACCACTACAGGGGCTATTACTGGCGGGTCTTTAACGGCTGATGATGTAGCTGTTAATGGTAAAGTCATCACTATGACGGGTTCTGCCAGTGATACCGCTGTGTTTACTGCCGGTACTGATGGCACCCTTACAATCGTTACGACTGATGCCGATGCCGCCGCCGCAAATATTACTATAACTGCTGATGGTACGTTTGAGGTAGATGGTACAACGATAACATTGGATTCTTCTGGCGATATCGACCTTAATGCAGCTGGGGGAGATGTATTTTTCAAGTCTGGTGGGACCACCTTTGGTTCGGCTACGAATACCAGTGGTAATTTGATTATTAAATCTGGTACGACTACTGCTCTTACTTTTAGTGGTGCTGATGTGACTATTGCCGGGGATTTAACTATCTCAGGCGATGACTTGACAATGGGAACTAACACCAGTGGTGCTGCTTTAATTGCTGATGGTACTAATTTTAATCCAGTTGTAATTTCTGGTGATATTTCAATCAACACTTCTGGCGTAGCTGCTATTGGTTCTGGTGTAATTGTGGTCGGTGATATGGCTGCTAATTCAATCGATAGTGCCCAATATGTTGATGGCTCAATAGATAATGCGCACATCGCTGACGATGCTATTGATAGTGAGCACTACGCAGATGGTTCCATCGATACCGCCCATCTAGCAGCGGATGTGATTACAGGGGCTAAAATTGCGGATGATGCTATTGATAGCGAACATTATACCGATGGGTCTATTGATACAGCTCATATAGCTGCGGATGCAATCACGAGCGCTAAGATTGCGGATGATGCTATCGACTCAGAACACTATGCTGCGGGATCCATCGACACCGCCCACATCGCAGATAACCAGATCACGCTGGCTAAGATGGCCTCTGGAACCGATGGAAATATCATCAGCTATGACGCTTCTGGCAATCCAGTTGCGATTGCAACAGGAAGCGATGGACAGGTATTGACCAGCACAGGTGCTGGTAGTCCCCCGGCGTTTGAAACGCTTGAGACTGCAGATGCAGAACGTGCTATGGCTGGCGTACTACAGACCAACGCCAACTTTATCGATCAGGTTATCTTCGGCCCCAGCGTTGATGGAGTGGCATGGAACGGCGCATGGAGCAAAGCGTCTGTATTTTCTAGCTTGATGCTGGCGACTGTGGAATCTGCTGGCGGATCGTCAGAATTGAACATCTGGGATTTAACGGAACAGTCGTCTGGAGTTATAAGTACAACGCCACTCTACACTGTCGCCATCGGCTGGACATCTACGAGCATCGATGCGTCAATGGGATATGTTGTAATTGGCGGGGACGTAGGCGTCAAATTTTATGACCCTCACGACGGGGCATGGGCGCAGCGAACGGTTGGATGGCCCCGATATTTGTCCGAGAGCACGACACCAGTACTGACCGATAACGATGTTCAGGCTGTTGCCGCTGGATTATCTAGTACTTCACCTTTAGACCCACGAACAGGAGGTCCGCTGCCCGTTTTTGCTTGTGCATATGGCACGGGAGCCGACACGGTAAGCCTTATAAAATACGATGGCAATGTGTGGGATTGGGATGATGATGGGGGTTCAATCGGCCCAACAGTTTGTGGGTTTGTGGATGATCGTATGGTTACGCCACGAGAAAATTCTGGGAATCAGGTTGCTTTGTCATCCGTTACAATAGATCAAATAGTTGCCGATGATTGGGGTACCACTGCTTTCGCCTACGAAGGAAATGCCCAACAATATTTCTTGGGGGCCAGTGCAGGAGCAGCCTTTCATAATTCAGATTCAGTTTTTGCTGATACAACCGGATTAACCATCCGCCGAAACGATTTCATAGGCAGTACGTCAGCGGCGCAGGGCGTTAGTGCGATGATAACTCGTGCTTTCAACTCCGGTTTTCTGATCAATTATACAAAAGGAGCATGGTTAGCTAATAGCAAAACAGTAGATCGCTCTGGAAGTTCCAACACCCTCACCCAAGTCGGAACAGTGGTCGAAGGGGTTGCGTCAACCAGCACAGAATTGAAGGGGTACAGCGATTTTAGCACTGACAACTATTTAGGCCGTGCCGACGATGCTGATTGGAACTCAGTTGGCACTGGATCAGCTTATGCGTCTATCTGGTTCAAGTCTTCTGGAAATTCTGCGGATGAAGATTTGATTGAGTTTGGCGTGGCAGATTTGAGTTACCGATTCACAATCCGTCTGGAGTCAGATGGCACCATGTTGTTCCAAGATGATGGCCCAACAGCCAATGTACAAGCAACGCCCGCTGGTGCCTTTGATGATGGTGCGTGGCATAAAGCGGATTGGGTCCGTGTCAGTTCGACAGAAAGATATGCCTATCTTGATGGGGTGTTGGTCGGGTCGAGTACTACCGACGCTGGTTCATTAACGGCAGCTACTGTACTTAGAATCGGTATTGCTGCTGATAGTTCAAGTCGCCCCGCAACGTCTTCTACCTTATCTTTAGCGAGATACTCATCAACAGTCCCAACCGCCACTCAAATCCGCCAGATGTACGATGCAGAAAAAGGCAT
>TARA_R110002096_G_scaffold87253_1_pt1 | contig 17887 bp, 16 predicted proteins | sample TARA_R110002096 | Tara Oceans TARA_R110002096 (sample SAMEA4397295) | marine metagenome | biome: Polar Biome; feature: [DCM] deep chlorophyll maximum layer (ENVO:01000326); material: water (ENVO:00002006), including particulate matter (ENVO:01000060) such as... | depth 35 m | reverse complement strand
GGTGTTGGGTTCCCCCTCGGAGAACGTAAGGTAAGAACTGAATATGTCCGGATCTTCACCCTCGATATACTTCGCCGGTCAGACGGCGTCAAACTCTATGAAGGCCGGGCACGCAGCGAAGGACGCGACCCCCTGACTAACGCCATTCCTAACCTCATAGAAGCCCTGTTCCAAAATTTCCCCGGCGAAAGCGGTCAGAGCGACAAGATCACGCTTGACCGCTGATCTGCCTCCATCATCAGACTTGACAGGCTGACGTATCTTCTGTATTCCCCCTGACAGGTACAGGATGCCTGCCGCTCGCGGCCTCACGGCTTTGGTGAACTTCCTCTTTCATATTTTATACAGGATCCATTTCGGGACCTGACAGTAATGCGAGCCCTGTCGATATTGTCCAATCGATTGGAGACTATACTATGACCACACCACCCCTTACTCTCGACAGCCTGAAACGTCAGGCACGGCGCATGCGGGATCATTTCGCCGAACATAACATTGAAATGAGCCATTCAAAAACCTTGGAAGCCCTGGCTAAGCAGTATGGGTACAAGGACTGGAACGTCCTAACCGCCAGCCTGAAGCGTCAGGCGTTACAACCCATCTGGCCAACCCTGGAAGACAGGGTTTCAGGTACTTATCTGGGGCATGACTTTACCGCGAGTATTCTCAAGACCGAAACAGCGATCTTGTCGGATGTTCGCCGCTATACATTACTGTTCGATGTCCCCATTGACGTGGTTGCATCGACACATTTCAGTAATTTCCGCCAACGTGTCACCTGCCTGCTCAACAGTGACCTACGCAGCGTTGACCACAAAGGTCGCCCTGACAATATTGTGCAGCTCAATAAATAGAGAAATGACCGGGGGCCGTAATGATATGGTTTCCCGGTCAAGCCTATAGAAACTTACGCCCCGAAAGCCATTGGTATTGAACCCATTTCCTCCGGGAAATCGTAGTTGATGCCAAACATAATAATATCAACATCCACTCCGTTGCGGGAAAGCGGTAAGCCAATCGTTTGATATTCAAGGAATTTTTTATCAGACCACATCAATTTATCACAATAGAAATAAGGTCTTTTATTCTCCACCAACCAGTCGTAACGTGATTTCAGAAGAGCGTTTGCCTGAAGATTATCGTCAAGATAGGTACCTGTGGGGTCCTCGCCCAGAGCACGCACCGTTTCTGTGCCAATCAAGCGCATTCTATAGCGCCGAGGCTGATACTCAACATCAATCAGGCTAATATTGGGCAGGAGATGGGGAATCTGCACAGGATCAAGGTCCGCGCGCGTCGGCAGGCCCTTGTCTCCCTTCATCTTCAACCAGTAGGTATAAACCTCCCGCAGTGTGCGATTAGGCAAATCATGCGCCGCAAACCGGTCTCTAAATTTTTCGTCCACCACATACCCCTCCAATAAATGCTTACTCGCCGGTATGTAAAACCAACTTTTATGTAGATACAACTATCAAACATAAAAATCTACATTTGGTAAATACCCCGTAAAAAAAATGGTTTCTTATACCAATTGTTCTTTGGTCTTCAGGAAGCGAATATCAGGATTCTCATCCCGCGCCTTGTCCAGACGCCAGGCGTTCCGCGCCAGAAATACAGGCGATCCACTGTGGTCTTCCGCCATATTGGCTTTATTGCCGTCGATAAAGGCTTTCAACTTGAATTTGTCATCACATTCAACCCATACCGCCGTATAGAGCGATGTCGCCTCAAAACGGCAGGGGACGTCATATTCTGTCCGGATACGATCCCCCATCACGTCAAACTGCAACATGCCGACCACACCAACAAACCATTCAGAGCCTATGGTAGGTTTAAAAACCCGGGCCGCGCCCTCTTCCGCCAGCTGCTGCAACGCCCGTCCCAGATGTTTGGCTTTCATGGGATCTTCAGGCCGCACGGTCTGAATATATTCGGGGGCAAAATTGGGAATACCTGTGAATCGCAACTCTTCCCCCTCTGTCAGGCTGTCGCCAATACGCAAATTACCGTGATTGGGAATACCGAAGATATCTCCCGGCCAGGCGGTTTCCGCCAGTTCCCGGTCCTGGGCCATGAACATCACCGGATTATGCAGATTAACCAGTTTGCCGTCCCGCACCAGTTTCAGCTTCATACCCCGTTTGAACTTACCGGACACCAGCCGGAAGAAGGCGATACGGTCACGGTGTTTAGGGTCCATATTCGCCTGAATCTTGAAAACAAATCCGCTGACTTTGTTATCATAAGGCGTAACTTCGCGTCCTGTGGTTTTAAAGCTGCTCGGAATCGGAGAACGATTGCCGATACCTTCCAGCAGTTCCCGCACGCCGAAGTTATTGATTGCACTGCCGAAATATACCGGTGTCATGGTACCGTCAAGATAAGCCTGAGGATCGAATTCCGGGCACAGTTCCCGCACCATCGCCACATCTTCCCGCAATTTTTCCAGCAGGTTTTCCGGTAACAGATTATCCAGTTGAGGATCGTCCACGCCTTGACAAACCAGACCGTCATCCGGCAAGTCATTTTTGGTCTTTTCAATCAGAATCAAACGGTCATTGATCAGATCGTAACAGCCCTTGAAGTCCCGTCCCATGCCGATCGGCCAGGTCGCCGGGGTCACATCCAGCGCCAATTGCTGCTCAATCACATCCAACAACTCAAAAGGGTCCATCGATTCCCGGTCAAGCTTGTTGATAAAGGTGGTCACCGGCATGTCGCGCAGGCGGCAAACCTCAAACAACTTCCGGGTCTGACCCTCAATTCCCTTGGCGCCATCAAGTACCATGATGGCGCTGTCGACCGCAGTCAAAACCCGATAGGTATCTTCCGAGAAATCTTCATGGCCCGGTGTATCCAGCAGGTTGAACATGCGTTTTTCATATTCAAAGGTCATCACAGACGAGGCTACGGAAATGCCGCGTTCCTGTTCCACTTTCATCCAGTCAGAACGCGCCCGGCGACGATCCCCGCGCGCCTTCACTTCCCCGGCCATCTGAATGGCGCCACCGAACAGCAGCAGCTTTTCAGTCAGGGTCGTTTTCCCGGCGTCGGGATGGGCAATAATGGCAAAGGTCCGGCGTCTGTCGACTTCGGTTTGTAACGCGCTCATGAATAGTCCGTGGGTTAAAGGGTTCACTGTTGCGGCGGAATTTACGGATTTCCCCGCCGGATGTACAGCATAAACTGGTCTTGCGGCACGACCAAATAGAGCGTACCTGCCCACTCCCCCCGGCAGCCATTCAGGCGCAATCCGGAATCCATATTGATATCAAATACTTGCGTGAAAATAATTACTTTCATGACGATATCAAAATGGATCCCCCGCCCCGCAGGAAGATGACGTTTTTTTTAGAGCGTCTCCCCGCCTTAAATCGGAGAACCCGGAGGCAGAGCCGCCAGATCACCGGCAGAGATCTTTAGGTTACCCGCCAGATACTGCCCTATCCGGTCTGCTTCATAAAGATAATGCGCCCGATACAAACTGTCTCCTGATTTCCGCGCCTGTTTTTCGAACCAGGTCCGTAAATCCGTCAATGTCAGATGTGCGGCAGCCCTGGCATCTGCCGATGCCTCTCCGTTCTGATCCAGCAGCATCAGGTGATGCACCAGAACATAGTTCACGCGGCGATCCAGAGCACCCTTAAGGCCTGTCAATTTTTTCCCCCTGATGACCCTGTCAACTATCTGCTCCATATAATCAGGCAAACTCACCTGCGCCTGATCCCGGGCATGGAATTCCACGATCCGCTGGGCCCGTTCCGGGTGCAACAATATGGTCATGACATGACTGGCGGCCGCTTCCGACAGCGCCATGGCATCAAAACTCTTGCCCGTGTGGCGCGGGAAACTTTCCCGTGACCGTTCAAACCCGTAAGCCTTTGGTGGCAGCAGATTCAGAATTCTTTCGGGAAGCGCGAGAAACTCCGGCGTTACAGACTGCAATATTGCATTCAGGGCTTTCTTTTGCCGTGCCGGGCTGACAATTTGATATGCTTCCGCCGGAGTATCCCCCCGTGTTGCATAGGCATAATCCAGCCCCCCCAGCGCCTTGCCAGAAGCTTCCAACTGATAGCGATGTAGATAATAAAGCGGCACCAGCACCTCTTCCAGAGACGACAACGGCGCACCTGGCCGCACAGCCTTCTCAGAGAAATTATTCAAAGCAATCTGGCGCACACTGTACAGCCGTTCCAGTTCCTCTGTCGGGTCTGCGCCACTGTCCCACAGGTGAGATCCCGCATGGGCATCGCGCAGACTGCGGCTGTCGGGATCGGAAATAAACTCCAGCCCCTTGGCAAAGGCCTCCTTGATGATGCCTTTTAACGCCTGCTTCTCGTCAACCCCCTTGTCGAACTCGCCGTAGCCATAGCGGATGGTATATTTGTCCCATTCGCCAATCCCCACATCATAGGCGTCGGAAATATCCAGCGTACCATCGTCCTTGATTTTCACCAAAGGATGCGGGTAATCCATGACGGACGCCCGTCCGGCGCTGCTGGTGGTGAAGTTATGAGCCAGACCAATGGTATGCCCCACTTCATGGGCCGACAATTGACGGATACGCGCCAGCGCCATTTCCTTCAGTGCCGTGACATCGCTATTCGCTTCCTTGTACGGCGACAACAGGGCCGTGGCGATCAGGTAATCCTGACGCACCCGCAAAGACCCAAGGGTCACATGACCTTTGAGGATCTCGCCAGTCCGGGGGTCCGCCACCCGCCAGCCATAAGACCAGCCCCGGGTCTTGCGATGCACCCAGTTAATGATATTATAGCGCACATCCATCGGATCGGCGCCATCGGGCAGCATTTTGACCTGAAAGGCGTTTTTATAGCCGGCGGCTTCAAACGCCTGGTTCCACCATCGCGCCCCGTCAAGCAATGCCCCGCGGATCGGCTCCGGCGCACCAGGGTCAAGATAATAGATAATCGGCTCCACAGCCTCGCTCATGGCAGCGCCCGGGTTCTTTTTCTCCAGCCGGTGACGGGTGATGAAACGCCGGGTGATATTGTCTTCAATCGGTACTGCGTAATCGACATACCGTCCGTCAAAATATCCACTGTTGACGTTAAAGTCCCGCACCTTGTATCCCGGCTCCGGAAGTTTGACGAATGAAATATGCTGCCGCAGGGTGATGATTTTTCCTGTGGCGGAAACATCACGTACATAACGCCCGGGATTGCTGCTCTTCAAAGTCAGAATGGCCTCAAATTCGGTATTCTTGGGAAAAGATTTTGTCCGCGGCATATATACCGCCGAGCGCGCGGCATCGACCGAGAAGTTGCCTTGCTTGGCCCGGGCGATACTGTCCGCAATCCCGTGCTGGTCAGAAACCAGATGCGGTGTAAAATTAATCAGCACCCGGTCATCTGTCTGCGCTTCTACCTTAAACCCGCCAAGGATCGAACTGGCAAAGGCATCCCGCACCGCCTTGCGCTCCTGCAGATTATTACTGATCGCGCGAAATTTCAGATTGATGTGATGCAGGAAAACCTTGTCGCCGTGACGTTCAAATTTCACCAGCAAACTATCGCCGACCTGACCCCGGTCAAGACCAATGTCATTGGACCCCAAACCCGCCGGCAGGCCCGTGTTATAGATAAACTCTTCTCCGGCCTTATCAATTTCCAGATACAACTGACCGCTGCTTTCATCCCAATACGTGGTAAAATAGCCCTTCTGGACCACCATATCTTTGGTTTTTTCCGCGATCGTTGCCGCCCAGGCGGCTGAAGTAAAGCCAATAGTACACAGCACCATTAACAGGCGTGTTAAATGTTTAAACATCATGAGATTTCCTAGAATTTCAAAAACCGGAAGAGAAAAAGGGCGCCGGCCAGGCGGCGCCCTGAATTTTGATTTTTAGTGATATGCGAAGGGCTTCTTGTTAAGCCCGAGATAACGATCCCGCAACAGTGTGCGACGCGACACCAGAGGATGATTAACCCCGTCCACCAAAACATGGGTCGAGTTTGTCGTCACCTCTAACGGATCTCCGTCCCAGATGACCACATTGGCGGTTTTACCTTTTTCGAGTGACCCCAGGGACTCCTCAAAGCCAAAAATCCGCGCCGGCGCAGAAGTAATCGCCGCCAACGCCACATCCCGGTCCAGGCCGTGCGCCGCCGCAATCCCAGCCATTTGATTGACCGTATGGGCGTTGTGGTTGACATCACCGGCAATGATCGCAAAATCGACGCCGGCTTTATGCAGTAAAGCCGCATTACTGAAGCTTGCGGCAATTTCGCCAAAATTTTCCGGCAGATTGCTCTGAGGATTGATTAATACCGGAATCTTTGCCGCCGCCAGTTGATCAGCAACTTTCCAGGCTTCCGTCGCCCCGCTCAGGATCAGGTCGACGCCGGTTTCCTTCTGAAAAGAAATTGCCTGCCGAAGGTCATCTTCGCTATAAACCGACAGCACCATTTTCTGTTTACCCTCGACCACCGGGATCAGGGCATCCATGTTAAAGCTCGAAAGCAGGAAATCACCCGGCCCTTCGCCTCTTTGAATCTTGGAACGGTTTTTCGTGTAAAATTTCACCTGATCGAAAATCAGCCGAAGTTTCGTCCAGGCCACATTGCGATTTCCGCCTTTGGCAAGTTTCGCCACCATCGGCCCCTTCGCCACATAAAGTTCCGCATCCCCCGTCAAGGCAATCAAGGCGCCTGAGCCCGCAAAAATACCGTCCGAACCGGAAGGTTGCGTGATTGCATGGGTCAAACCGTGACGGCGGTTATCCGCCATCACAGAAGAATTGCTTTTCAGGCCGTAGCGCACATCAAACGCCGCCGAGAAAGGTGACCCCTGAGCGCTATGCTCATTGGAATCTTTCGTCATAGAGATTTCAGATAACCCCAGGCGGCTTCCGCCATGCATCAGCCCAGGCGTCACCACCTTGCCCGTCGCATCAATCACCTGCGCGCCGGAAGGAATGGAGATATCCTGCCCGACATCGCGGATTTTACCGTCTTCAATCAGAATAATTCCTTTTTCGATGACGCCCTTTTGTCCCATCGTGTGGACAGTTCCTCCTTTGATCGCGATGGTTTCCGCAACAGCGCCCCCCAAAGAGAAACTCAAAGCGGCGGAGGCGAACAAGGCAATTTTTAAAGCTGACTTTCTCATTGGTGTGCTCCTTTTTTAGTATAGCCTACTTCAAAATCACTCTGCCAGAAAGTGTCCGGATTGCTACGGTCATACATCAACGCGCCGTCAATAAAGACCTTTTCCGCCAGACTATAGACACTGAAAGGATCGCCGGACCACAGCACGACATCCGCCATTTTCCCTTTCTCCAAAGAGCCTGTTTTGTCGTCAACACCAAGAGACCTGGCAGCGTTCAATGTGATCCATTGAATGGCTTCGGCCTTTGAAAAGTCCAAACCGACATTCTTGCCGTCAGCCCATGCCTTGGCCATTTCCTGATTGAGCCGCTGAATGCCGTTGGCGTCATCGGAATGCACAACGGCACATGCCTTCGCCGCCGCAACCATCGGAATATTCTCATCCACGCCATCAAAGGCTTCCAGCTTGAAGCCCCACCAATCGGACCACATGGCAGAACATATTCCTTCTTTCGCCAGGATATCGGCAATCTTGTAGCTCTCTACCGCATGGTGGAAGGTGGAGATTTTATAATCGAATTCCTTCGCCATATTGACCATGGAAACCATTTCATCAGCACGATAACAATGGTTGTGGATCAAAATTTCTCCATCGAGAACCCCCATCAGGGTTTCCAGTTCCAGATCCTGGGTTGGCGCTTTCACGTCTTTGCCGGCCTTATAATCGCGGTAGTAAGCTTCCCATTTTTGCTTATAGTCACGGGCCTTGATCCAGGCCTTGCGATAACCGGCCATATTGGCCATGCGGGTGCTTGGGCCGCCTTTCTTGCCGTAAACCCGTTTCGGATTTTCGCCACACGCCATCTTCATGCCATAAGGCGCATCAGGAAATTTCATACCTTCCCGGGTGCGGCTTGGTACATTTTTCAAGGTGACACCACGTCCCCCGATCAGATTTGCGGAACCGGGCAGAATTTGCAAGCTGGTCACGCCGCCGGCAATCGCCCGGGCAAATCCCGGGTCCTGTGGCCAAACGGAATGTTCGGCCCAGACATCGGCAGTCACCGGTTGGGTCGCTTCATTACCATCGGACAAAGATCTGTGGCCAGGCGAGGCATACACCCCTAAATGAGAATGAACATCGATAATACCCGGTGTCACCCATTTTCCCGTTCCGTCAATCACTTTCGCTCCGTAAGGCACGTCCATTTCCGTTCCCACGGCGACAATTTTGCCGTTTTCCATCAGAACCGACGCGCCGGTTAGCTTTTCACCAGTACCGGTAAAGACCGTAGCATTCTGAATAACGGTTGTTACAGAAGGAAACGGTTTATAAGTGCTGGGATAAGGATTTTTATCATACACCACCATCGGTAACCGATCTTTGTTAGCCTCATCCTTCTTCTGCGTCTCTTGCGAGACAGCCGGGCTAAAAGCCAGCGCCACCGCAACCCCGCTCAGGGTTGCGCCCATAATCATTTTACGTATTTTTGACATTTTTCCTCTTATTCCCAAGTGTTAATATAAGCCACAAACGATGTCTTATTCCCCTCTTTTGTACCACGATCGATACCCCTGAAAAGAGAATAACAGACTATCTTTTCCCGTCAAATGCCAATAAAATAATTTCTCATATAATTTTTCATTATGTCACTTCAGGGAGAAAATCATGCACAGAAGGAAATTTTTCGGATTGGTGGGGCTAAGCGGCCTTTTAGCGTCAACCTTTAGCGGAAGCGCCGCTGCTGGCTCTGATCCGGCGTCGACCCACGGCACCATTGACAACCGCCTGAAAGACCTGGGCATTACCCTGCCCGAGGCTCAAGGCCCCAAAGCCGCCTATGTCACCTACCGGAAAGTCGGCAATCTCGTTTATATCGCAGGACAGGGACCGATCGACAGCCCGGAACATCCGGGTCTTGGCCGGGTGGGCAAGGACCTGACGGTGGCGCAAGGATATCAGGCGGCGCGCAGCACGGGACTGAATGTTCTGGCCCAACTGAAAAAGGCCTGTGACGGTAACCTTGACCGGGTGGTTCAATGCGTGCAGGTGCATGGCATTGTCCAATGCACCGATGATTTTCAGGAAAGCCCGCAGGTAATCAACGGGGCAACGGAACTGTTCCGCGATATATTCGGAGAAACCGGCCTTGGCGCCCGCGCGGCTGTCGGCACCAACGCCCTGCCCTTCAATATTGCATGTGAAATCATGTCAATTTTCGAGATCAGAAGCTGAGGCCAAATAAAAAGGCATCCACAATATGGATGCCTTATAACTTTGATCATGTTCGTTTGGAGCAGAGATTACCTCACAGGGGTCGCGGAAATGCGGCCTCGGTTCGCCCGGCGATCGCGACGGGGCTGCTGCACCTGGTAGGCTTCGCCACAATGGGTGCCGCAATAAGGGAATGTCGGCGCAGAAGGCTTGCCACAGAAATGAAAGTCCGGCTCGCCTGGATGACCAATCGGCCATTTACACATGCGCTCGGTCAGGTCCAACAAAGACACCTTTCCTGTCGGCGCCTTGGCTTTAGGTTTGACAACCTTCTTTTCAACCGGCGCTTTGGCTTTCTTTTGCGGGTCACTTTTCACAGGCGATGGCCGGGATGCAAGCCCCATGCGGTGTGCTTTACCGATGACAGCATTCCGGGTCACCCCTTCAGCAAGTTCTTTGGCGATCTGACTTGCACTCAAGCCTTTATCCCAAAGCTCCCGCAATTTTGCCACACGCTCATCTGTCCACGCCATATCTCGAAATCCTTCACTTCGCCGTTCTTGAAACTTCATCTGAAAAGATGCATACGACGACATACTAACCCAATACAGAGCCTGTTGTCTAATCTTCTGTGTGCGAAAGGTCAAGGTCCGAATGCTTGCAGTCATGGCTTTTCTCCTGTAAAAATCAGACCCACAAAAAAATCAAAGTATTTATCAGGTAGCCCCTATGGAACACAAGAGTAAGAACGGACCCGCCCTTCCCGCCTTTGGCGAAAAGAGAATCGGCGCCATCAACTGGCTTGGTGTATGGACATTGTATGCCAAAGAAGTTCGCCGCTTCTTCAAAGTGGTCGGACAGACCGTGCTGTCGCCGGTCATTACGACGGCCCTGTTCATGACCATTTTCACCATCGCACTCAGCGGCAGCCCCCGATATAATGGCGACATCCCTTTCGAAGCCTTTCTTGCACCGGGTCTCATCATTATGGCGATCCTGCAAAACGCTTTTGCCAATACCATATCCAGTCTGATGACCGCCAAAATGCAGGGTAATATTATTGACCTGCTACTCGCGCCTCTGGGGCCCGGGGAAATGACCTTCGCCTATACCCTCGCCGCCGTCACCCGTGGCATGCTGGTGGGCATATTCGTTACCGCGTCCATGTATCTGTTCACCAATTTGAGTTTCCCTAACCTCTGGGCCGTGGCCTATTTCGGTCTGTCAGCGGCCACCATGCTTGCTTTATTGGGAATCATGGCGGGCATCTGGGCGGAAAAATGGGAACAAAGTTCCAGCATCACCAATTTTGTCATTGTTCCTTTGTCCTTTCTGTCCGGCACCTTTTATTCCATCGACCGCCTGCCCGGCATATGGCATGACATCAGCCAGCTTAATCCTTTTTTCTACCTGATCGACGGATTCCGCTATGGAATCATTGATCATGCCGATGGCAATCTCACAGTGGGGGTGGTTTATATTGCCGCTCTAAACGTCATTTTGACCCTGGCATGCTATCGAATGTTCAGCTCAGGCTATAAATTACGGCCATAATTATATAAGACACAATGTTATATTGACAGATCAGTCGTTAAAAGAGATATTCTGCCGCCTGAATGCGTACCACTTATAATATAGAGATCAGACTATGAAGAACAGCCGTGAAGACAACCAGGAAGAAAGCCTTATTCCGCCCGTCTTGCCGACCTATGCCCGCGCCCCCATCGCCATCGATCATGGCGAAGGTGTTTATGCATATGACGAGAACGGTAACCGATATCTTGATTTCGGCTGTGGCATTGGCGTAAACAATCTTGGTTTCTGTCATCCGACGCTGGTCAAGGCCCTGACAGACCAGGCCGGCAAGGTCTGGCACACGTCCAATATTTATCGTATTCCGGGACAGGAAAAACTCGCCGACCGGCTGGCGCAAAACAGTTTTGCCGACACCATGTTTTTCACCAATTCCGGTGCGGAAGCCGTCGAATGCGCCATGAAAATGGCCCGTAAATACCATCATGAAAATGGCGCTCCAGAGCGTTACCGCATTATCACTTTCGAAGGCTGTTTCCATGGCCGGACCCTGGCCACCATCGCCGCATCCGGTCAGGAAAAGCTGATCAAGGGTTTCGGCCCGATGATGGATGCTTTTGATTATGTGCCTTTCTATCGCGATATGAGCAGGGTCGAAAAAGCCATCACCCACAAAACGGCCGCCATCATGCTGGAACCTGTGATGGGCGAAGGCGGTATTAAACCGGTTTCCGCCGACAACCTTCAGATCCTGCGCGATATTTGCGACAAACACGGTATTTTGCTGATCATGGATGAAATCCAGTGTGGCATGGGACGGACCGGTAAACTGTTCGCTCACCAACATAGCGAAATCACCCCCGACATTCTGTGTGCCGCCAAGGGCATTGGTGGTGGTTTCCCGCTGGGCGCCTGTCTGGCAACGGAAAAAGTCGGCCGCTGCATGACCACGGGCAGCCACGGCTCCACTTACGGCGGCAATCCGATGGCCATGGCCATCGGTAATGCCGTTCTCGACGTTATGCTCGAAGACGGGTTCTTTGATCATGTGGATCAAATGTCGTTTGAACTCCGCAAGGGCCTGATGACGCTGCGCAAGAAATTTCCCAGAATCATTGAACTGGTGCGCGGGGTGGGATTAATGCTTGGTCTGAAATTGACCGTGGCCCCTGCTGACTTTGTCGCCAAGGCGATGGAACATGGCCTTCTTGTGGTAGGCGCCGCAGATAATACTGTGCGCATTCTGCCTCCGTTGATCATCACTCAGGACCAGGTCGAAGAAGCCCTTGGTAAATTCGAGACCATTTGTGCGGAAATTGAAAAAGAACTCCCCGAACCAATTTCCGACGAAGAATAACCGCGCGATCTTAAAGAGAAAGCAGGTCAATAGCATGAGCCACTTTAAACTGAAGCCGCCATATAGACATTTCCTCGACCTCGCCAGTCTGACAAAGGAAGAGGCCCGGGAGATTATCGAGAAGGCCAAAAGTCTCAAAGCCACCGCCACCGAAGATGGGCATGGCAAAGGCTTTATCCATCCCGATCGCCCTCTCGCCGATAAAAGTCTGGCGATGGTGTTTGAAAAACCCTCTACCCGCACCCGGGTATCTTTTGAAATGTCCATGCATCAGCTGGGCGGCACCGCCATTGTGCTGCAGGGCGGCGACATGCAGCTCGGCCGGGGGGAATCCGTCTCAGATACCGCCCAGGTTCTGTCGGGTTTTGTCGATGCCGTGATGTTACGGGCCGACGACCATGATTCCCTGCTGGAAATGGCCGAACATGCCGCCGTTCCGGTGATCAACGCCTTGACCGATTTTTCCCATCCCTGTCAGGTGATGGCCGATGTATTGACTTTCGAAGAGCATCGCGGCGCCATCAAGGACAAGAAAATTGCCTGGTCCGGGGACGGAAATAACGTGGCGGTGTCCTGGATCCATGCGGCTGTCCTGTTTGACTGCGAACTCGTTCTTGCCTGTCCAAAGGAATTCAGCCCGCCAACGCAAGTGCTCGAATGGGCAACCAACAATGGCGGCAAGGTCAGCCTGACCCAAGATCCCCAGGTCGCCGCCAAGGATGCAGATTGCATCATCACCGATACCTGGGTTTCAATGGGTGACACCGATGGCGCCGAACGGATCGCCATTCTTTCCCCTTATCAGGTTAATCGCAATCTGATGCGGCAGAGCCATAAGGACAGCCTGTTCATGCATTGCCTCCCGGCCCATCGGGGCGAGGAAGTAACCGATGAAGTCATTGACGGTCCCCGGTCCGTCATATGGGAAGAAGCCGAAAACCGTCTGCATATCCAGAAAAGCATCCTCATGTGGTGCTTCGGAAAATAGTGAAAACAAGATCATGACCCCAATCTACACCGACAGTTGCCTCGCGTTTCAGATCGAAGGACAGGACATCAAAGGCCGCATCATCCGCCTTGATAAAAGCCTGAATGAGGTTTTGGGGAAACACAACTACCCCGAGGCCGTCTCCCGCGATTTGGGACAGGCCATGACCATCAGCGCCCTGCTCGGCAGTATGATGAAGTTCGACGGCATCCTGACGCTGCAGCTGAAAAGCGACGGCGCGGTAAAAAGCCTGGTCAGCGACTATGCCACTGATGGTAAAGGCACCGGGGTTGTCCGCGGATATTGCGGTCTGAATGAAGCGCCGGACGGCCTGCCCACACTTGGCAATGGGCAAATGATGATCACCATGGATCAGGGCCAGTATATGGAACGCTATCAGGGGATTGTCGCCTTGAAAAACAACAGCCTGAAAGCCTCCGCGGAAGAATATTTCCATACTTCGGAACAATTACCGACCCATTTGATGATTGACTGCGCCCGTGACGCGTCCGGAAAATGGTGTGGCGCGGCAATCATGATCCAGCATCTAGCCCGGAATACCCAGGCAGAAGCCGCCCGGGTGCATGAAAGCGATGATGCGGAAGACCAGTGGAACACCGCCTCTATCCTGCTTGGCAGCGTCAAGTCAGAAGAGCTTCTCGACACGACTCTGTCCCTGCAGGACCTGTTGTTACGGCTGTTCCATGAAAGCGGGGTCCGGGTTTTCACCAATACGGAATTGACCACCGGCTGTCGCTGCTCGGACAAGAAACTGCGCACCGTGCTCGCCAGCTTCAAGACCGAAGAACTCCATGATATCGCCGAAGAAGGCGTCATCACCATGACCTGTGAATTCTGTAAGACCGATCACAAGTTCGAGCTGAAAAAACTCATCAACTAGGCTTCATCCGCCAGCCATTTATACATCACCAGACCATCCACAAGACCATGGCGGGGGTGGTCGAAAGCCTTTGGCAGACGTCCGACGGTTTCATACCCCAGCTTGTGCCACAGTTTCACCGCGACTTCATTGCGGGACACCACCATATTGAATTGCATGGCTTTATAACCAAGCTCGACCGCAATCTTCTGCGAATGCACGCACATCAGGGTCGCGAGACCCTTGCCCCGCGCCAGAGACGACACCATATAGCCACAGTTGCACACATGACTGCCTGGCCCGGCCTGATTGGCCTTAATAAAATAGCTGCCCAGAACATCTCCCTCATTCTCGACGACATATGTTTTATGCGGCGCCGTCATCCATAAACCGAAGGCTTCCTCATAGGTGGTTTCGCGATCATAGGCATAGAATTCCCCACTTCTGACGATTTCCTTCAGGATCGGCCAGATGGCCTCAAAATCGCCTGACAAGGCTTCTCTAATCTGCATAATTGTGCCTATTCCATATACCGGGTGAAACTTTCCGCAGTCTTGCGCTCTTTCGGTGGCAGGTCACGTTTGGGATACCCTAAATAAATGAATCCAACCAGTCTGGTGTCCGCCTCAAACCCGAGAAACGCCACCGTATCTTCTCCGTAAGTCAAACCACCGGTGCGCCAGATGCCCCCGAGACCAAGTTCTCCTGCCGCCAGCAAAATATTCTGGCACGCCACATTGGCAGACGCCACATCCTCCATATGCAAAGCTTTCGGCGTATCCGGCTTTGCCGCGCCAACCGCAATAATAACCGGAGCCCGCAAAGGCTTCTTGCGGATCTTATCCAGGAAAGCGGCATTATCCGGACAATCCGGGTCAGGGAGCGTTTTTTTCATCCGTTCCGCCATAAAGTCGCCAAAACGGTGGCGCCCCTCCCCCCGGATCACCAGAAAGCGCCAAGGGTCAGTACAATAATGTACCGGTGTGCACACGGCGGCATCAAGAATTTCTGTGATCATCTCCCGGGGAATATCTTCGTCCGTCAGAAAAGGAATACTGTTGCGGGCTTTGATGGCATCAATCACTGACATATATTTTAATCCTGTATCGTTTGTTTCTTATTTTTTCACCACATCCAGCAAGCGCTGCAAGAAATCTTCGCAGGCCCGCATCTGGGCGATTTCAATAAATTCATCAGGGCGATGGGCCTGCAATATGCTGCCCGGCCCGCACACCACCGTCGGCACGCCGCCGGTTTGTTGGAAATGCCCGGCTTCCGTCCCGTAGGAGACCACCTGCACCTCATTCTGGTGGGCCAGCGCCATCACAAGACTTTCTGCCGATGATCCCGTTTGCGGCAACAATGCCGGGACTTTCGACGTCACCTCTGTTTCAACCGCACCATACCCCGCTGCCTGGGTTTCCATTGACGGGATAATTTCTGCGTCCACATAGGTGTTGAAACGTGTTAGCACCTCCTCTTCATCACTGCCCGGAATGGTGCGGCAATCCCACTCAAATTCGCAATAGGACGGCGTGATATTGGGCGCGGTTCCGCCGGACATCCGTCCGACATGAATGGTGGTATAAGGCGGATCAAAGCCTTCAACCAGAGGCTTTCTCTCCCGCATTTCAGCGGCCAGACCTGAAATAAACTGCACCATGTCCGCCGCATACATCACCGCATTAATGCCCCGATCCGTACTGCTGTGGGCCTCATGCCCCGTCACCCGGGTCAGCATGTTGCATATGCCCTTATGAGAATTAACCACCTTCATTGATGTGGGCTCGCCGACAATGCAGGCCCGCGGCTTGACGGGCATCTTGCCCACATGCTCCACCAGGCTCATCACCCCCGTACAGCCATTCTCCTCATCGTAGGAAAAGGCCAGATGGATCGGTTCTTTCAGGTCAGCAGCGACAAAATCCGGTACAGCGGTCAGAACACAGGCGATGAAGCCCTTCATATCGCAAGTGCCACGACCATATAACCTGTCATCATTCCCCCACATTGCGAAGGGGTCCCCGGACCATTTTTGCTCCGTCACCGGCACCACGTCAGTATGACCGGACAGGATAATGCCCGGCATATCTTCAGGTCCAATGGTTGCAAGCAAATTGGCCTTTGTGCCTTCCTCATTGAAAAATGTTCTGACCGGCACGCCATGACCTTCCAGATAAGCCGTGACAAAGTCAATCAATTCCAGGTTGGATTTCCAGCTCGTCGTGTCGAATGCCACAAGTTTTTCAAGCATCTGTTCGGCGGAGTATTCTTTCATTTACGGCCCTGTAATTTTTACGCTATAATTTCCTATGGACATATGGCGATCATCGTGACCATATCAAACATGAAAGCAAGAATAAAATACCCGGGCGAGGAAACATATGACATTCAATCCATTAAAACGACGCAAATATGGTTCAACCAAAGCGGTCATCAGCGAACTTTTCCGCCAGGTCGGCGGCATTCCAAAGGTTATGGAGATTCTTGATATCGGCCGGACCCGCGCCTATGATTTCACCGATCCGAACGGCGATGCGGAGCTGTCGCTTGAACGGGTAGAGAAACTGGTGCGCGAAACCGACGCCACGGTCATATCCGAACATTTCGCCTTTCTTGCCGGCGGTGTTTTTCTGCCCATTGAAACACTGGAAGAAGACGTCGACTGGCATGGCATCGCCTCTCGCGCAAGTCAGAAAAATGCCGCCAATATAGGGGGTATCCTTGACAGCATCAGTCCCACGAGTGTCACCCCCGGCTATATTGATGCGGAAGAAGCCCGGCAATTGATTAAGAAACTCGACCAGCATTTCTCCTTACTGGCGCATCAACGACAATTACTGGTCGCCATCATCGAGAATGAAGACCCTGACGCGCCGTAGGCATCGGCGGCGTTGTTACGCCCGCCAGAATTGCGGTGAAAACAGAATAAGAACAGCAAATAATTCGAGCCGGCCCAGTAGCATCCCCATGGTTAGAAACCATTTCGCGGTATCAGGAAGGGTCTGAAACGTTCCCGTCGGCCCGATGGTGGGCCCCAGAGCCGGTCCCACATTGGCCATCGCCGTACCCGCCCCAGAAATCGCGGTAATAAAATCCAGCCCCGTAAGGGACAGGCCCAACGCCAATATCAGGAAACACACCAGAAACAAGAACAGATAACTGATCACAGACCCCATGACATCTGTCGAAATGGGCCTGTCGTTATAACGCGGCAGGAAAATACCATTCGGCCGCAGGATTTTACGCAGATGCGCCACCACCATGGTCACCATCACCTGAAACCGGAAAATCTTGATCCCGCAGGATGTCGATCCCGCACAGCCGCCAATGAACATGATAAAGAAGAAAAACACCACCGCCATGGACCCCCAGGTGGTATAATCCGTGGTTGCGAAACCCGTACCGGTCAATATTGACACAACATTAAACACGGTATAGCGCAATACCTCAATCATGTTCTGATTGCTGTCGCTCCAACGCCACAGGGTCATGATCGCTATCAAAAGCACCAGAAGCGATAGGAACCATCGCACCTGCGAATCCCGCCAGAGAACAAAGCTGTGCCCCTGAACCATTTTCAGATACAGAATAAACGGCATGCTGCCGATGATCATAAACAGCACAATGATATAATCGATTAACGCACTGTCGAAATGCCCGATGGAGCCATCAGATGTCGAATATCCACCGGTGGCGATGGTGGTAAAGGCATGACAGACCGCCTCGAAAACAGTCATTCCCGCCATCCATAACGCCGCGGCGCAAATGATCGTCAGGCCGACATAAAGAAGCGAAATCGCCACCCCGAGCTGGGCGGCCCGCGGCAGAACCTTTTCCGCCG
>TARA_R110002096_G_scaffold352864_5_pt1 | contig 17893 bp, 16 predicted proteins | sample TARA_R110002096 | Tara Oceans TARA_R110002096 (sample SAMEA4397295) | marine metagenome | biome: Polar Biome; feature: [DCM] deep chlorophyll maximum layer (ENVO:01000326); material: water (ENVO:00002006), including particulate matter (ENVO:01000060) such as... | depth 35 m | reverse complement strand
ATTTGATAATCAATTAAGTTATAACTTTTCTTTTGGTTTCCCTAATGTTATAACTTCTGAAACAGGTAAGGTTGAATTAAATACATATGCACGTTCAGCAAGTTCAAGTAGATACACATTAGCTATTAATAATCAAAGTTTCACATCTAGTCTAGCTCCTGTTAATACATCGTTATATTGGGCTCAATTTGCAAGTGCAGCTCGAGATTTTTTTAATTTTAATCCAAATTCAACAGTTTTAAATTTCAACCTTAGCTACAATAAACCACTTTCTACTTCAAGAGGTTGGTTGAATTTATTGACAGTAAATGTAAGAAGTCGTTTAAATTTCCAATCTGGAAATTTATTTTTTAGAGATATTCGAGCTGTTGGCAATGACTTTACTGAATTTACTATTCAAACTAATAAAACAATTCGAGTTTGGGATTTAACAAATAAGTATAACCCACTTGAAAAATACCTTTTTGTATCAGGAAATGATAAAAAATTATATACAGAATCTCAAGAACTTAAAGAATTTGTAGCTTTTGATAGTTTTGATCAATTAAATGTTCATCCAATAGGAAGAGTTCAAAATCAAAATCTTCATGGAAATCCTCAAGCAGATTTAATAATTGTAACGCATCCTAAATTTATTAATCAATCAAATCGATTAGCTCAAATTCATCGAAATGAAGGTCTAAAAGTAAATGTTGTAAATGTTCATCAGTTATATAATGAGTATTCGTCGGGATCTCAAGACTTGATTGCAATTAGATCATATCTAAAGATGTTGTATGAAAGAGCTACTTCAGAAAAAGACATGCCTAAATATGTAGTAATGTTTGGAGATGCTTCATATGATTATAAAAATCGTTTATCGAACAATACTAATTTTGTTCCTTCTTATGCTTCTCGTAACTCTTTAGAGCCTATCTATTCTTATACTTCTGATGATTATTTTGTTTTTCTAGACGATAATGAAGGAGAATGGTTGGCGATAGAACCCTCAATTGAAACTGCTGATTTAGCAATCGGAAGATTTCCTGTGCAAACTTCCCAAGAAGCTGATGGTGTAATAGATAAAATCGTTCGATACATGAGCCCTTCTACAATGAAAGATTGGAGAAATAGAATAGTTTTTGTAGGTGATGATGAAGATCGAAAAGTACACATGGAACAAGCAAACAGATTGGCTATCATTGCAGATGAAATAGGGTCAAGTTTTAATGCTAAAAAGATTTATTTAGACGCATATCAACAAGTCGCCACTGCAAGTGGAGATCGATATCCTGGTGCTAATAGTGATATTGTTCAATCGGTTGAACAAGGTGCAGTTATTGTAAATTATACTGGACATGGAGGAGGAACAGGATGGACGGCTGAGCGAGTTTTAGCCATAGGGGACATTACTGCATTTAACAACCTTAATAATTTGCCTGTTTTTTTAACTGCAACATGTGAGTTTAGTCGCTTTGATGATCCATCTAGAACTTCTGCAGGAGAATTAGCACTATTAAATCCAAATGGAGGTGGAGTTGCATTGATGACCACAACTCGACTAGTTTTTTCTAGCCAGAATTTTACCTTAAATAGTTTCTTTTATCAAAATTTATTTGAAAGGAATAGTGATGGAACTGTTCAAAGAATAGGTGATGTTTTCAGAGCGGTTAAAAATCAATACAGGGTATTGAATTCTAGAAATTTTTCATTGCTTGGTGACCCTGCCTTAAAATTAGCTTTACCTGAACTAGGTGTGGTAACTTCTGAGATAAATGGAAATCCTGTAACTGTGATTGATACAATCAATGCACTTTCTAAAGTTTCTATTTCAGGATATGTCACCAATTTTGATGGAACAAAAATGCAGGATTTTAATGGATATATTTATCCTACAGTTTTTGACAAGCCATCACAAAAGAGAACTTTAAATAATGATGGACAAGGAGTATTTGTCTACGAAGAACAAGATAGTCGAATATTTAAAGGGAAAGCCTCAGTTATTAATGGTGAATTTAGTTTTGAATTTGTTGTCCCTAAAGACATCTCTTACAGTTTTGGAAAAGGTAAAATTCAGTATTATGTCGAAAATGGCGCTTTAGACGGGAATGGGAATTCTACAGATTTTATAATTGGAGGGACTGATCCAAATGCTTTATCTGATGATGAAGGGCCAGAAATAGAGTTATTCATGAATAATCGAGATTTTGTATATGGGGGGATTACTTCTAACAATCCAACTTTATTGGTTGATTTGTTTGATGAATTAGGGATTAACACGGTTGGAAATGGGATTGGACATGATTTGGTTGCAATTCTTGATGATAATACAGAGGATGCGCTTATTTTAAATGACTTCTATGAGTCTGTTGAAAATGACTTTCAAAAAGGAATTGTTCGATATTCACTTAAAGGTCTTTCAGAAGGAAAACATACTTTAACCTTCAAAGCTTGGGATGTTGCGAATAATTCTTCAGAGAAAACGATAGAGTTTGTTGTTTTAGAGGAAAGAGAAATTCAAGTACAAAACTTATTAAACTATCCTAACCCATTTACAACAAACACCGAGTTTATTTTTCAGCATAATCAAGCAGGAATTCCTTTAGATGTCAAAATCGAAATTTTTACTGTATCAGGAAAACTAGTTAAATCGTTGAATCATGTTATTGTAAATGAAGGGTTTATTTCAAGAGATATTCGTTGGGACGGTAGAGATGATTTTGGGGATAAAATCGGAAAAGGAGTTTATGTTTATAAACTTCAAGTACGTTCTAGGAATGGCTCTAAAACCGAAAAGTTCGAAAAATTAGTTGTCTTATAAACTATTTCTAAAGTTCTGTAGTTTATTATATTTGTACCCTTTTAAATTGTTGATTTGTCAAAGAATATATTAGTAGTAGGTTTTACGTTTATTTTAGGTTATTCTAGCCTAAGTAGCCTTATCGCTCAGAATACTGTGAATGTAAATTCTGTTCAAACAGAACTTCAATTAAATACAATTACCACAGCTGTTCCTTTTATGATGATTTCACCTGATTCAAGATCTGGAGGTCTAGGTGATGCAGGAGTCTCTACCTCTCCTGATGCGTTTTCTATGCATTGGAATCCTTCTAAATTAGCGTTCATTGAGGGTAGCGGAGGTGTTTCAATGAGTTATTCACCGTGGTTGAGAAATTTAGTTGGTGATATAAGTTTATCTTATGTTACAGGCTATTTTAGATTAAGTAAAATAGCTACGCTTGGTACTTCTTTGAGGTACTTTTCTTTAGGTGACATTACTTTTACAGACGTAAATGGTGGTGTAATTGGAAATTTTAAGCCCAATGAATTTGCTTTTGACGTGGCATATGCCATGCAATTATCAACTAACCTTTCATTTGGTGTTTCTTTAAGGTATATAAACTCAAATTTAACAAATGGAGTTACAGTTGACAATAATGCTACAAAGCCAGGTCAATCTATTGCAGCTGATATTTCTGCCTATTATTTTTCAGATAAATTTAAGTTAGGTGATTACGATGCAACTTTTGGAGCAGGTATGAATATTTCTAATATAGGTAACAAGATGTCATACACAGATAATCAGGACAATGATTTTTTACCAACTAATTTAAGGCTAGGACCTTCATTAAAACTTGATTTTGATGATTATAATTCTATGACATTCTTGATTGAAGCTAATAAGTTATTGGTTCCAACACCTGCGCTTTTTTTAACTGACTCAACAGGAACTGTAGTTAGAGATGCAGGAGGAAATCCTGTTGTTGTTTCTGGAAGGGATCCCAACGTAAGTGTAGTTAATGGCATTGTTGGATCGTTTAGTGATGCGCCAGGAGTTGTTACAGGTTTTAATTCAGATGGAAGCCCTATTGTAGAATCTGGAAGTGTATTGAGAGAAGAATTAAGAGAAATTACCCTATCTGCAGGAGTAGAATACTGGTACGATAAACAGTTTGCTGTTCGTTTAGGTTATTTTTATGAAAGTCCATTAAAAGGAAATAGACAATATTTAACAGTAGGTTTAGGGTTGAAGCTTTCAGTTTTTGGAATGGATATTTCATATCTAGCAGGCAATGCTCAACAAAATCCTTTAGCTAACACAGTTCGCTTTAGTTTGAGATTTAACTTTGATGATTTCAATCAACAAAACGAAAGGAATTAATTTGTGAAAATAAGAGTAGGTTTTGGGTTTGATGTTCATCAATTAAGCGATAATCAGCCTTTTTTTTTAGGTGGAATAAAGATTCCTCATAGTAAGGGAGCAGTTGGACATTCAGATGCTGACGTTTTAATTCATACCATCTGTGATGCATTGCTTGGAGCAGCGAACCTAAGAGATATTGGATTCCACTTTCCTCCAATAGATTCTAAATACAAAGGAATTGATAGTAGATTACTATTAGTTGAAGTTGTAGAATTGCTTTCAAAAAAAGGCTATGAAATTTCTAACATTGACTCAACGATTGCCTTACAGGAACCAAAAATAAATCCTCACATTCCTGAAATGAAAAAGGTTTTGGCTGAGTGCATGCAAATTGATATAGATTCGATTTCCATTAAGGCAACTACCACAGAACGACTTGGTTTTGAAGGTAGAGAGGAAGGCGTTTCTGCTTATGCAACTGTCTTAATTATCGGTAAGTAATTAAGTTATTTGTAACTAATCAGTATTATTTTTAACCACATAGTAATACCGATTGTGATTTTAATTGTCGCATTAATGCTCCTTAAAATCTACATCGGTATTATACTTTTGAAGATATCGAAGCGACATTAAAAAATTAAATTGTTATAACATAGCTTGTAAAAACTAAAAAAAACATAGAAGCTTCGCTTTACATAGGGGTCACTATGTTTAAAAGTTATTTTCTATGAACTACTTTATACCAATGTTATTTATTAAATAGCCTACTATTTAATAAATATTACAGTGGTAAATGCCGATCGAAAAAAATAAATAGAAAGAATAATAAGGCTTTAGCCGCAATTAGGCTATATTATTTTTCATTTCGGTATTATTTTCATTGAATGCGACTATTATGCTAGAAACATCGGAGCATTAGCGATAATATAAATCTATGTTTTTATGTGGTTTTAGTTTTAAATATTAGGTAAAGAGTGAAATAGCGGACTGATTAGTTACAGTTATTTATCTTTTCTTAAATTCACAAATTACTATTTAACGCTTCATAGGCATTAAGAAAATTTTTAAATGATTCAAGAAAAAATACATTCGATTTCTTATAAGTTGCTAGATTTTGACGATTTAGGAAATGATAAGAAATTAATCGAAAGTGCAAAAGCAGCTGCAAAGAATGCTTATGCGCCTTATTCTAATTTTCAAGTTGGAGCAGCAATTCAACTTTCGAATGGAGAAGTTGTTATTGGTTCAAATCAAGAAAATGCAGCATTTCCTTCAGGTTTGTGTGCTGAAAGAGTGGCTTTATTTGCCGCTTCAGCTAATTTTCCAAATATTCCATTTATAAAAATTGCTATTTATGCCACTTCTACAGATTTTGAAGATATCTTGTCTCCTTGTGGTGCATGCAGACAAGTTATTCACGAATACGAAGACAAACAAAATCAAGTAATTAAGATCTTAATTTCTAATTCTACTGACAAGGTAGTTCAATTTGAAGATTCGGAATCACTCTTGCCATTTGCGTTTAAACTTAAGGGTTTGAAAAAGCAATAAAACTAACCGATGAATAAAGGTTTTATATTAAATTTGTCATTCTTATTTTAATAAAATTATGGCGGAAACAGCAACTTCAAAAAAGTCAACAACTAGCAGTAAAGCAAAGACTTCAAAACCTAAGTATTCAAAGGAAACTTATATGAAATGGTATGAATCAATGCTTTTAATGAGAAAGTTTGAGGAAAAAGCAGGTCAGTTATACATTCAACAGAAAATTAGAGGGTTTTGTCATTTGTACATTGGTCAAGAAGCATTGGTTGCTGCAGCAGTTTCTGCAACTAAGGAATCTGATAACATGATTACCGCATATAGAGATCATGCGCATCCGATTGGTTTAGGAATGCATCCAAAATATGTAATGGCAGAATTGTATGGTAAATCTACTGGATCAACGAAAGGAAAAGGGGGTTCCATGCATATTTTCGATAATAAAAGAAACTTTTTTGGTGGTCATGGAATAGTTGGAGCTCAAATTCCACTTGGAGCTGGTATTGCATTTGCAGATAAATACAAAGGAAACGATAATGTAACGCTATGCTACATGGGTGATGGTGCTGTTCGACAAGGAGCTTTTCATGAAGCACTTAATATGGCTATGTATTGGAAATTGCCCGTTATTTTTATAATTGAAAATAATAATTATGCCATGGGAACTTCAGTAGAACGAGTTTCAAACGTAACAGATCTTCATAAATTGGCCGATGGTTACAGCATGCCCAATGAGCAAATTGATGGCATGGCTTGTGAGCCTGTTCACGAAGCGATTGAGAAAGCTGTAACTAGAGCGAGAAAAGGAGAAGGGCCAACATTGTTGGAAATGAGGACGTATCGCTACAAAGGGCATTCGATGTCTGATCCAGCTAAGTACAGAACAAAAGAAGAATTAGAGCAATATAAATCGCTTGATCCAATAGAAAATGTTTTGCAAACTATTAAGAAACATAAGTTTGCTACCGATAAGCAATTGGAAGAAATTGAAGAAAAAGTTAAATCATTGGTAAAGGAATCTGTTGATTTTGCTGAGGAATCTGAATTTCCTGATGCTTCAGAACTTTACACAGATGTTTATACACAGGAAGATTATCCTTTCATAAAAGATTAAAAAAGGGGAAATACAATGGCTGAAATTATAAAAATGCCCAAATTGAGTGATACCATGGAAGAGGGTGTGGTAGCGAAGTGGCATAAAAAAGTTGGAGATAAAGTAGAAGATGGAGAATTGCTCGCCGATATCGAAACCGATAAGGCTACCATGGAGTTTGAGTCATTTCAATCAGGAGTGCTTTTACACCAAGGAGTTGCTGAGGGGGAAGCTGCGGCAGTTGAATCCATATTAGCAATTGTGGGAGAGAAAGATGAGGATTTTTCTGATTTATTGAAAGAGAATGAATCAAAAGCCTCAAGCTCAAAAAAAGATGATGCTTCTGAAAAAGACTCAGAAAAATCGGATGAAAGTAAATCAGGCGGAGAAGAGTCTAAGGAAAAAGAAACAAAAGAAGAAAGTAGGGTTGATACTTCTGAGATTGCTGCTACCATTATAAAAATGCCGAAGCTTAGCGATACCATGAAAGAAGGTACAGTAGCTTCTTGGATGAAGAAAGAAGGAGAGGAAGTAAAGTCAGGTGAAATTCTTGCCGAAATTGAGACAGATAAAGCAACCATGGAATTTGAGTCTTTTGAAGACGGTGTTGTGCTTTATCATGGAGTCAAAGCAGGTGATTCTGCTCCGGTTGATGCTATTTTGGCAATTGTTGGAGAAAAAGGAGCTGATTATAAAAAATTAATCCAGGCTTACAGTCAAAACGGCAATAGCAAAGAGGATAATGGCAAAGAAGAAAGTAAATCAGAATCAAAGAAAGAGGATGATACATCTTTAGAAGACAAACGTGCTGAAAAAACAGAAGAAAAATCCACTGATGGAAGGTTAAAAATTTCTCCGCTTGCACAACGTTTAGCAGATGAGAAAAACATTGATGTTTCTCAAATCAGTGGAACAGGAGATGGTGGTAGAATTATTAAAAGAGACATTGAAAACTTTGAACCTTCATCTACAAAAGCTCAATCTGGAAAAGTTGCTGGAGCAAATGAAAGTTACGATGAGGTTGCAGTATCTCAAATGAGAAAAACCATTGCTAAGCGACTAGGTGAAAGTAAATTCTCTGCACCGCATTTCTATCTGACCATTGACATTGACATGGATCAAGCAATTGAAGCTAGAAAAGCGATTAATGAACTTCCGGATACGAAAGTTTCCTTCAATGATTTGGTGATTAAATCGGCTGCAGCTGCTTTAAAGAAACATCCAAAAGTTAATTCTGCTTGGTTAGGAGATAAAATTAGATTCAACCACCACGTTCACATTGGTGTTGCTGTAGCTGTTGATGAGGGTTTGGTTGTTCCTGTTGTTAAATTTGCTGATCAAAAGCAATTGTCTTCAATTACATCAGAAGTGAAAGACTTTGCTCAAAGAGCAAGAGATAAAAAATTGCAATTAGATGAAATGGAAGGCAGTACTTTCTCAATTTCAAATTTGGGAATGTTCGGAATCGAAGAGTTTACCGCAATTATAAATCCACCTAATGCTTGTATTATGGCAATTGGTGCAATTCGACAAGAGCCTGTGGTAAAAGATGGAGCAATTGTAGTAGGAAATCGAATGAAAGTAACCATGTCTTGTGATCATCGAGTTGTGGATGGCGCAACAGGGTCTGAGTTTTTACAAACTTTTAAAACCTTTTTGCAAAATCCAGTAACAATATTAGGATAGTAAATAATTCAAAATTTAAAAACCCCATTCGCTATTCGCAGATGGGGCTTTTTGCTTTATTAACTCTGAGCTAGTTTACTACTCAACATTTAATCTCCCAATCATGCTTGTATGACCTGGGTATGTGCAGATGTAGTGGTATGAACCTTTAGCAGGTGCATCAAATTCAATTTCAATGGTTTCGCCCATATTTAAAATTTTAGTGTGAACCAATACGTTTGGATTGTCTGGAATAAAATTGTTATCAGCTCCTGCTTGAATTCCTTGAGTAGAAACTTCTTGACCTGTTCCTAATTTCACTAATACAAAATTGTGGAGCATTCCAGCAGCACTACTTTGATTTTTAAATGTCAATTTAACTTTTGAATTTGCAGGAATACTCAGTGTTTTCGGTTCAAAAGAAATTTCCGCCATTGTCTCGCCTTTTGCAATTAGCTCAATACTGACTTCTTGCTTTTCTTTAACTTCAGTTTCTTCTACTACCTCTTTGGTCTCTTGCTTTTCAGTAGTTGAATTTTCCGACTTTTTAGTTGATTGATCTGAAGCTTCGCCTCCGCAAGCAATCATACTAGCTATTATAACTGTAGTTAATACTGTGTTTAAAATTTTCATAATTTTCTGTTTTTATATTTAATACCAATTTAGTTATTAAATGCCGATAATATAGTTTATTTAGGTATAACAAAGGTATAAAGATTAAGTTTTCTAGCTAATTATATTTATGAAGCGTTTTTTTAAAAGAGTATTGCAGTTTTTTTTAAAACTCCTTATTGGTTTCATAATACTCACAGTTGCGCTTGTTATTCTTTATCGTTTTGTAAACCCTCCCATTACTGGCATGATGCTTTACAAACTTTTAAATGAAAAGGATTATAGTTACGATCACCAGTGGAAAAATCTAGAAGACATCAACCCAAAACTGCCTTTATCATTTATGGCTGCTGAAGATCAGCGATTCTTTGAGCATTTTGGAATAGATACTGAAGCAATTGAAAAAGCCATTGAGCATAATAAAAATTCAAACAATAAACATGGCGCAAGTACAATTACTCAGCAAGTTGCCAAAAATGTTTTTCTGTTTCCAACCAAAAGTTTTTTAAGAAAGGGATTTGAAGTGTATTTTACTTTATTAATTGAAATTTTTTGGTCGAAGTGCCGAATTCTAGAAGTATATGCCAATGTGGTTGAATTAGGTCCTGGAGTTTATGGAGTCGAGTATGCTGCTAAAACTTATTTTGGAAGAACTGCCAAGAATGTCAATTCAAGTCAAGCTGCATTGATGGCAGCATCATTACCGAATCCTAACCGATATAGGATTTCAAATCCAAGCGCTTATATGCGAAAAAGACAAAACTGGATTTTAAGGCAAATGGGTAATCTTGGACAAGTGCAGCTTAATGAAATCTGTTACAATTAGCTTATAAACCAATTCCAAAACCTATTCTAATAACAGGATTGGTATATGGAGTGTTGATGTCATCATTTAAATTATAGAGTATTAAGATACTCGCAAATGAGTTTCCACCTAGTGATGATCGATACCCACCTCCAACAAAAAAGCTGGTTATGTTGATTCTATCTTCAAGATCATAGTCTCTTTGTAAATTTAAAACTTCGAGTTCTACATGAGCTAAAAAATTTTCTAAAATCAAGTATTGGGAGAAAACATTGCCTCCATAAATGTTATCCTTAAACTCAAGACCTGGAATTTTGCTTTCAAAATACATGTATCTTCCTCCGATACCACTTAACAGTCTATCGGTTAGCATGTAGCCTACAGTAGGTGAAATGTCAACGAGAGTAATGTCTCCAAATTGCAAACCAAAACCTCCTCCAACAATTACCCGATCCATTTGAAAGCCCTTTTTTTTCTTTTTCTGAGGCTTGTTGAATTCATACTCATTTTCTTTTGCTTGGCTGTATCCATTTACTTGAATAAATGAAAAGCAAAGCACAAATAGCACTTGCATAAGAAAGCGAATAGATTTAGCATTGAGTTTGCCCCTTTGTCTATTTATTAGTCCATTCATGTAAAATACAGTATCATTGGATGAAGTAATTTCTTATTTTCGAATAAGTTTAGAATTAGCTAAAAAAACGCTAATTCAGAGGTAAAATTATGACTTTAATACAAAAGACAAGTAATTTATCAGAATCTAGGAAGTATCAATTGTATTGGTTGACTCAATGCTTTGGATGGTTGGCCTACGTGATATTAATTTGGTTAATTAATCGCTTAGATGATTCGGATACGAATGCTATTTTTTATTATAATTTATTGACAACATATCTGTTAGGAATTTTTTTATCACACCTTTATCGCTTATTGATTTTAAAAAGAAACTGGTTATTGCTTTCTATTCCTGCAATTGTTCCAAGAATTATAATCGCCTCATTTGTATTTGGATTGTTGTATTACCTTGTTCATAGCTTATTGGGTGAACTGATGCAGTCGGGAATTCTTGAAAGCGTAACTCCTTTAACAGCATTGTTTTCAGTATTGAATTTAGCAGTAAACTTTACTCTATGGTCGCTTTTATATTTTTTATTCCATTTTATTCAGAATTATCGACAAGAAGAAATAAAGAATTTGAGGTGGCAGGCTCATAGCAGGGAAGTTGAACTCAATCGTTTAAAATCTCAAATGAATCCACATTTTATATTTAATGCCATGAATACAATCAGGGCCTTGGTAGATGAGAATCCAAAAAAGTCTAAGGAAGCAATTACTCAGCTTTCTAATATTTTGAGGAGCTCTATGATGATGGGAAGAAATAAAGTAATTCCTCTTTTTGAAGAAATGCAGTTAGTTCGAGATTATTTAAACATTGAGAAAGTTCGATTTGAAGAACGCTTACAGGTAGAAATTGATATTCCGGAAAGCTTAGAAAGGCATCTTGTTCCTCCATTAATCATTCAAACACTGGTTGAAAATTCAATTAAACATGGAATTAGTAAGCTACCACAAGGCGGAAAGCTGAAGTTAAGTGTAGAAAAAAATGACAATGGGATTCGAGTACTCATCGAAAATGATGGAACAATAGAACATGATGAAAATAAGGCTAAAGGTTTTGGAATTATCAATAGTCAAGAGCGCCTTAAATTGTTGTATGGAGATCGGGCGAGTTTGAGTATTAAAGAACTTTCATTTAACAAAGTTCAAGCTGTTCTAGAGATTCCCAAAAAGCCAAAAAAAAATTTCTTAGACCTAAATAAAAATTATTAAAAATACAGTTATGAAAGCCATAGTAATTGACGATGAACGATTAGCGCGACAAGAGTTAATGGGATTACTTAAGAGTTTTGAAGACATTAAAGTTGTTGCAGAGAGCCATAATGCAGAACATGCTAAAAAGAAAATTGAGCAATTGAAACCGGACTTAATATTCTTGGACATACAGATGCCCGGTAAAAATGGATTTGATTTATTGGAAGATTTAGAATTTATTCCTCAAGTAATTTTCACTACTGCTTATGACGAATATGCCTTAAAAGCTTTTGAAGTAAATGCACTCGACTACCTTCTAAAGCCTATTGAAGAAGTTCGGTTGGAAGCATGTATTAAAAAAGTTCGTCTAACTATTGCTTCTAATGATCATGTTAATGAAATTGAATCTGATAGTCGCTCAAAAGAAGGTTTTTTAGGAGTAGATGATCAAGTGTTTGTAAAAGATGGCGAAAGATGTTGGTTCGTAAAATTGAATCAAATTGGTGTTTTTGAGTCGGAAGGAAATTATGTGAAAGTTTATTTTGATAAATTTAAGCCATTGATATTAAAATCATTAAATAGTTTAGAAGAGCGTTTAGATCCTGCCGTTTTTTTCAGAGCAAATAGAAAATTTATCATCAATTTAGAGTGGGTCGAGAGCATTGAAAATTGGTTCAATGGAGGCTTAAAAGTTGTTTTGAAAGATGGTAAAGAAGTAGAGATTTCACGAAGACAAGCAACAAAATTCAAGGAATTGAAGAGTCTATAAAATTTTTATCGAAGATTTCACCTTGTTTGTCTTAATTCTAATTGATTAGCTCGTAATTTCTTTTTTTCATTGGATTCTTTTTTGCAACTTAGCGACTCATTTTAGTAAAATGCAACAGTTAGAAATTTTACCAACTTATAAATCACCTAAAGTTAACTTCGATCCTCTTTCAGGATTGTTTCAAATTCAAGGGAGTTCTATTTTGGTAAATGCTGAAGAATTTTACTCACCCCTTTTGAATTGGATGGATGATTTTATCAAAAACCCAACTTGCAAAGAAGTGAAATTTGTTTTTGACATTGAATATGTTAATGTTGCTTCAACTAAAAGGTTTATGCTTTTTCTAAATCGACTTGCTATCCTACACGAAAAGGGAGTAAAAGTTACAGTTGATTGGCTTCACGATGGAAATGATCAATACATGATTGAAGTTGGTGAAGACCTTTCTCAACTTTTTAAGTTGAATTTCAATTTTGTTGCTCTCGCTAGTTCTGCTGCTCCAAAAACTTAATAGTTGGCCATCCGTTTTTCATTACAAATCCACGATCAATTGGTTGTTGTTCATCAATCCACCGAACTATCATAATCTCATTGTTATTGCTCAAAAACTCACTAACTTTTTCGAATGTTTCTTGAAATTTATATTTCTCCTGTTTGTTGTAGAATGGGTAAATCCAATGCTTTCTCGATGTATGAATTGAGAAAATATGATTGGAATTGTCAAGCATTTCAAAGTTTTTAAGTTCCATCCACCATCCCATATTTATTGGATTGACTTTTGATTTTTCTTTCCATTCCTTGAAAGGTAGAAATAAAGAACCTTTCATTAATAACTTTGATTGGAAACTATAAGCTTGAAGCCCAACAGGCAACAATTCCTTGTTTTTTTCGAGAAGTGAGCATTGATGAGAAATCATTCGCTCAGTTTTTCTTTTTAGTGAATCTTTAGAACTCGGACCTAAATAAGTGAGTTCATTATTAACATGAGTTTTAAGGTAATACTTCAATGCAAATTCCAAGTGATAATCGATTTCATTAGTTAAATCTCTAAATAGAAAATCAACTTCACCGATGGTTTTTGTCTCTTGATTTAGTTGAATGTTAAAACCATGAAGTTTATAAGCAGGATGGTTTGTCAGATAAAAATGGATTAAACTTTCTGCATACTTTCCAAGAGGTAGAGATTGATGTGATTCGATTTTTTTTCTTTGAAAACTATTTTCTTTAAGCCAGTCTATCAGTTTTATTACATCTTGATTAAAGTCATAAATAAGAGCATAGGGAAGTTCGCTAAAACTAATTTTTTCAGCAAGAATTAGCCAGGCTAAATCTCTAAGTTCAACTTCTTTTAGTTGGTTAATTGTTCGGATTAAGTCATCAAATTTATGGGTCACTGATTTTTCATTTATAGTATTCTAATCTAAATATTAATAGCAAATTTGTAAGACAAATCTAATAACAACATTTTATGCTAATTGCTCGAGAAAAGAGAAAATCCAATATTATAGAATACATTCTTTACATGTACCAGATTGAGGCAATTGTTCGCTCTTTTCGTCTTGATATAAATTTGATTGAAACTGCTATTATTAATAATTTCGAGCAACCAGAAACAGTGAAATTTGAAATCAAAGCTTGGTATGAGGATATAATTGCTCAATTAAGTAGTCCTTCTTTAAAAAGTAAAGGGCACTTGCCAGAATTAGAACAATTGAAAGGCGATTTACATGATTTGCATCAAAAATTACTGACTACAATTCAAGACCAAAAATACATTCGTTTGTATGAAAAAGCTAAACCTGTTTTAGAGGAATTAGCACTCAAGTCCAAAGGTGAGCGAATCAATCATGAAATTGACTTGGCGATTCACGGCTTGTTTGGCTTGCTAATGCTTCGGCTTAGGAAAGAACACGTAACAACTGTTACCCAAGAAGGCATGGATAAAGTAAGTGCTTTTTTAGCTCATTTAGCCTTTTATTTCCATCAAAGAGAGAAGGGGAATTTTAACTTGAGTAAAGCCCAAGAAAACTAGGGCTTTACTTTAAATAGTTAAAATCATGTCCTTTTTTGATGTTTTTCAGTGTGTTTAAAAGTAAACGAATCACATTTTCAACATCGTCCTTGTGAACCATTTCCACAGTTGTGTGCATGTAGCGTAGCGGTAAAGAAATCAACGCGGAAGCAACTCCACCCGTTGCATAAGCAAAAGCATCGGTATCAGTTCCAGTAATTCTAGAAGCAGCATATCGCTGAAATGGTATTTTTTCTTTTTCGGCAGCAGAAATTATTAACTCTCTTAAATTGTTTTGAACTGCAGGCCCATAAGCGATAACAGGACCAGAGCCGCTAGAAAATTCTCCTTGTTCAAGCTTGTCAATCATTGGAGTTTGAGTATCATGGCATACATCAGTTATAATTGCCACATTTGGTCGAATGCGTTCAACAATCATCTGAGCACCTCGCAAACCAACTTCTTCTTGAACGGCATTGGTTATGTATAGTCCGAAAGGGAGTTCATGTTTACTTTCCTTAAGCAATCTGGCAACTTCAGCAATCATAAAACCACCAATTCTATTATCTAAAGCTCTGCCTACATAATAGTTTTTGTTGAGAATCATGAGTTCATCTTCATAGGTGATGACGCAGCCTACATGAATGCCAAGTTTTTCAACCTCTTCTTTGGTTTTACAACCACAGTCTAAAAAGATATTATTAGTTTTTGGAGTGCTTTCTGATTTACCTTCAGTGGTATTTCTAGTGTGAATTGCTGGCCATCCAAACACCGCTTTCACGATTCCTTTTTTGGTGTGAATGTTCACTCTTTTTGAAGGAGCTATCATGTGATCAGATCCACCATTTCTTTTTACGTAAATAAATCCATCTTTGGTAATGTAGTGAACATACCAGCTAATTTCATCGGCATGAGCTTCAATCACAACTTTAAATTCTGCTTTTGGGTTAATCACAGCTACCGCAGTTCCATAAGTATCTACAAAATGTTCGTCAACAAATGGACGAATGTAATTTAACCAAATCTTTTGACCCTCACTTTCATACCCTGTGGGTGAAGCATTGTTGAGGTATTCAAATAAGAATTTTTCTGAATTTTTTGTTATGATAGATTGCTTTTTAGCCATATGTTTGTGATTTTGAACTGCAAAGATAAATGAAAGTATTCTTGTTTTGAGCAACTTATCAATTTTCTATTTGTTCTATTTTAAATATATATTATTTTTTTACTTCAATGTCAATTATCAACCGTTTGTTAAAAGAGTTATTTCCTGAAAAACCTGAATCCACTAAAGGCTTGAAAGAAGTGTTAGTGCGCGAAATGATTCAACGCAATCAGCGTTTTTTAGATGGGTACAAACAATGGATAAAAGAGGAAATGCATTTTGGTTTATTAAATCACCTTCAGGAAAGTCGTTTGTTATCAGATAATTTAATGGACTCTCAAGTAAATTTTTTCACTCATTCTGAGGCTGCTTCATCTGGTGTTTATTTTCACGGAGAAAGACCTTGGAACTCGAGTGATTATGCCTTTTTAATTCACTATTTCATTGAACAATTAGCAAGTCTCGATTATTATTCAAATAATACCAAAAGGGAAGTGGTTGAAGAAGAAGGACATTTAAAAACGGTAGAACGCTTTTATTTAAAACCAGGTTTAAAATATAGAAGAGAAGTGCCATACAATCAACTTTTTGGAAATGTGTTAATTGAGCACCGGCAGTTGGAAGATGAAACTGTCTTGGTGAAGCTAATGGCGAATACTTACAATGATCGAAACTTTAAAAAACCCTACGATTTTGAGGACTTGTTAGATAAATTATTGGTAGTTTAACAGCATGAATACCATTTCAAAAAAGAAAATTCATTATCCTATAAAACCTCCTTTACGGAAATATTTAAAAAATTATTCTCGCGAAATGAGGCTTCCAATTGGGTACAGTGATCTAGATCACTATGAAAATGGCTTACCGCTTTTTGATAAAGATGGCAAAGACACACTCTGGGAAACTGTTTATTACAGTCAATCGGAAATGGAGGAAATTAATGCTGCATTATGTAGCGTTTATGCGCAATTGAAAACTGAAGGTGATGTTTCTGTTATGGAACACCTTTATGTCAATCGAATTGATTTTTGTCCTTTTGGAAACTCGAAACCGTTTAGAATTAGAATTACTAATAAATTCAATGATAATTACGATTACTTCTACGTGAAAAAAGCAGACTCTTCAAGAATTTATGGTTTGGAGTTAGAGCATATTTTGTCTCCCAATCGAATTAGTTATATTGTAGATGGAAATACGATTATTGAAGACCATATTGCCGGAATACCTGGTGATGCCTTTATTAAAAGTTGGTTAGACGATGAGCAATTAAACAAAACACGTTTAGCAAAAGAGTTTGTAAAGTTTAATGAAAGGTGTTTTGTGCGACTTTTAGGAGACATGCGCTCGTATAATTATGTGGTTGACATTACTCCGGATTTTGATGATATTCAGTACAGAATTCGAGCAATTGATTTTGACCAGCAAACTTATGAAGGCAATAAATCCATGTATTTGCCGCAATTTTTTAAAGACAATAATCCCATCATAGAGTTTTGTACTAACTTATTAAATCCTGAAACCATTCGTCAATATCAAAAAGAAGAGCGGGCAATGATTGCTAATAGGATTAAAGTTTCTCGCTATCGCTTAAAGGATTTATCGGATTGCATGGAAAATGATGAAATTAGTCAGCCAGAAAAAGTAAATCAATTAAAAAGTGAGTTGGCTGAGCATTTTCAGGAACCTGCTTTTTTGGATTGTGAAAGCATGGGAGAAATTCTGAGAACTCGATTATTTATTTTGCTCTACAATAATCGAGAAGCATTTACTAACGACTAGGGTAGTTCTCAAGTATTTTATTGGCTAAAACTTCAGAGAGTTTAAAATAAGACTCCTTCGTCCAACCTGCTACATGGGGGCTTAAGATAACCTTTGAAGATTTTCGCAAATACTGAAAAGCTTCGGGTAACTCAGCTGCGTTTAGACTTTCAAAAGAGGTTTTTTCATATTCCAAAACATCTAAACAAGCGCCTAAAATTTTTCCAGACTTTAAGCCATCAACTAAGTCAGAAGTCACTAAATTTTTTCCTCTCGCAGTGTTTATTAAGTAGATGGAGTGTTTGAATTTATTTAGAAAAGTATGATTGACTATTCTGTTTGTTTCTTCTGTTAGTGGAAGGTGAATGCTAAGAATCTCTGTTTCTTCAAAAAGCTGCTCAAGTGTCACCTCCTTTACAAGTGCATCAGAAAAATCTGATTTGTATTTATCGTAGGCAATCGTTTTAACTCCAAAGCCCTGTAATCGTTCAGCAAAAGCTTTTCCCATAAAACCATAACCCAATATGCCAACTTTTTTTCCTTTGAGCTCAACCCCGCGATTTTCTTCCCGCAACCATTTCCCTTCTCGCACTTCTCG
>TARA_R110002096_G_scaffold42429_1_pt1 | contig 17898 bp, 10 predicted proteins | sample TARA_R110002096 | Tara Oceans TARA_R110002096 (sample SAMEA4397295) | marine metagenome | biome: Polar Biome; feature: [DCM] deep chlorophyll maximum layer (ENVO:01000326); material: water (ENVO:00002006), including particulate matter (ENVO:01000060) such as... | depth 35 m | reverse complement strand
AGGGAAATATTCCCTAAAACTAGTAGCATCCCTAATGAGTTGAGAGATAGGTATGCCAATTTTGATAGGCAATGTATTGAAGCCTGGGACTTAATAAATCACCTTTCTATATCGGATGATTTAACGCCATTCTTTGAGACTTATTGGAGTAAGTCTGTTAAGGATATTATTGGCCCTAATGTATTGAATGCTTTATCAGACGGATTGATAAGGGAGGGGAAATTTACTGATTGGATATGGAGGAGGAGGGCTAAATTAAATATACCTAGTCTAAATTTTACATACAGATGTAGAGATAGTATAGATAGTTTAAAGCCTAGTTCCTATATTGTTGATAGTAGGAAATTAAATACTGCTTTTGAAGAATTAGATGTCAAAGAGATTACTAAATTTAGATTTGATTTCTTGCCTAATGCAGGGAGAGGTATTAAATCTATTAGAACTGAAGTTGCTAGTGACTTAGTTAATACTATCCTAAAAAAGGGTAGGGGTGAATTATTGAGTATAGGTTTTGATACTGTATCGAATTGGTTAATGTATCCTAAGCAATTTAACTTATTTGCAGAAATTACACTATCTACTGCAATTGGAAATTACTATTCTAAAGACGGAGGTGTAATTATACCACCCTATACTGATGATGAATTATTTTTAAGCCCTAACCTTATTGAAGAACATGAAACTAATTTATCTTATTTGAAAGTATTAAATGATGCTGCAAATGGCCTAGGTAATGTGGGTGGATTATGTAGAAATGAAAGAATACCCGAAGATATTCAATCTTTAATAACTAAGACTTGGGCAGATATTTCATCTCAATATGATGGTTTTTATGGAGAAGATTATTATAATATTTTAGAAGCATTAGCAAAGAACATTAATACTTCACCACAGATTTTAAATGATTTATATTTAGAAAATAGGAAATTACATGAGGATATTGCATCGAACCCTCAGACTCCTCAGAAATTACTATTATACTTATACAAAGATTACCCTTCAGAAGTTCTTTCAAATTCAGCATTAACAAATGCTAATTTTACTAGATTGTGGTATATGACTATGGATGTATTAAGGACTGAAGTAGAAGTTGATATAGATAGGTTAAACAATTTGTTTAGAAATAATATAGATAATTTACAAGCACCATTATCAGGAGTTAAAAGAAGAGAATTTTATAGAAAACTAATGAGGGAGCAAGGAAATTGGCTAAGTTATTGGAGAGGGGGTAGAGTCAAGTCAGGAGGTTATTCTGAATTCATGAATATGAATTTGTGGGAAGATGGAGGTCTTGCTGATTTACCAATACCGATTTTTGGTAAAAAATTCATCATGATAAATACACCAAATAAGAAAAAGGATGCTCAGGCAGAGACTGAAATATATTTTATTGAATCAATGACTGGGTCTAGAGATGTTTTAAAAATTGTTGGAACTGTAATTGCTTATAATTCTGAAACTGGTAATTGGGCTGAAACTAAATTAGATGGTAGGAAAACATATACTGCGGAAGAATTTTTCAATTTCATATCACCTGAAATCAGAGGTAGTCAAGAAAAGTTATATTTTTGGGACCATAGTAAATTTAAGACAACTCAGTTAATTGAAATGAAACAGCACATCGATAAATACAATGAAGATAATGGTTATGAACTAGGTCCTGATGAGATTAAAGAAGGAACTAAAGAACCAGATAAGTGGGATGTAGATAATATATTTGTGTTTACAGATAGCAAACCCCCTCAAGGAGAAAAGAAAGTTCCAAATTGGAGATACAGTTGGGATATAACCCATATGGAGAAAATAGTGGCGGCCTTCTTACAAAGGATGAGTTATAAGGAAATAAAGGTTTTAATGAAGGATTGGAATATCAAATATTTGGTTCAAGGAACTGATATCTCAAATGATAGGGTGGCTGAGATGAGTCTTAGGGCAATTTATATAAATATTGATAAAAATAAACTTTGGACTAAGGAATTAATTGATGCTGCATTACCTGATTTGATGTATAATAAGGGTGAAATATTACTTAAATTAGATAATATCCCCTTAACTAAGAAATTACTTAATGCCACATTATGTGAAACTGATGAAGAATTAGAAGAACAAGGCCTATCTGGATTAGTTACTCTTAATGATTTAATTAACATTAAGATGAAAATATTAAGTTATCCTGTAGTTCCTATACAGTATGTATACTATATATTGGAAACAACTATACAACCTGCTATAATAAATATGGCTAAGAATATTAGAAATAATAGACCTAGAGAATTTAACCAATACTTAATAGATATTATGCCTGAGCACCCAGAAGAATGAAGTTTAATATAATAGTTTTTATATAGTTGATTGCTATTAATTGTAAATATGTCTAAGATAAACTATGTCAAGTTATCTACAGATAATACAATTTACCCAGATAATCCTAAATATAAGTATCCTAGTGGTATTAAATCAGTAGATGATAAAACTAATTATTGGTTTAATAACTTGAAAACAGAGTTTAATACATTTATCCATCATAAAAATTCATCTATATTTACAGTGTATGGACACACTAATGACAATCCCACACTTAATATGCCTTCAGGAGGAATCCCAAACAGTGAAAGATATAACAATATGGTAGAAGATGTGTTGCTAGGCTGTAGGTATAGGATTGAAAATTATAGTAATGAACAAACTGGTGGTTGGAAAGTATTTGAAAAAATAGTAGGAGACTATGAAATTGAAATAATAGATAATGAAGTAATTGAAGAAAGATTAATAATGTTAAATAAATTTACAGATGCAGTAAATAATGACGAATATTTAACTACTATTGACCCTAATACTCATGAATCTGCAAGGACTAGTATAGACCCTAGGACTTCTAAAGAAAAGGGGATTGAATATTTATTTCCATATGGTATAGAAAATACTGATGAGTTACATTACTCAGTATTAGAATTACCGAAGGCCGAGAGAGAAGTGGTAAATGAGAAAGATATTGATAGATTTATTAAAAAAATAATTATTGAAAAGATTATTGAAACTGAGAGAGAGTCTACCCCTAAAATTTTAGGATTTATATTAGGTAATTATCCTGAATTAAGACCCTTCGCAACTAAACTTAAAGATAAATTGGTAGAGTATGTTAATGAAATAAACGAATCTCAACCATTAGAGGATTTAGATATGCCATTAAGCCTAATTTTACTTCAGACCTCTGGAGGGGGCACAGAATTACAAAAGGCTGCTGTATTAGCCTCATTAACAAAGCAATTAAAACAATACAAAGATATTGGTAAAATGAAACAAAATAAAAATACAGGGACTTATGAAGAAGTTTATAAAACCATTAGTATCAAAAAGATTATTAATAGATGCGAAGATGAAGCCGTTAAAAATATATTAATGAGGTATAAACCTCCTGCTGCGGGAAAAGGCGGAGGTAGTAGTTGGCCTAAGGGTAGAGGTGGAAAATATATTTTAAGATTCTCTCAAAATCCTCTAGATATGTTAACTAAAACTACTGGTAGGGCGTGGGGTTCTAAAGATTGGTCTTGTGAGAATTGGGATGGTCAATGGTTAAAAGGACCTCAATCTGATTTTCACTATGGTAATTGTGTTGTATGGGTTTTTAACTCAGGGGCTGTAGGACATAATGAACAGATTGGAAGGGCTCTTATTAGGTGGGGTGATTGTTATGATGAACTTGGGAATAACCTAAATAAGAAGGATGTAGGTTTAGAACAACAATTATATCCTAAAGATGCGGCTTGGGGTTTGAATATGTTCAAGGCAATTGCCCAAATACTAAGTGATAATGGATATTTCAAATATAATCAACTTAATACACCATATAAATATCTTGGCTATTCTGATTATCAAGGGAGGGGGGCTTGTAGTATTCAATATAATAAACCAAGATTCAAAGGTAAAAATATTGAATTAGGTGAGAATGAATTGATGGCTATGGCTTCAAATGTAAAGTTAGCATATGCAACAGCAGGCTGGTTAGTTAGCAATGGTAATGAAATGGTGAAGAGAACCCTGTCTCAAAACCCAGTTATTTGGTTATATGAAACTCCTGTAAGAAGGTTAATCAATTCATCATTAGATTTAGAAGATGGTAAAGGTCTTATTTATGATTTAATTACTTCAGACTATGCAGATTTTAACTTTATGAATGTGATTATAGATACTATATCCTTATACGACCCTGACTATGATATGTGGGGTAATGTCAATAATTTCACATCTGTAATTTTAAATCACCCAAATGCAGATACAAATACCCATAACAAATTAATAGATATACATCCAGGATTCAAAGAATTTGGAAGTGATACAGAGTTAGGGTCTGTTGAAGAATTAATTTATTTTGATGTAATGAATAGGGCGAATAGGATAGATACTCACCTAAATAGAAATATTACATTAGCCCCTATGGAGGTATTAGATAATAGTATAGATAAATTATTCAAAGGAAACCTATTAAACAATCCCGAAACTATAGAAAATAGGTGGAAATATTCAGTAGCATACAATTATCTTGAGAATGATTACTCAAGTAATGAAGATAAGAAATTCTACAAAGCATATAGAGAAAGATTATATGCTATCAATAATTTGATTTTATCTCCTAATTTATCTAATATATCATTTTGTAAGTTATTAAAACTATTCCAGAATATTGATGATGAAAAATATATTTTAGTCTCAAATAACGACTTAGGTAGTGAATCATTAAGTTGTAGGTTAATCGAATATATAAGGGTTAAAATTGCAATGGTTACTTGCTTCCCATTTATGACTTCTGATTCATGGGGGTGGGGTTGGGATGATTATATAGACAATGCAGGACTAGATAGAGAATATAAATTAAATATAATGCCATTAAAAAAGAAAGATAGATATTTTAAAGAATCTAGGCAGTCACCTCAATCAATCTCACTATTAGTAGATATTTGTCCTGAAATGTTTAAAATTGATGGTGGAAAAAGATTAATGGTCAATTTTGACTCTATGGGTAATCTTTCATTATTGAGTGCTAAAGAGTTAATTATTTTTAACCATATCCAAAATTTAGAAGTTGCCGAGCATATTTATAAAAAGCACATTAGGTGGGGTATTAATCCAATCCACCTTTTGGCAAAAACAGTTCCTGCAGAAATTAAATTAGGTGATGAAGATGATATGGATAGATATCTATTTGGAGATATAGAACTTGAATGTATGCTTTCTGAAAAGAACCAATCTAAATTAATGAAATCATATGTTGATGAATTAGATATATCTAAACCATTTAATAATACAAACGAGTTTAAATTAATTGTTTCTGAATTTTTACCAGATGATGATATTTTCACAAAAAATATGATGCTATCTACCAAATCTAGAACCTTAGCGCCTATAGGATTTATTAAACACTTATTGAACCATAATGATGCATCAAAATTAATAATTCAATTTGGTGTTGATTTAATCGCAAGGTGGCTTGTAGATGAGTCTGACTTTAATAAGTTTGAAAGAGTATTATATACATCCATATTTGGTAAATACTACACATATAAAAACAGGGCACACACATTTACACCGCTGCCAGTAATTTCAGACTTGTCGGATGACGACTGGAGCGCACACATGGATTTGGAAAATATGAAATCAGAAATTGATATTACATTACTAACAACTTGTGCCAATGGGCTTGAAAACAAGACAAGTGGGCTTGCATCTAACCCCTACCTACCTGAATCGATGCAATTAAGGTTGATATTGCCCGAGTTTGATAGAGATAGTGGGAAAAAGATTACAGCCTTTGGAAACACTAAATGGTCTATACTCTCAAATACTTATGGTGGAGATTACGATTATTACAAATCATCAATAATCGAGCAAATTACTAAAAATAAAGGAGCCACAGGACCTACTTTAAGATATATCATTAAAAACTATTATGATATTATGGGTAAAAAGATACTCCAAAACATAGCAAAAAACCCCAACGCTTGGCTGGTAGGAGACCAGGATTATAAATTATTAGTTAATAATTATCCTACTTCATTAATTACAAATAATACACAAGATATTGTAAAATTAAGAGCCCTTTTGTGGGATAATATTATACCAATTATCAAGCAATCTGTTAAAGAAGACCCTCAAGACTTATTTAATATGGAAATTTGTGATTTAGGAGGTAATAAAGAGAGATATGGATTGGGTAGGGTAATCAATAATATTTTAGCCATGGCAAATAAGAACAATCCTGATGGGTCAGCCTTAGATTATCTTGAATCTCATATAAGTTCTAAAGGAAATTTTGGCGATTATGCTAATTATTGGAGGGGTGGGACTTGGACTAAGCAACTACACAGTGGGCAATATAGCAAAAATCCCACATATCCTATGCAAGGTATCAGGAATACACCTAGAAATTCAATGATTAGGAAGGCCGAAAAAAGGCTGGAAAGGAATGTGAAGGACTATCAGAGGGTTGATAAAGCCGATGAGGGAATTCTATTCAATACTACAAGGAATGTTTTCAATGACTATGTTACAAAGTGGCCTTATGGGAAAATTAAAGATTATTATCAAGAAGGCCAAAACCCTCAAGGATACTCAAAACAAATGCCTCAAATTACAAAACCACAATTCATAATGACTTTTGAGGATGGGTGTTTTACCTATTTACCTGTAACTAAATATAGACTTGATATATCACAGAAATCAGTATGGGGTAAGGTTAATATATCAAGACCGTTACCATTAATAAATAATAAAACTAATTTGGGGGTAGAATTTGATACTCCTGAAGAAGTTATGGCTGTGCTAGATGATTGGGCTAATAAATATTGGATTGACGAATATACAGACCAAAATATCGGATTTACATCTATTGAAGATGCCGCTAAATGGATAGAGGCGAATTATGGAAGTGCGGATACTTGGGATGAATATGAACATGTTATGGAGAATTTAGTTTCTAAGGTAAAAGATATAGGGAGAGCAGATTTCCTAAGAGATAGGGATAAATACCCTATGTCCGAGTTAGTGGAAGAAGTTCAAACTAATACAGGCCCCCTAAGAGACTCTATCATGATGGTTTATGAGGTTCAAGAAATTATTGAATCTAAAGATGAGCAACCTTCTGATTTGGCTTTACTATTAGAAAAAAGATTCGGGATAGACCCTAATGACATATTATTAGAGAAGTCATCAATCCCTAATTACCAATATATTGGTAGGAAGAAAAAGGTAGGAGGTAAATGGGTTACTTTTTCATTAGATTCAACTAATTTTTACAAAGAAGTTGGTTACAATGTAGATGGTTGGACTAAAGACTTAGTTATTGGATTTATACCTAAACAAAGGGAAGTCGAAATTCCAGAATGGAGATTAGAAATGTCTAGTGCCAAATTAAAAACTATGTTTAGAAATTATTTAAAGAATCCATTGACTACTCATGAAGATTATTTAAAAATTGATGGTTGGTTAAATAATCAAGAAGGGAAAGCATTAACTAGCCCACTTGGAAGTTATCAATTTAGGTATAATGATTTATTCAAAGTTATTGATAGGCATAAATTATGGAGTAGAGATATAGTTAATGACTCCCTTAAATTATTGATAAGACCTGGAGGGAACACATTCATTAATAACTATATTAATATTAAACCAACCGCTAAGATATTAGAACTGACTATGTTAGACACTACGGAAAAAATACAGCAGGCAGGATATAATATAACTATTAGGGATGTTAAACAGATACAAGAGTGGATTGTAGGGAACTTTTCAAAAGATTTACCTATATCCTATGTGTATGAACTAATTACTTATCCTGGGGCTTCAGAACAAGTAAAGGCATTAGTCAGAAATATTAGAAATAATAGGTTAGGTGAATTTATAGATTATCAAAGGAAATTACAAGATGAGATGTTAGAAGGTGGAGCAGAGGAATATGCTGCAGAGGACTCTCAAGAAACTTTCAATTCTGAAGATAATTACAAGATAACTTTGAATTCAAGTTATGATAATTTGATTCTAAATTACTGTGCTATGAAACATCCCGAAGATTTAAATAAAAGAAGGGCTTTAATGGAAAACATTATATACGGGAAGGAACACATATCAATTAGAGAACTAAGAGGACTATAGTGAGGTAATTTAGATGGCTGAAAGAAAATATAAAGGAAGTAAAAAGCAAAAGGCTAAAAAATCAACTACTGGTAAGTATGTATGCCCCTCATGTTCAGAAAGGTTTGGAAATAGGAAGGATGCTAATAAACATCAATATGAGCAAAACCATTCAGGCGCTATTCAGGTTCAGGAGGTAGTAGCAAAGGTAGCAGTTAAAAAGGAAGAACCTGCAAAAATTTCCAAATCTAGAAAACCTACCTCCCCACAACTCAATAAAAAAAGACAACAAATGACTTTGGCTAAAACAAAATATGATACTCAAATAGCAGGCGGATTCCCACCTAAAACTGCCACAGCAAATGTTGCAAAAACTATGAATGTCAAACCTAATAAAATAACTAGTTGGCTTCAAACTTTAAAAGGAGAGGCAACTAGAAGAGAAGCCAAAGCGGCAACAAAGAAAAAAGAAGTTAAAAAGGAAGAGTCAAAGGAGCCTGAAATTCCTGAAGCACCTGGGACTGTTTATAGATTTTGCAGGATATCTGAGGATTCATACAATATGATTAAAGAGGAACTAGATTCTCAATCTGGAATTACCTTACATGTTAATCCCTATACAGAAAATAATTTAATATGTTGTAATTCTGTAACTGATTATTATGCATTCGATTATATGATGTTTTTACATGACTTTGTAGAAATTGAATTAGATATAGGAGATTTAAGTTATATTCTAGAATATTATAGTTCTAAGAAAAATAAATTAACCACTAAATTAAGGATTCATGATATTGCAGAAAAAATGGATAGGTGGCTTGAGGATGTCGATGATGGTGGTTGCATTACTATTGGATACGATGAGGTTGAAAGTTTAACTGTATCTCAAACACTAGGTAGGATGGGAGATTTAGAAAAGGAATGGATGGCTTGTGTTGGAGGCTCATGGGATAAAAATGCAACTAAACAAAAACCTGCCGAAACAAAGCAAGAACCTCCTAAAGAACTCCCTGCACCTAAGGATTTGGGTCAAACTACTTTGGGAGACTATCAAGAGGATAAAGTTGAAGGTATTAATATAGATATTACTAATCAAGAGGATGATTCAGCGGAAGATGTCACTAGGCTTGAAGAATTAGAAGCAAAGGATGTCATGAGTTTAACTGAAGGTGAATGGGATGAATATCAAAGACTATTAGAATCTGAAGGCCCGAATATTGATGACTCTACTCAATCTAGAGCAGATGATGTCCCATTAGATAATGAAAAGAGTCTTGGAATTGAAGAATTATTTGAACCTGTAGCAAAGGATACAAATAAAAAGATAAGAAAGGATAAGAAAGATAGATTTAATCAAGATAAAAGAGTTTGGAATGAAATAGATGGCTATGGTGCTGAAGATGAAAATTCGTATTATGGTTCATATTATGATACAGAAAAAGAAACCACACCGATTAAGAAGGGTGTTTCGTTCCACCCAGTATACGGTATAGATATCAAAAGAATTTATACTGATAGGCTTATTGATATTATGAAATTTCACCCACCTGAATGATTTAATAGTTAACTCTTATATAGTTGATTTCATACTCTAAAAATAGAGATGAATATTATGTATGAACCAAAGGATTTCGCCGAGATTATTTTTAAACAAAGATATGCAATTACCACTAATGAGACTTATGAAGAGGCCTGTTGGAGAGTTGCAAAATATATTGCAATGGCCGAGAATGGCAATAGTGAAAAATATGCTGAAAGATTTTCAAAAATGATGATTGAAAATAAATTCATCCCAGGTGGGAGGATTTGGTATGGTAGTGGTAGAATGAAGGGGCAATTATTAAATTGTTTTGTAATCCCTACCGAAGATACTAGAGAAGGATGGGGTAAGGCGGTAAATGATATGCTTATTATTTCAGGGACTGGTGGTGGTGTGGGTATGAATTTCAGCCCAATAAGGCCTAGAGGCTCACCCATAAGAGGAACGGGGGGAGAATCTACTGGGGCTGTATCTTTGATGGAAATTATTAACCAAACAGGAGAGGTTATTAAAGCAGGAGGAGGTAGGAGAACTGCCCTAATGCAATGTTTAAGGTATGACCATGCAGATATTATAGAATTCCTACATAGGAAATTTAACAAAGTTGATGTAAATAAAGATAATCTGATAGAATATATGAATGATACATACCCCAACCTACCTAAAGAAGAATTAGATAAGGTAATAGGTATCTATGGTGGTGATTTTGATGAAGTTATTAAATCATTAATCAAATACCAACTCGACCAAAGGTTGAAGAATTCCAATGTATCTGTTTTAGTTGACCAGAAATTTTTCGATTCAATAGAAAATGATGAGTATATTGAATTTGATTGGGGTGGTAAGGATATGGGAAGAGTTAAGGCTAAGGAGATTTGGGATATTATTATAAATAATTCATGGGAGTCTGGAGAACCTGGAATCCTTAATCAAGGTTATGCGAATGATATGAATAATATTTGGTATCATAAGAAACTTGTCAGCACAAACCCTTGTGGTGAGATATGGCTAGAAGAATATGGGTGTTGTGATTTGGGTGCTATTAATTTAGTAAATCATATAGATTCTGAAACTAATGAAATTGATTGGGATTCATTAGCCGATACAGTTACACTAGGTGTTAGATTTTTAGATGATGTTTTAGATGTTAATGTATACCCATTAAAGAAGATTGAACAGAATTGTCAAAATGTTAGAAGGGTTGGATTAGGTATTATGGGGTTAGGTCATGCTTTAATTAAACTAGGTTTAAGGTATGATAATTCCGAAGGTAGGAAAATGGTTGATAAAATATTTAATTTTATTAAGAAAAGAGCCTATGAATCCTCTACTTATTTGGCTGCAGAAAAGGGTTCATTCCCTGCATTTGATGCCGATAAGTTTTTAGAATCTGGATTTTGTAAAACCCTCACTAAGGGGACTAGGGCTAAAATTAGAGAATATGGTATCAGGAATTGCGCTATATTAACTATTGCACCTACTGGGACTACATCTATTATGGCTGCAACTTCTTCAGGAATTGAACCAGTTTTTAGTGCAGGCTATAAAAGAAGATATTACGCATCTGAAGATGGCTCTAATGAAAGAGTTATTAAAGAAGAAATTGTAATTGACCCATTATTTAAGGACTTGTATGAGCAAAATTATGATTTATCGGCATTTGTTTCAGCACATGAAATTGATGTTGAAGACCACTTAAGGATGCAACATGTTGTCCAAAAGCATATAGATAATGCAGTAAGTAAAACTATTAACCTTCCTAATGATTATCCTATTGAAAAATATGGGACTCTACTGTTGAAATATGGCCCTAAATTAAAAGGAACTACTGTATATAGGAGTGGTAGTAGAGGTAATGAGCCATTAGTCCCTCTAACTATTGAAGATGCTATTAAATATTTAGAAACTCAAGAAGTGGTAGTTGCCACCGCAGAAAGTGACTGCCCAAGTGGTATTTGTGAAATTTAAGACTTACTTTTATACATATGCTGGAGAATTGAACTATTCATTAGAGATTAATTAGTAATTATTATATATCAAATAGACAATTAATAAAATATGAGTAGGTATCTTAAAAAATCATTATGGTCTCACCTATCTTCATTGTTGGGAAAAGATAATAGTTCCATAACTACTATGGTTACTAGGACTTTATCGTCTATGAGTTATAAATCAGCAGACCTCAAACAAGGATTAGGCTATCAACAGTGTAAATGTTATTTGGTCGGGGGGGCTGTTAGAGATATATTAAAAGGTAAAGTTCCTAGAGATTTTGATTTTGCCACTGATGCATCCCCATCTACTATACTTGCTGTTTTAAATAACTTCACTTGGGGAGATTCACAAGTAGTAGAGACTAGAAATTACTTTGAAGAAATTGATTTAGATGGTAAAGTAATCAGTAAGATAGATGAAGTTAAAGTATATAAGGATTTAAATGAATCAGATAGTCTTGATTTGAGGGTTTATAGGCCTATGGTTTCTGCAAAGGTTTATAATAAAGTTAATCAAACTTATTGGAATTGGGAAATTGCTTGCTATCAAATATATCAACCTCCATTGATTGATGATAGAGGTAACTATACATCTAAAACCTTGATGGTTAAGTCTTTGGAGGAACACCTAACTAATGCAGACTTTACAATAAATTCGCTAGCCGTAGATAAGGAAGGGAGGATAGTTGATTTATTTGAGGGTATACAAGATGTTAAAAATGGTGTTTTGACAACTATAGGCGATGCTCAAGAACTATTTAAAACACAACCTAGAACTATATTAAGGGCTATTAAACTATTATCTTCTGGAGATTATAAATTAGATTCTAAAACTGAAAAGGCATTGAAAAATGCCATATTTGAAGAAGATATCCCTGTTAGGGCTAATATAAAAAGACAAATAATTTCTGAAATTTTAACTAAATCGTCAGGGATTAAGTTATTAAATAAATATGGAGTAACTCAACAAATGTATGCTGAATATGATGCTGAAATTACTAAAGATGATTTAAAAAGAATTACTAAAGGATTTAATAACTTGCAAAAATATATGAAACCTGCAAGCCATAGTGAAGTAGATATCCAAAAAGATTCAATTTATATATTATTATTATATTTTATTTCTCAAAGTTATGATATAGAAAATATCGATGATAAAAGCATAGAATTAAGTAAAAAGGATTCAATATCTCCTAAGTATGCCAAATCTATTAATCATTGGAGTTATTTTAGACCTTCTGAATTGTTGAAAAAACAACAAATTATCATATTTAGAGCCGTTGAAAAGTATTTAGATATTAATATACCCTCAGATTTATATAGTGTTAAGGAAGAATTGGATTCATTCTTTTTAGACTCTAATTCAATGTTAACTCCTAGTGATTTATTGAGATGTTTTAATAGTATCATTATACCTATTGCATTAGATTCTGGCCAGAGCATAGAAAAAATATTTAGTAAAAATAGATTTTTATTTAATTTATATAGTGCCAAATATGAAAATCTTATGAAATACAATACCAAGGCAATAAAACATATTATGTCTTATTACAGTGTCACAGAAGAAAAGGCTACTACAATTTCTAGAGATTTAGTTTCTAATTGTCTGATTGATAAAAATATACCTGCAACTTGGGAATATCTACTAACTAATTTATCAAATAATAAAAAATACAAATTATCATCCATAGCAGATATTAAGTCCTTATCAGGCCAATTAGAAAATAAAAGGGATTATTCGACCTCATTGGAAAGGATAATTACTGAACATTCTTTTGAAGATGTAAGTGATTCTAAAATTGACAAAAATATGGCTTGGCAACATTCTACAGATTATAGAGATTATATTGATTGGTATGAAGATTTTGTTTCTGAAATTGAAGATTGGGAGGATAAACAAGTTGACCAAATTGAATATTATAGAAAGATAATTAATTTACTTATATTCAATTGGCAAATTAAAATCATTCCAGACGGTAAGGTAAATTTAATTAGTGGGTGGGTTAATAATTGGTTTTCATATACTTTAGATTCTATGATTTTTAATAGTTTTGATATTATAAGTAAGAATAGAGATATTAAAAACTTGAGAAGTCACATAACTGATAAGATGTCTAAAGAAGATTTAAAGATATATGATAAATTAGCCTATGAGTATGATAGATATATGAGTTATGGACATAGTATTTGGAATGATAATCTAACTAATACGGTTTCAAATACATTAAATAAGGCAAGAGATAAAGTTATACAATTGATTAAGGATGAGGGTGCTTATTCTGAATTTTTCCCAAACAATATAGTGGTTGATAATGATGGAACTACAATTTCTGAATTAGTTGAAAATAACAATAAAGGAACTGATATTCAATATTGCCCAAAATGTAATGGTGTAGATTTTATGGAATATAAATCAATGCAAGGAGATTTAATATTAAAATGCATTAGTAAAGATTGCTATGTTGAGATTGATACTTCAAAACATTTTAAATATTATACTACTGATATGAATCCTAGGCAATTGGATTGGATTATATTTTATGATAACACCTACATACACAGACCAATAGTATCTAATATTTACGAAAGATTACAACTAACTTCTGACAAAGAAACAAGAAAGACCTTAAATAATTGTAAAAATGAATATAATAGTCAAATGTTCCAAGTCCATAAAAATTATAATGAGAATAATTATGTTGTAGATGGTGAAGACTCTAATTCTGGAGAATCTAAATCCACCAAATTTTTAGATACTTATAGAAGGATGGCCCTAGATAATTCAATAACTCAAATAAGAAATCAATTGATTAAAAAAGGTGTATTCGACAAAGCAGATTTCAAAGGAAAAATTGCTAATGATGTCATATATACTGAATCTTTAATTTTTGATTGGATATTATTTAATACTGAAAATTCATACAAACTTACTAAAATAGATTTATTGAGGTCTTTATTTAATTCTGCAATAAGGTATTTAGGTAAAAGTAAGGAATTTTTACCAATTCAGAGAGAATATTATGATAAAATGGAAAATCCAGATAATTGGGATATGTTATATGGTAGGTTTTATACTAATATTTCAATGGATTATTTTAAAGATATCCAATCTGAGATTAGAGATGAAGATAAAATGATAGACACTACTTATTGGAAAACACATAGGAGTATTTACAAATTACTAAACGATGAAACTTGGTTTGGAGAATATCACCATGAGGGTGTAGTCCCAACATTCTATTGTAAAAGAAAATGGTTTGACTTAGAAACTAGTATAATGGATAATGATAATGAAATTAAAGTTATGAATGAACTAACTACTATCATATATTCTATATTAGAAATTCACAAACCCACATCTTGGGGTGCGCTGGCTAAAATATATAATGAATTACCTTTGGAAAAAATGGAATTTGGATTATTAACTGCTAATTTAGCAAAATATATTTATGATAAGTGTATCAAACCATATAAGTGAGTAATATTGTAATCCTTTATAAAGGATTGATAAAAATCACCGAAACATTAATATACTCCACCTACTATGGATATACGGAGATAGTTATGTTTACTAAGCAGATTAGAAAATGGCCGAAGGTAGATTCGTGTTCAGAAGTCCAACAATTCATAGATGCCATGTGTGCAGAGTATGAAGTCCCCCCTATTAAAGTTATTGTTAAATCTAAGGAATGGGTTCAATGGTTTGCAGGAGAGGGAGTTAGTGCTTGTGCATTTTGGCCTAATGAAGGCGAAGAAGATGCAAAATTTGGAAAATACATTGTATTTGATGGGCAAACATGTAGGATTTCAGGAAATGATAGAAATATACCTATCAAGATTGAACACAAATGGCAAGTTGTAGAGAGGATTCACACCATCATTCATGAATTTATACACCATTATTACCATCACAATGGGATAGATACTATAGGACATGGTAAAGTATTTAGGAATATGGAAAAAAAGATAAATGCACAATATGGGATTTATTATATCTATTCATGGTATAATTACGCTAAGTGTTTCCATAATTTCTGGGGAATACCTTTTGGAAATAAAAAACCTAGTGCAGAGTATAGAGTATCGATGTGCTAAAACCTTATAAGGGTAGTTTAATAATTGAAAATGTGGGTGTATGGTGTAATGGATAGCATATTGGCCTTCTAAGCCGATGATTCGGGTTCGACTCCTGATACGCCCGCCATTTTCAATAAATAATATAAAGTAAGTAAAAACAAGTCGGGGTGGCTGAGTGGTTAAAAGCGCAGGGCTTAAATTCCTGTCCGTATAGGTTCGCAGGTTCAAATCCTGCCCCCGACACCACATCCAAGGACAAGTAGCATAGTTTGGTTAATGCACTCGGCTCATAACCGAGAGAACATAGGTTCAAATCCTATCTTGTCCACCATTATTTAAAAAGAGTTAAATAGGATGGATGCCAATTAAGTTCTATGCCTAACTTATTAGTTTATTCAGGATATTTTTGCTTAGGATTGATTATATTATTCACTATACTTGTTTCTATCTGGAACTTTTTTAGAAAAGAGCCTGATTTTAGAATGGATGCTTGGTAGACAGACACATAAACCTTTATATATCAAATTGAATTATGGTAATATATGTCAATCTTAGGCTTATTTTTCATAATCTCTGGAATTGGTGGTCTGTCTAGGGCCGCACAATCGTTATTAACCACAGGTGAATTTAAACAAATTAGTATTTTCATCTCATTCGCATCGATTATCTTTGGAATATCTAGGATAAAGGCTAAGGAAGAAAGAGATACAGATAAGCAAGATGCTAAAAGGTATAGGGAAACAATGGCTGCAGATACACTATATAGGGGAAAAAGACCTTCACCTTCGACAAGTGCCACTTCAGTAAATAGTGGGACTGTAATGAGAGGTGGTAATGGTAAATTATGGGTTTGTAGAACCTATAAGAGAAGTGGGAAGAGTATTAAAAGGTGGATTGTATCATGAGGAACTATCCTAAAGAATATTACGCTAAAGAAGATAAATTAATTCATAAAGCAGGATATACTATGTCTCTATTACTGATGGGTGTGGGACTTTTAGAATCGGCACATTCATTACCCTATATAATTAAGGGTGAATCTAAATTTTCTAGCATGATATTAGGCCCTGTAGTGATAATTAGTGGTGGAATTGCAGCCTATTCATATTTGAAAGATGCAGAAATAATTTATTGAAGGTGTTTATTATATGTCAGGAACTATTATGAATAATATAAATGATGTTTTTGAAGGTCTCAAATCTGCACAAATTATTGTAGCGATTACTTGTTTTTCACTAGGTATTACTTTATATGCCATACCTCAATACTTAGATATGAGTCTATTTTTTAAAGGAATGACTTTGTTAACTTCTGCAGGAATGGTGGGTATTTCATTGGCTTGTATGTATGAATTATACCACTTGTAAGAACTATTAAATAGTTAGAACTCATATTTTATATTATGGCGAAAAAAATGAATGCATATATGAAAGCACTACAAAAGGCTAGAAAAAGTGATGCTGCGTCTTTTAAATACAATGATAAAACCTATGTAAAGAAGAAGACAAAGACTGGACTAGTTGTTTATAAGGCTAAGTAATATATATATAATAATAATTTAATTTAATAATTATTCATACTAATAGGACCTTAAAGTTTATATATGTGTGTCTATAATTTAGTATTATGTCAGAATTAGGTTGTAGTGTAAGTATATATAATGTGTCTAAACCTGATAAGGTAGTGATATGTGATATTACACTCACTGAATCTGCTGGCTTAATTCTTAAAAATCTTATTGAAACTTCAGAAGAATTTAAAGATTCTGGTTTTGCCTATTTATATATTGATGTAGTAGGTGGTGGGTGTTCTGGATATCTTTATGATGTTAATATTAAAGATGACCACCCTTCAGATGATAAACAAATCATCATTAGTCAAGATATCAATATTGTAATTAATAATAGTGATTCAACATTATTGAATGAAATAATTATTGATTGGAATGATTCATTAATGGGTGGTGGATTAAAGTTTATTAATCCTAATGCTACTAAGACTTGTTCTTGTGGGATTTCATTTGGTGGTTAATGTGAAAGATTATAAACTTGATAATGGGTTATCTGAAGAGGTAGTAAGGTCGATTTCTAAATATAAAAATGAGCCTGAATGGATGACTGAAATTAGAGTCAAAGCCTATAATCATTTTTGTGATAGGCCTAC
>TARA_R110002096_G_scaffold76069_77_pt1 | contig 17912 bp, 18 predicted proteins | sample TARA_R110002096 | Tara Oceans TARA_R110002096 (sample SAMEA4397295) | marine metagenome | biome: Polar Biome; feature: [DCM] deep chlorophyll maximum layer (ENVO:01000326); material: water (ENVO:00002006), including particulate matter (ENVO:01000060) such as... | depth 35 m | reverse complement strand
CCCGACGGGCAATTTTGTCATTGGCGGGCCGGATGGTGATGCGGGTCTTACGGGCCGCAAGATTATTGTCGATACCTATGGTGGCGCCGCCCCGCATGGCGGCGGTGCATTTTCTGGTAAAGATCCGACAAAAGTGGACCGATCTGCCGCTTATGCCACGCGCTATCTGGCCAAGAATGTGGTTGCAGCCGGTCTTGCTGATCGCTGTACCATACAGTTGTCTTATGCTATTGGCGTGTCTCACCCCTTGTCTCTTTATGTGGACTTCCACGGTACTGGCAAGGTGGATCCGGCGGTGCTGGAGAAGTTGTTGTATGAAGTCATGGATTTGAGTCCGCGCGGCATTCGGGAGCATTTAAATCTGAACCGGCCAATTTATGAGCGCACGGCGGCTTATGGCCATTTTGGCCGTACGCCGGATGCGGATGGCGGATTTTCCTGGGAGAAGCTTGATCTGGTGGATCGCCTGAAAAGCCACTTTTAGGGCAGAGGACGCAAATTTGCGTGCGGCATGCTTTTTAAATTGAAATGGGGCCCGTCGGGCCCTATATCATTTGTATGAAACATCTCGAAGATATTCAGGGCAGCCGGGTGTACGGTCGCCGACAGGGCAAAGCCCTCTCCGAAGCGCGTCAGGCGCGGATGGACAAATGGATGCCGGAAATCGAAATACGCTTGCCGGTTATAGAGGGGGAGGCGTCCGCGCCCCCCGTTCCTCCACAAGAATATTTTACCGAAAGCGTGCGCGATTACTGGCTCGAAATTGGTTTTGGCAAGGGGGAGCATCTGGCGGCCCAGGCTGCGGCGCACCCCGGGGTTGGCATGATCGGCAGCGAACCTTTTCTGAATGGCGTTTCCGGGCTGGTGGATCAGGTCGATCAACAAGGCTTGTCCAATGTAAGGGTCTTTATGGATGATGCGCGGCTGTTGATGGACAGCTTGCCGGACCAGTCTCTGGGTCGGGCGTTCATCCTGTTTCCTGACCCCTGGCCCAAAGCCCGTCATCACAAGCGACGTATTGTCAGTGAGGGCAATATTGCGGTGTTGGCGCGATTATTGAAAGATGGGGCGGAATTGCGCATCGGGACGGATCATATGGAATATTGCCGCTGGATTATGGCCCATATGCTGGATAATGAAGATTTTAACTGGTTGGCGGATAAGCCGCAGAATTGGCAGAGCCGACCAGAAGATTGGCCTGCAACACGCTATGAAACCAAGTCATTGGCGCAAGGCCGGAAGAGCAGTTATCTTCGCTTCGTTCGTCGGCCACGTTCCTGACAAATTCGCCCGATTGTACGGGATCATACAATTCACTTGAAGTTCTCGGGTTTTCGACTATATATATAGCAACCGAATCACTTGAAATGTTAAAGTGCGGGCAAGTGTTTCACTGGCCTGCATTTTTGTTTGGTGAGAGCTTTATTGGATTACATGTGTCGTCACAACTGAAAAAACTGCATGAAATTATCGAACCCGTCGCGGAAGAGATGGGGTATGAAATCGTTCGTATCGCCATGGTGAATTCCGCCACAGGGGGGGATGTAACCTTGCAAATCATGGCGGAACGTCCGGACGGTACGATGTTGATTGAAGACTGCGAAAAGTTGAGTCGTGAAATCTCAGTGATCATGGATGTGGAAGATCCCATTGCCGGAGAATATGTGTTGGAGGTCAGCACGCCTGGTGTTGACCGTCCCTTGACCCGGCGCAAGGACTTTGAAAATTATGCAGGTTATGAAGCCAAGATTGAACTGTCGGTTCCCGAAGACGGGCGTCGGCGTTATCGCGGCCTGTTGCAGGGTGTGACAGACAATCTGGTCCGGATCAAGGTTGACGGAGAAGTATACGCGGTGGATTTTGATAATATCCATCGGGCGAAATTGGTATTAACAGATGAGTTGCTCGCCGCGGCATCGCGCAAGCAGTAATGGGGCCCACAAGTCGGGCATAGAACAGATGCTCAGGTGAGCGTGAATGGAGTTCATGAAATGACAACGGCAGTTAGTGCGAACAGAATTGAATTATTGCAAATTGCTGATGCGGTTGCGCGGGAAAAAAGCATCGACAAGGAGCTGGTTCTGGAAGCTTTGGAAGAAGCCATTCAGAAAGCGGCCCGGTCCCGTTATGGTGCGGAAAATGAAATCAAGGCCCATATCGAGCGCAAAACCGGCGACATCAAACTCTATCGCGTTATGGAAGTTGTTGAAAACGTAGAAAACCATGCAACTGAACTGAGCGTCGCCGATGCGGTGAAGCTGAAAGAAGGTGCGGTGATTGGCGATGTTCTGGCCGATGAACTGCCTCCTATTGATTTTGGCCGGGTTGCGGCCCAGACGGCCAAGCAGGTGATCGTGCAGAAAGTGCGCGATGCGGAGCGTCAGCGCCAGTATGATGAATATGAAAAACGGGTTGGCGAGATCGTCAATGGCGTCGTCAAACGGGTTGAGTATGGCAATGTGATCGTTGATGTGGGTCAGGCGGAAGCCGTGATCCGCCGGGATCAGATGATCCCGCGGGAGCATATGCGCAATGGCGATCGTATTCGGGCCTATATCTTTGAGGTCCGCCGGGAACAGCGTGGCCCGCAGATTTTTCTGTCCCGCTCTCATCCTGACTTTATGGCCAAGCTGTTTGCCCAGGAAGTGCCGGAAATTTATGATGGCGTGATTGAAATCATGGGTGTTGCCCGTGATCCGGGCAGCCGGGCCAAGATCGCTGTGCGCAGTGCGGACGGCTCTATTGATCCGGTCGGGGCTTGTGTTGGTATGCGCGGTTCCCGGGTTCAGGCCGTGGTGAACGAGCTGGCCGGTGAGAAAATTGACATCATTCAATGGTCTCCGGACCCCGCGACCTTTATCATCAGCGCACTGGCGCCGGCGGATGTGGCGAAAGTGGTGATGGATGAGGATCGTAAGCGTATCGACGTTGTCGTGCCGGAAGATCAGTTGAGCCTCGCCATTGGTCGTCGCGGACAGAATGTGCGTCTGGCGTCGCAATTGAGCGAATGGCAGGTCGACATCATGACTGAGGCTGCTGAATCTGAAAAACGTCAGGCCGAATATAAGGCCCGCACGGAAATTTTCGTTGATCAGCTGGACGTGGACGAAACGTTGGCCCTGTTGCTGGTGGCGGAAGGCTTCCGCAATATGGAAGAGGTGGCCTATGTGGCGCCGGAAGAATTTGCCGGCATCGAAGGCTTTGACGAAGGCTTGGTGGAAGAATTGCAGAACCGGGCCCGTGAATCTCTCGAACGTCAGGCGGTTGAATCTGAAAAAGCCCGCCTTGAACTCGGGGTGTCTGACGAGATTGCCGCCATTGAAGGTATGACGCCGGCGATGATGGTGACCCTTGGCGAGGCAGGCGTTAAAACCCTGGACGATCTGGGTGATTTGTCTGCTGATGAGCTGATCAGTCGTGAAGACGGTATTTTGCGGGGAACTGGTCTGGATGAAGATCAGGCCAACGCTTTCATCATGGCGGCGCGGGCGCATTGGTTCGATGATGAAGAAGATGCATCTGAAGAAGCTGAAGCTGAAGTTGCGGAAGATGGTGACGCGAAATAGAGCGGATCGAAGGGCGGTAGCATGGTAAAAAACAGGCCATCCCCCCGAAAATCCGTGAGCCCGGATGAGCGGGGCCCAAAAAAACGGGCCCTAAAGAGCCGGGTCCCAAAGAACCGGGAACGTAAATGTCTGGTGACGGGCGAAAGTCATCCGGTGCAAAAACTGATCCGGTTTGTGCTTGACCCGGAAGGCAATGTGACCCCTGATGTGGCGGCGAAATTGCCGGGGCGCGGGGGATGGATCCTGGCGGATCGGGCGGTGCTCGAGAGTGCCATGAAGAAAAAGATTTTTGTCCGGTTTGGACACCGGGCGCTTAGCGCCTCCTCCCGCAAGGCTGCGGATGTGGAGACGTTGGACGACGAAGATGTAACGGACGACAAAAAAGACGTAAAACGAACAGTTCGGGTGGATGAGAATCTTCCGGACATAGTGGAACAGTTATTGCGGCAACGCTGTCTGAACTATCTGGGACTTGTCAATCGGGCGGGTCTTTTGATTACAGGCTTTGAAAAGGTACGGGCCAAATTACAGGCTGGAAAGTGCCGGGCGTTGATTACCGCGGATGATGCCGCAGACAACGGGCGCAGTAAATTATGCTCGGGTTTGGGGAATGTTCTTGATAAATTGCGAGTGATTGATATGTTCACCCGCGAAGAGTTGGGTCAGACATTAGGTCTGTCCAATGCTGTGCATGTGGCATTATTGCCAGGCGGGATGACGGAAAGCTTTTTGGCTGAGTTTTCCAGATATGAGGATATTGCCATGCGGTGATATCCTGACATATGGATCCTTTTTAAGAGTGAGCTGAAGGCGAATATAGAATGAGCGACGATAAGGACAACAAGAAAACACTGACTGTTCCGGGCAAGGATAAAGATCCTGCGGCGGGCAGGAAAACGCTGCAGCTGAAGACCTCAGCTGCCGCCCCGACAACGCGGGCGCCCGGCGGTGTGGTCGTTCAGCGCAAGAAGAAGCTGGTGATCCCTGGTGAAAAACCGGCGACTCCGACAGCCTCTACCCCTGCTGCAAGTGCAGAAGCACCGCAAAAGAAAAAGACATTGACTGCAGGTGGCGCCAGCGCCGCGGCGGGTCGCAAACCAGCGGCCAAGGGTGGTCGTCAATTGACCGATGCGGAACTTCAGAACCGGGCGCGGGTACTGGAAGTCGCGCAAAAGGAAAATGAGCGTCGTGCCAAGGAAGAAGCGGAAGCCGCGAAAAAGCGTGCTGTAGAAGCTGCGGCCCGCGCAGAAGCGGAAAAGGAAGAGGCCAAGAAGGCTGCCGTTGATGCGAAACAGGCCGCCAAGGATGATGCCAAATTCCAGGCCGATATTGAAGTAAAGAAAAAAGTCGAAGCCGAACTGCAAGCCCAGGCCGAACAAGAAGAAAAAGCCAAACAGGTGGAAGCAAAACCTGTGGCGGATAAGGCTGCAGAGTCTAAAACGGGACCCAAACCCGGCATGAAGGCTCCTCTTAAGCCGGCTGCGGAAGAGCCCCGTCCGGCGGCCAAGCCAAGCCGTGGTCGTGGTGAGCCGGTGCGTCGTAGTGGACGACTGACCGTTACCCAAGCCTTGTCCGGAGGTGGTGTTCAGGAACGTCAGCGCAGTTTTGCCGCGTTGAAACGTCAACGGGCGAAAGAAAAACGTAAAGGCGGTCAAGGCATCCAGCAGAAGGTTTTCCGGGAAGTTATTATTCCGGATAACATTACAGTGGCCGAGCTGGCCAGCCGGATGACGGAAAAAACCGTTGATGTGATCCGCGCGTTGATGAAAATGGACGTGATGGCGACCGCCAATCAGGAAATTGATCAGGATACAGCGGAATTGATCGTTGAAGAATTTGGCCATAAGGTCAAACGTGTCAGCGCCTCCGATGTTGAAATTGATCTGTCCGGACCGGAAGATACCGAAGCTGATCTGGAGCCGCGTGCGCCTGTTGTGACCGTTATGGGTCATGTGGACCACGGCAAGACGTCCTTGCTTGATGCTTTCCGTAAATCGGATGTGGCCGATGGCGAGGCCGGGGGCATTACCCAGCATATTGGCGCCTATCAGGTGCGCATGGGCAACGGCGAGAAAATTACCTTCCTGGATACACCAGGCCATGCGGCCTTCTCGGCCATGCGGTCCCGCGGGGCTGAATCAACCGATATCGTGATCCTGGTGGTCGCGGCGGATGACAGCATCATGCCACAAACCATCGAAGCCATCAGCCATGCCAAAGCGGCCGGTGTTCCGATCATCGTCGCGATCAACAAGATGGACAAACCGGGCGCCAATGCCGACAAGGTGCGTCAGGATCTGTTGCAGCATGAAGTGTTCGTGGAAACCATGGGCGGGGAAGTGTTGGATGTTGAGGTTTCTGCCAAGAACCGCACCAACCTGGACAAGCTTGAGGAGGCCATTCAGCTGCAGAGCGAAATTCTGTCTCTGCAGGCCAATAAAAACCGTAACGCCGAAGGTATTGTGGTGGAGGCCCGTCTGGATAAAGGGCAAGGTTCTGTCGCCACAGTGCTGGTGCAGCGTGGTACGTTGAATGTGGGTGATCTCTTCGTTTGTGGGAACGAATGGGGCCGGGTGCGGGCCATGCTTAATGATCATGGCCGCAACATCAAGAAGGCGGGTCCTTCTGTGCCGGTTGAAATCCTCGGTTTGAACGGTCTGCCGCGGTCGGGTGATGTGTTTACGGTTGTGGATACGGAAGCCAAGGCGCGCGAAGTGTCTGAATTCCGTAAAGAGCGTGACCGGATCGCCAAGGAAGCCAAACCAAAAGCAACGCTGGAAGCCATGTTTGAGCAGTTAAGCGCCAAACAGGCGGCACTGGTGCCGCTGGTAATCAAGGCCGATGTTCAGGGCTCCTGCGAAGCCATTGTCGGGGCGCTTGAGGCCATGAATACCGATGAGGTTCAGGCAAAAATTCTGCATTCTGCCGTCGGCGGCATTTCAGAATCCGATGTCACTCTGGCATCGGCTTCCAATTCGCCGATCCTGGGCTTTAATGTTCGGGCCAGTCGCAAGGCTGCGGAACTGGCCCATCAGGAAGGTGTCGAAATTCGCTACTATTCCGTGATTTATGACCTGGTTGATGATATCAAGACGGTCATGTCCGGCAAATTGGCGCCGGAATTGCGCGAGACCATTCTCGGGTCGGCGGAAATCCTCGATATCTTCTCTGCGGGTAAAACAGGTAAGGCTGCCGGGTGTCTGGTGCTTGACGGTGTCATTCGCAAGGGTGAAAAAGCCCGTCTGCTGCGCGATGATGTAGTGATCTATGAAGGTGACCTCGAGTCTCTGCGGCGCTTCAAGGATGATGTCAACGAAGTTCAGTCAGGTGTTGAATGCGGTATGAACTTTACCGGTTATAACGATCTGAAAAAGGGTGATATTATCGAATGTTACTCGGTTGAGGAAATCGAACGTAACCTGTAACAGGCCGATATGATGAATTAAGGCGGCTCCCTGTATCTCAGGCGGGCCGCTTTATGCTACACTCAGGCCTTTCAAGAACTCCAGTATAAGTTAGGATATCACATGTCCACATCACCCCAGGAAGAGCGCGGTACAAGCCATCGGCTGCTGCGGGTTGGCGAAAACATCCGCCACGCTCTGTCAGAAATTTTCGCCCGCGGCGAAATTCGCGATCCGGCGCTTGAAGGCGTTTCGATTACCGTGACCGAAGTCCGCTGCAGTCCGGATCTGCGCAATGCCACCATTTATGTCATGCCGCTTGGCGGGGTGCATGAAGAAGATGTGGTTCAGGGGCTGAACCGCTGCAACAAATATATTCGGGGTCAATTGTCGCGTATGGTCAATATGAAATATCTGCCCAAACTGAAATTCAGCAGTGACAGCAGTTTTGGTGAAGCGGATCATATCGACCAGTTGCTGCACAGTCCCCATGTGGCGCAGGACCTGGTGGAAAAACCGGATGCCGATGAATCCGAGGGCAATTGATCTTGGGGCGGAAGCGTAAAGGCAACAAGGTTGACGGCTGGCTGGTGATAGACAAGCCGCTCGGCATGACCTCGACCCAGGTGGTTGGCAAATGCCGCTGGGTTACCAAGGCTCAGAAAATTGGCCATGGCGGCACGTTGGACCCGTTGGCGTCCGGCATTCTGCCCATTGCATGTGGTGAAGCGACAAAGACCATTCCCTTCATTATGGATGCCCGCAAGATCTATGTCTTCACCGTGACGTTTGGTGAATCCCGCAGCACAGATGATGCGGAAGGTGAAATTGTTGCGACCTCTGATCATCGTCCGGGCGCTGCAGATATCACAGAAGTTCTACCGGAATTTATCGGGTGCATTCAACAAACACCACCAGCCTATTCCGCGATCAAGATCGACGGAAAAAGGGCCTATGATCTGGCCCGGGCGGGCGAGGATTTTGAGATAAAATCCCGCAACGTGGATATATTTGATTTAAAAATGCTGTCATTAGACGGCGATCAGGCCACCCTTCAGGTAACCTGCGGCAAGGGCACCTATGTGCGTTCGCTGGCCCGTGATTTGGCTCTTCGGCTGAACACGGTGGGTTATGTCTCTTTTCTCCGGCGAACGGCTGTCGGGCCTTTTGATTTGGCCAAGTCGATTTCACTGGAAAAGTTAGAGGAATTGGGCCATAGTGCGCCGCCTGAGGATTGGATTCTCCCTGTAGTGACCGTGCTGGACGACATCTTGGCACTGGCCGTTACAGAAGAACAAGCGACGCTCCTGTCTCATGGACAGGCGCTGAGTGTCTCAGGCCCGATCGAATCGGGAATTGTCAGGGCTATGGCCGGCGAACGTCTTGTGGCGTTATGCGAAACGGACCAGAATCCAGATATGACAATTCTCAGGCCGGTGCGGGTTTTTAATTTTTAAACTTTAAATTTAAGGAGTATACGATGTCGATTACTGCTGAAAAGAAACAGGAACTGATCAAAGAATTCGCAACAGTCGAAGGTGATACAGGGTCTCCTGAGGTACAGGTCGCTATTCTGACAACCAGAATTGCTAATCTGACCGAACATTTCAAAGGTCATAAGAAAGATAACCATTCACGTCGTGGTCTGTTGATGCTTGTCAACAAACGCCGCAGCCTGTTGAGCTATCTGAAATCAAAAGATGATGCACGCTATCAGTCATTGATTAAGCGTCTCGGCCTGCGGAAATAATGCGGGCATATGCAGGACCATAGGGGTCTTGTACATAGGTTTTCGAAATACCCTGCCCGGGGATGGGCCTCGGGCAGAGTATCGGAGACCGTAGGTTAAGGTAAGATATATATGTTTGAAATACATAGAAAAGAGATTAACTGGGGTGGCCGGACATTGGTTCTGGAAACCGGTCAAGTGGCCCGCCAGGCAAATGGCGCCGTGATGGTGACGTACGGCGAGACATCCTGTCTTGTCGCGGCCACAGGGGCCAAGACAGCCAAAGCAGGGATTGATTTTTTCCCGCTGACAGTAAACTACCAAGAACGCGCTTATTCCGCCGGTAAAATTCCAGGCGGTTTTTTTAAACGCGAAGGCCGTCCATCCGAAGCGGAAACACTGATCTGTCGTTTGATCGACCGTCCGATCCGTCCTCTGTTTGTTGATGGCTACAAGAATGAAACCCAGATCGTTGCGACTGTGATGTCCCATGACCTGGAAAATAACCCTGACATCGCCGCTCTTGTGGGCACCAGTGCTGCATTGACCATTTCCGGTCTGCCGTTCATGGGTCCGATTGGCGCCGCACGTGTTGGTTATATCGACGGCGAATATGTTCTGAACCCGACGTTCGAACAGCTGGAAACATCCGATCTTGATCTGGTGGTTGCCGGAACCCGCGATGCTGTATTGATGGTGGAATCAGAAGCCAACGAGCTGTCTGAAGAAGTTATGCTTGGTGCGGTGATGTTCGGTCACGAACAGATGCAGCCGGTGATCGATGCGATCATCGAACTGGCGGAAGTTGCGGCCAAAGAGCCGATGGAACTGCCAGAGCCGGCAGATCATTCCGCGCTGGAAGCCAAAATCGCAGAATTGGCGGAAGCCGACATGCGCGCGGCTTATGCGGAAAAAATCAAACAGACCCGATCCGGTCTTTTGGGTGAAATCAAGGACCGCGTTAAGGCGGAACTGGTGGCGGAAGATGACGACGCCATGTCCGGTGTGGTTTCTGAACTGCTGAAAAAACTGGAAAAGAAAATTGTCCGCGGCGACATCATCAAAACCCGTAACCGGATTGATGGCCGTGAACTGGACAAGGTCCGGGCGATTTCCTCTCATGTGAACATTTTGCCCCGGGCGCATGGCTCCGCCTTGTTTACCCGCGGGGAAACACAGGCTGCCGTTGTAACCACACTGGGTACCGGTGATGATGAACAGTTCATCGACGCCCTGACAGGCACCTACAAAGAACGTTTCATGCTGCATTATAACTTCCCGCCTTATTCTGTCGGTGAAGTTGGTCGCATGATGGGCACCAGCCGCCGGGAAACCGGTCACGGTAAACTGGCCTGGCGGGCGCTTCGTGCGGTTCTGCCAACACCAGAAGAATTCCCTTACACCATCCGGATCGTGTCTGAAATCACAGAATCCAACGGGTCCTCTTCCATGGCGTCTGTTTGTGGCGCGTCCCTGTCCATGATGGATGCGGGTGTTCCTCTGAAGCGGCCGGTTTCCGGTATCGCCATGGGGCTGATCATGGAAGGTGACGATTATGCGGTTCTCTCTGACATTCTGGGGGATGAAGATCACCTGGGTGACATGGACTTCAAGGTAGCCGGGACGTCCGAAGGGATTACATCCTTGCAGATGGACATCAAGATTGCCGGGATTACCCGTGAAATCATGGATGTGGCATTGAAGCAGGCGGCCGGTGGCCGGGCTTATATCCTGGAAGAAATGAACAGTGCCCTGAGTGGCGCCCGTGAAGAAATGAGCGATCACGCGCCACGGATCGAAACCATCCAGATCAACCGCGAGAAAATCCGCGAAGTGATCGGGACCGGTGGTAAAGTGATCCGCGAAATCTGTGAAGTGACCGGCGCCAAGGTTGACATTGAAGACGACGGGACCATCAAGGTTTCCTCTTCCGATCTGTCCGCCATTGAAGCGGCCCTGAAATGGATCGAAGGCATCGTTGCAGAGCCTGAAGTGGGCAAAATTTACGAAGGTAAAGTTGTTAAAACCGTTGATTTCGGCGCTTTCGTGAACTTCCTTGGCAGCCGTGATGGTCTGGTTCACATCAGTGAACTGGAAGATCATCGGGTGAAGCAAGTGTCCGATGTGGTCAGTGAAGGCGACATCATCAAGGTCAAGGTTCTTGGCATTGATGACCGCGGCAAGGTTCGGTTGAGCCGTCGTGTGGTCGACCAGGAAACTGGCGAAGATCTCCAAAACAAAGAAGGGGACGAGGAATAAATCCTCTTCTCTTTAACTTCGGATCGATAAAATGATCTAAAAATTGGCCGGATGTGAGCCTTTCTTGAATTGGGCGGGGTAATGCCTATATAAGAGAGAGATCATCCGGCCTAAACTTAGCGGAATTCGGCGGATGTATGTTGCCGTGATATAGGGTATAGGGTGCTATGAGTTTACTGAAACCAATGATGATGTCGGGGAAAGAGGTTCTCCCGCTTGTAGAAGGCGGCAAAGGAATTTCAGCCACAAACGGCATAAGTGCAGGGGCATGGGCTGCTGCTGGTGGGGTGGGCACCGTAAGCTGCGTTAATGCAGACAGTTATGATGATCAGGGGAATATTATTCCTCAGGTGTATCATGGCAAAACCCGTATCGAACGGCATCAGGAATTGGTTGATTACGGTGTCGACGGCGGCATTACCCAGGTACAACAGGCCCACGAGGTTTCCGGGGGCGAAGGCCGCATTCACATCAATGTACTTTGGGAAATGGGCGGCGCGGAAGCGGTGCTTGAAGGCGTCCTGGCCAAAACAAAAGGACTTGTGCATGGGGTAACCTGTGGCGCGGGCATGCCTTATAAACTCAGCGAAATCGCGGCGAAGCACGAGGTTTTCTATCATCCCATTATTTCGTCTGCCCGGGCCTTCGGTATTCTGTGGAAACGCGCTTATAAAAAATATGGCAACTGGCTCGGCAGTGTGGTCTATGAAGATCCATGGCTCGCCGGGGGTCATAATGGCCTGTCCAATGCGGAAGACCCGCGCGATCCCCAGGACCCTTATCCTCGTGTTGCGGCTTTGCGCACGATGATGAATAAATTTGGCCTGCAGCATGTGCCCATTATTATGGCCGGGGGGGTCTGGTATCTGCGGGACTGGGCCAAGTGGCTTAATAACCCGGAAATCGGCCTGATTTCCTTTCAGTTCGGAACCCGGCCGCTTTTGACCCAGGAAAGCCCGATCCCGCAAATATGGAAAGACGCCCTGACGAAACTGTCGGAAGGCGATATCCTGTTGCACCGTTTCAGCCCGACCGGATTTTATTCTTCGGCCGTGCGCAATAAATTCCTGCGTAACTTGGAAGCCCGCTCAGAACGGCAAGTGGCCTTCCAGGCCAAGCCGTGTGAAGCCTTTTCCGCCGAGATTCAGGCAGGAAAACGCAAGTATTTTGTTCAGCCGGAAGATAAGCCCAAAGTGGAAGCCTGGATTTCCACGGGTTATTGCGAAGGTATGAAAACCCCGGATGGCACGCTGGTTTTTGTCAAACCGACAGAGGCTCTGGAAATCCGTAAAGACCAGAAGGATTGCATGGGCTGTCTCAGCCATTGTAAATTCTCTAACTGGGCCGATAATCCGGAAACCAAATATTCTACAGGCCGTGGCGCTGATCCGAGAAGTTTTTGTATTCAGAAAACCTTGATGGATATTGCTCACGGGGGGGCTTTGGAAGATAATCTGATGTTCGCGGGCCATTCGGCGGCGAACTTTTCCACGGACCCTTTCTTCAGCAATGGTTTTGTTCCGACGGTAAAGCAGCTGGTGGACCGGATTTTGACCGGGGATTGATCCGGAATTGTTAAAGCTGTTTATTATTTCGGCAGATCAGCGTAGTATAGGGCTTCAGTAAGCGTATGGATATGATGATGTCAGAGAATAGAAAACAACGACCTTTCACGCAAGTGGTTGAAAAACTGCGCGAAGTGGGCCTGCGCCCCACCCGCCAACGTCTGGCATTGGCGAAACTTCTGTTTGACGGCCCCAGCCGCCATGTTACGGCAGAAATGCTGCATGAGGAAACAGAACAGGTTAATGTCAACGTATCTTTGGCGACGGTGTATAATACCCTGCATCAGTTTACGGACGCTAAATTACTGCGGGAAGTGGTGATTGATTCCGGGCGCACCTACTTTGATACCAATACGACTGAACATCATCATTTCTTTATGGAAAAAGAAGGCCTTCTCTCGGATGTCCCCCCTGGGGCCATCACGATTGATCAACTGCCGCAAGCGCCGGAAGGTAAGAAATTCTCTCGGGTTGAGGTGGTTATCCATGTGGCGGATGCTGACGAGGCCGCCTCGTAAAGATTTCTGCCTTCCCCGATTAATCAATAACCTCGCCTTTGAGCGTACCCCAGAAGTGTCCCTGGGGCATCCAGCCTTTGAATCCGTTGACATCAAGACGGCACCAGCCTTGCTGACAGGCGAGAATTCTGCCAATTACGCCGGCCTCTGCAATTACGGCGACTTTGGGCGCTTTGCCATTTAAATATCCCGGCGCCTCAAGAAGCTCCTGCTGTTCCGCAATAATCAGCCCGTTGCGACGGCTGGAAATCAGGGGCCCCCAGACCCAGCCGGTGGCGCCTTCGGAATCGACAATTTTCCGCCAATCACGATATTCTGCGATTACCTTGACCGGCAAACCGGCTTTTTTATAGACCCAGAGTACGGGATATTTGCTGTCTGGGCCGGTACGAACGTATACTTTGTTCTTGGCCAGAGAGGAAAAACGGGGCACCAGATAGCCAGATTTTCCCATGACCTGTTTTTCAACTGCCTGCGCCGAAATACCTCCGGCAAAGCAGGTTTGCAAGACAAGAAGGAAGAATATGAAGGGGCGGCGGGACATTCTGCTGTTTTCCTGTTGAAGGGGTGTGTTTTTTAGCAAGGAATTGCGTCAAATACTGATCTGGAGGTTTGAATAAAATATGTATTTCTGCTAGACATATTAATACATCAAAAGGCGACCACAAGCCTTTTATACCTAATGATAATAAAAACCGGAGTTCCGCATGACTGCCAAAAAGCCATTGGTCATCGTCACGAGAAAGTTGCCTGACATTATTGAAACACGGATGATGGAATTATTCAATGTCCGTCTCAATCTGGATGATCATGCGTTCACCCCCGCCGAAATGGCGGATGCGGTCAAGGAGGCGGATGTTCTGGTGCCGACGGTGACTGATCGTCTCGATTCCCGCATTCTGGCCCAGGCAGGACCACAATTGAAACTGATTGCCAATTACGGCGCGGGTATTGACCATGTGGACCTGGCGTCGGCCCGTCAACGCGGGATCACGGTCACCAATACGCCGGGGGTCCTGACCGAAGACACTGCCGATATGACCATGGCGTTACTGCTGGCCGTGCCACGGCGGTTGATTGAAGGCGAACGTCTTTTGCAGAGTGGTGAGTGGAGTGGCTGGTCCCCGACCGGTCTGCGTGGATCCCGCATTTGGGGCAAGCGTCTCGGTATTATCGGGATGGGACGTATTGGTCAGGCGGTGGCGCGGCGCGCGAAAGCCTTTGGCCTGTCAATCCATTACCATAACCGTCACCGGATCGATGCGACTGTGGAAGAGGAACTGGAAGCCACTTACTGGGAGAGCCTGGACCAGATGCTGGCGCGAATGGACATCATTTCCGTCAACTGCCCGCATACACCGGCGACATACCATTTGTTGTCGGCCCGGCGGTTGAAACTGATGCAACGCCATGCCTTTGTGATCAACACGTCGCGCGGTGAAGTGATTGATGAAAATGCCCTGATTCGGATGTTGGCGGCGGGAGAACTGGCCGGGGCCGGGCTTGACGTGTTTGAAAATGAGCCGGCGGTTAATCCGAAATTCCTTGAAATGCCCAATGTCGTGGCTCTGCCCCATATGGGGTCGGCGACCACCGAAGGCCGTAATGACATGGGCGAAAAGGTGCTGATTAATATCAAGACCTTTGCCGATGGTCATAACCCCCCGGATCGGGTATTGGAAGACTGGGTTTAAGTCATTTAAAAAACGTGGGTTTTGAGAAATTCAGACTCGCAGAGGGCGTCTAACTTCAGGGCGCCGTCTGCGGGTTTCTCTGTTTTGGGCGGGGTGCAGGCCGGATCATCCGGCACCATGTTGACCGACAAAACACATGCCAGACCAAACAGGGTATAAAGCGCCAGATGGTTCATTTTATCGCGAAAATTCATCTTGTTCGATCTCATTTTGTCAGGCGCCAGCGGGAAGATGAGGAAGCAGTGACCTGCCGGCGCCTGTAAAATACAAATACTTAACAACAGAATCATGTTTACGATACTGATCACGCCGTGCCGAGGGGATTGCGATAAAGGCGAGTGTAAATGAGATTAAAACAATGCGAATTCCGGAATGTTCTTATCAGGCGACATCCATTCCCGACGCGCGGTGACGGAAAATAGAGCGGCTTTGCTGTAATACATCAGCATAAAATCCTTGGCGCCATATGGGCCGGTTACCAGAGCGCGGCATCCGTCCAGAAATGGGGAATCGGGGGACTGACAGCGTATAAAATGAGCAATGGCGCGAATATAAAACAAGGTGATGGTATGGTGATAACCATCCTGATCCGTATTGGGTGTGCTGGTGGCCTCGTTATAGTTTCGGATCAGATCGGGCATGATCCGGATCAGATGTTCTTCCGGATAACGATGCAACAGATCATAGGCCGCGGACAGATGCCCGGCGTGGGTCCACTGGGATTTGGGCAGGCTGAGGTCCAGAAGACGATCAGTATGATCGGTCAGCTGTTTGTCAGTCAGAAAGGGAAAGATATCGGACATACCTATCGCTTGCCGCAGGTTGGGCATCCCGGGTCTTTCGGGAGCCGGATTGTGCGACTGCTGGCGTTCAGGGCGTCATAAAGCAGGATTTTCCCGGCCAGGCTATCGCCGAGTTCGAGCAGTTCCTTCAAAACTTCGACGGCCTGCAGACTACCGACAACCCCGGCGACCGCCCCGAGGATTCCGGCTTCGGCGCAATTGCCGACGGTACCGGGGTGGTCAGGGATAAAGCAGCGATAACAGGGCTTGTCCACCTCATAGCCCTTGAAGGTCGCAACCTGACCATCAAATTGACTGAGGGCGGCGGAGACCAGCGGTTTCTTTTGCGCCAGACACACATCATTGATGATAAACCGGCTGTCGAAATTATCGCAGCCATCGGCCACCAGATCATAGCCGCTAATAATGTCAGGCGCGTTGTCGGCGGTAAGGCGGGCGGTATGGGAAATAAGCTTCACATCCGGATTGAGCGCGCGCAGTGTCTCGATCGCGCTGTCGGTTTTGGCGCATCCCACAGACGGGGTGCTATGGATGATCTGGCGTTGCAGATTGCTCAGGTCCACCACATCATCATCAATGATGCCCAGGGTGCCGACACCGGCGGCGGCGAGATACATCAGCAGCGGGCTGCCCAGTCCCCCGGCCCCGACCACAAGAACCCGGGCGGCGAGCAGATCCTGCTGTCCGGCGCCGCCCACCTGTTTCAGGATGATATGGCGGGCATATCGATCCAGCTGCTCATCATTCAGGGGCATCGGGATTTTTTACACTCATGCTGATAACGTCGGTACCCTCGTCGTCGTTGGCGATATCGATGACAATATCCTGATCGGCGTAATCGGCCGGAAGAATGACAAAAATATCACCGTCTTCAACCACGAGGTCGTCGGGGCTTTCGACCTCTTCGCCGTTGCGGGTGACGGCAAACTCTTTCAAATTTACCGCCCGGGCTTCGGCGAGGATACGGTCAATGGTCAGGTTCTCTGTTTCCAGAGTACTTTCCGTGCCCTGCACCCGGAGAATTACTGTTCCCATGTAAGGTTCCTTCCTAGAGACCGTCAAATAGTGCAGTGGACAGATAGCGTTCGGCAAAGGAGGGAACAATCACAACGATTTTCTTACCTTTCATGGCCGGGCGTTCCGCCAGCTCCAGGGCGGCGGCGATGGCGGCGCCGGATGAAATCCCGACAGGAATACCTTCGTTCCTGGCCACCAGACGGGCGGTCTCGAAAGAAGTTTCGTTTCCGATGGTCAGAACTTCATCGACATATTCGGTGTTGAGAATTTCCGGGATAAAGCCCGCGCCAATGCCCTGAATTTTATGAGGACCGGGTTGGCCTCCAGACAGAATCGGGCTGTCTTCCGGTTCCACGGCAACCACATGCAGGTCACTTTTCTTCGGTTTGAGCGCCTGGGCGATACCGGTAATCGTGCCGCCTGTACCGACACCTGAAACCAACACATCGATTTCGCCATTGGTATCATTCCAGATTTCCCGGGCGGTGGTGATTTCGTGGATGGCGGGGTTGGCGGGGTTGGCGAATTGTTGTGGCATCACGGCATTACCTGCCGCGGCGACCATTTCTTCCGCCCGGGCGATGGCGCCTTTCATCCCGAGTTCCGCCGGGGTCAATTCCAGCTTGGCGCCCAGGATCAGCAGCATTTTCCGCCGTTCCAGCGACATGCTTTCCGGCATCACCAACGTCAGGTCATAGCCCTTGGCGGCACAGACAAAAGCCAACGCAATGCCGGTATTTCCGGATGTTGGCTCAATAATTTTTGTGCCTTCGGTGATTTTACCCTGTTCTTCCAGGCTGGCGATCATCGCGGCGCCGATCCGGTCTTTGACCGATGCCAGCGGATTGAAAAATTCCAGCTTCAGCAGAATTTCGGCCCCCAGATCAGAACCGAGCCGGTTCATGCGCACCAGCGGGGTATTGCCCATGGTTTCAATAATGTTGTCGTAAATTTTTCCGCGGCCTTCAGTGCCGGTATCTGTAACGGACATGATCAGTCTCCTGTGGTTAGACGGGTTTCTTGCGTCTTATATATTAAATGTAAAATGCTTTGTGGAATCGGTCTCGACCCCTTCGCTGCTGGCCTGTTGACAGAGGTCCTGCAGGGTGATGTCATTCAATTGGTTCATGATGCTCTTATTTAGATCTTCAATCAATGGGTTGATCACCTTAATGCCAAGCGGGGATTGTGACAGGGTATCCTGCTTTTCCGCTTTGGTGTCCATGCTGTTGACCACCTCGACGATTTCCCCGACAGAAACACGGCGTCGTTCCCGGGCGAGATTATAACCCCCCTTTGGCCCGCGCACGCCTTTCAGAATCCCGGCCCGCACAAGTTGTTGCATGACCTGTTCGAG
>TARA_R110002096_G_scaffold231766_8_pt1 | contig 17916 bp, 16 predicted proteins | sample TARA_R110002096 | Tara Oceans TARA_R110002096 (sample SAMEA4397295) | marine metagenome | biome: Polar Biome; feature: [DCM] deep chlorophyll maximum layer (ENVO:01000326); material: water (ENVO:00002006), including particulate matter (ENVO:01000060) such as... | depth 35 m | reverse complement strand
GTAAGAAGATAAGAAGTTTTTTTAGCTCTTGTTTGAATTTAGAGTCTTTAAATTCATCCAATAAACTATACGTTTTGTAGTAATGATTCTGTATCTCAATCTTAATATCTTCGATCACGTTTAACGTTAAATATAAATTCAAGACCTCTTGAACATCCACATCCGTAGCTTTTTCTTTATCTAAAGTTGCTAAAATTGAATTCTTTTGGTCTGCATTTGCACGCTGTAACGCAAGTAAAGTAAGATATGTTTTCTTGCCTTCATAAATATCTCCTCCAGCCTTCTTACCGAATTTTTCTGGATCGGCAATAGCATCAAGCAAATCATCTTGAATTTGGAAAGCTTTGCCCATTTCAGATCCAAGTTGAGCTAACTTATCACATTGTTCTTGTGTAGCATGCGCTGATATTGCTCCCATCTGAAGGGCACCAACAATGAGTGCAGAAGTTTTACCTTCAATCATTTGAATATAATCTGATAGTAGAACCGTTTCTCTATCAACAAATTCCATATCTAACGCTTGCCCTTCGCAAACAGTGATGGTGGACTTGATAAAGGCATTGTTGATTGCAGCGTATTCCTGCTTTGTGTAAGCATCTGAATTACCGTAAAATGAAAGCTGTTTAAATGCATCGGCAAACATCACATCGCCTGTTAAAATAGCTACATGATCATTCCATTTGCTAAAAACACTTGGTTTTCCTCTACGTGTTTCAGCACAGTCCATAATATCATCGTGAACAAGTGTAAAGTTATGAAGAATCTCGATGGCTAGTGCAGCTGGCAGAGCTTCTTTGATATTTCCGCCACAAAGCCCGTTAGCAAGTAAGGTTAGAAAGGGACGAATCCTTTTCCCTCCTACATTAAGGGCGTAAGTATAGGGCTCGTATAAAGTATGCGGAGACTCCGGAATTGGAAGGTCTGACAAAGCTTTGCTGATGAGCAGTTGTAACTCTTTTTGTAATGCGGTAGAACTCAATTCTTTTTTTGATGAATGATAATTGTGAAATATACGGATTCTATCAATGCATTAAAGGTCTGTTTTTATGCGTAGATGACTTTTATTTAGTTGATCCGGAGAAGTACAACCCAATAGCGTTAAAGCAATTTTAAGACTATTTTTCCATGCTAAGAATACTTCATCCAAACCTTTGTACCCATTTTTGTTAATTGCTTGGATAACAGGTTGTGCTGTTGCCGAAAATGAAGCCCCAAGGCAAATAGCTTTTGCGATATCAAGTGATGAGCGAATTCCACCTGAAGCAACTACTTCAAAGCTTCTCTCCCACTGTAATGAGGTAATGTCTAGAAGACAATCCGTGGTAGAAATACCCCATTCATTAAATAAATGATTTTCTTTCAGATGATTGACTCTAGCGTTTTCAACCTTAGCCCAACTAGTTCCTCCTGCCCCAGCAACATCAAGAACCGACACTCCCGTATTAAGAAGTCTCTTGGCCGTGTATTTAGAAATTCCTGCTCCAGTTTCCTTCACAATAATTGGAACTGAAGAGTTCTCTACTAATGATTGAATGCCATCGATTATGCCTTTGAAATTTCTGTCGCCTTCTGGCTGCATCAATTCTTGAAGAGGATTCAAGTGAACAATTACGGCGTTCGCTTCAATGCTTTCAATAAGAAGTTGGACTTTATCCTTTGGCAAGCCCCCAATTAATTGAGCACCACCAATATTAGAGCATATAAAAGCTGTTGGTGCTTTTTTGCGTACAATAGAAAACGTTTCTGTTAAAGACTCATCCTCTAACATTGCACGTTGGCTTCCTACACCAAAAGGAAGGTTATGGTCTTCGCAAAACTCTGCTATTATAGCATTAATAGGTTCTGCATCAGCGTAACCGCCCGTCATTGATGAAATAAATAGCGGAAATGAGAACGTTCGACCTAAGAAAGTCGCTTCAGTAGAAACTTCATCAAAATTAACTTCTGGAAGAGCATTATGATTGAATTCATAATTATCAAAACCAGAGGATTTCTCATATTGAGTAGCTCCAGTAATGGTTAATTCGATGTGATCTTTTTTTCTTTGCTGAATTTTGCTCATTCTTAAAGTTGCTACTTAATCTTGAAAACACAAAATCATATTCATCAAAAGTCTAAAAATAAATATACCGAAGGGGTTGTTTAATTGGCAAGACTAGCCTTTCCAAACAGGTACAAAGCTACAAGCTTCGCCGTACATTACTTTTTTTGCTGATTGTATTAACTTATTGGTAGCCAATAAATAAATGGAGTCAGGTATATGAATGTCACCACAGCCTTTTAGGAGAACAAACTTATTTTGGTATCTGCTCCAATCGTACATTTCAAGATTTCGACGATACAACTCATGTGCTATTTCTTTAGGGGAAAGATGGAAAACTTCTTTAGCAAATGAACTAGCGTGTGAGGTAATTAGCATCCAAGCCCAAGGTGCAATTATTGCATCTGTAGTACAATTCACAGAAAGATAATTCCCCGAAAACTGAGCCCAATCAAAAAGATCTAACTTCTCACGGAAGTCTTTTTCTTTTAACAAAAGCTCCATATGCAAGAAGTCTTTTATATCTAAAGTGGCAATTGGGGTGGCATCGTAAAAAAGCTTTGCCAAATCTAGCGTAACTAGCTTTGTATTGCCTTTAACTTTATTGACAATCTGTTCTTGCATTGGTTGGGTTATATAAAAGGGTTTTGAAAAGAGTTTCTCTAAACAGAAAAACTCTCTCCACAAGAACAGGTACGTGAAGCATTAGGATTATGAAAATGAAATCCCTGCCCTTCCAAACCTGTTGTGTAGTCAAGTTCAGTTCCTGCTAAATAGAGAAAGCTACGCATATCAATGAGGACATTAATATCAGCGAGATTAAAGACTTTATCACTTTCCGATGGTGTAACATCTTGTTTAAAGTCGAGGTCGTAAGTAAGGCCAGAACAACCTCCACTTACTACACCAATTTTAAGGTATGCTTCTTTAGAAACGCCTTTTTCAAGTCGAATGTTCTCAAGACGTTTTAGAGCACGTTCGCTGATGCTAATTTCCATTATTTAAACTGAAAGAACTTGAATTTCGGGGTCTATTCTTCGCACCATACTTTCAATAGCATAAAGCGTTCCAGTACTAGCTGTTGGGCAAGTACCACATGCTCCTTGATAGTGAACCTTAAGACGATTTCCTTCTAGGCCTAAAACTTTTAATCCACCACCATCAGCTAAAAGATACGGACGAACTTGTTCATCGAGCATCCTATTTATCTCTACAAGGCGCGGGTCATCAGAATCACGAGCTTCTTTACTTACATGAACCTCTTCGTCCTCTACGACGTCAGCTTGTGCTTCAGCTTCACGGATTGGAGGCGCTAGCTTTCTTAGAAGCTCAGACCAAACTGCTTTTCCATCTTGAGTAACAGTAATGTATTTATCTACATAATAAACGTTTATAACATTGTCGATTGCAAATAATGCAGATGCTAAAGCATCGCTTTCAGCATCACCACTATTCTCAAAAGAACGTGTTACACCATTTGTAAGCGGCTCGTTAAGTACGAAGCGCATTGCATCTGGGTTTGGGGTTCTTTCTATTTCTTTAATTTTAGCCATGTTTTCTCCTTGTTATCCAAAAAATTCTTTTACTAACTCAATTCCATCTACTAAAGCGTCAATATCACTTTCATTATTATAAAATGAAAGTGAAGCACGAACCGTTCCCGGTATACCATAATGTTGCATAATAGGTTGTGCACAATGGTGACCAGTTCTCACCGCAATACCTTCTTTATCTAAAATAGTACCAGTATCACTGGGATGAATATCACCAATTAAGAATGAAATTACGGACGCTTTATTAGCAGCGGTACCAATAATTTTCACACCATCAATGCTATTTAGTTTTTCTGTTGCGTATTCCAGAAGTTCGTGTTCTCTGGCTGCAATATTTTCCATTCCAATTTCAGTGAGATAGTCAATGCTTTTAGCAAATCCTACGCCTGCTGAAATGGGAGGTGTTCCCGCTTCAAACTTAAATGGAAGGTCATTCCACGTTGTTTTTTCGAAGGTGACTTTATCAATCATATCACCACCACCACGATAAGGTGGCATTGCTTCTAAAAGTTCTTTCTTGCCGTAGAGAATGCCAAAACCCGTTGGCCCACACATTTTATGGGCAGAAAATGCATAGAAATCAGCATCGAGGTCTTGAACATCTACTTTAGCATGTGGAACAGCTTGAGCTCCATCAACTAAAACAGGAATATTCTTTGCATGTGCCGCTTCAATAATCTCTTTAACTGGGTTAATGGTTCCTAAAGCATTTGAAACATGCGTAACAGCAACCATTTTTGTTTTATCTGATAATTGGCTGTAGAACTGATCTAAAACCAACTCACCATTATCCAGCATCGGAATAACTTTAATAACAGCACCCACTTGCTCTGCTATCATTTGCCAAGGCACTATATTAGCATGATGCTCCATTTCTGAAACGAGGATTTCATCTCCAGCTTTAAAATGAGTTCTTCCATAACATTGTGCTACCAGATTTATTGAGTCTGTAGTTCCTGTAGTGAAAATAACTTCTTCTAAGCTACCAGCATTGATTAAGTTCTTAACTTTAGTCCGAGTAGCTTCATAAGCATCGGTTGCATTCTGGCTAAGCGAATGAATACCACGATGCACATTTGCATGTTCATTTTTGTGGTAAGCATCTATCCTATCGCTAACTACTTTCGGCATTTCGCTAGAAGCTCCATTATCAAGATATACCAATTTTTTACCATTGATTGTTCTAGAAAGAATGGGAAAATCGGAACGGATTTTGTTCCAATCTATCTTAGTCGTAATGTCGGTTGTCGTTGTTTTCATGCTAAATATTGAATTTGTTTCAGGAATAAGCCCAAAACAAATTCAATTTTATTAATTATTTATTGTCTCTATTAGTGTATCTAATTACTTCATCATGAAGTAATGTTTCTACCGACTTAACAGCCATACTTTCAACACTTTCTAGTGCGAAAGCATACACAAGTAATTCTCTAGATTTTTGTTCGGTTAAACCCCGACTTTGAAGATAAAACACTTCTTCGTCTTGCAGTTGACCAATTGTTGCACCGTGAGAACAAAGTACATCATCAGCAAAAATCTCTAGCTGAGGTTTTGTATGAACAGTTCCATTATCAGAAAGAAGTAAGTTTCTATTTTCTTGAAAAGAATCGATTTTTTGAGCGTCTTTAGCTACAAAAATCTTGCCATTAAAAATAGAATGAGCCGAATCGTTTACTACCACTTTATGTAATTGATGACTATTACCATGTGGGAAACGATGATCCATTATGGAGTGAGTATCTGCTATTTGATCGCCATCAATTAGTACGAGTCCATCTACGGTAAAATCTACTTCTTCTGCATTCTGAATAACTCTCGGATCGTTTCTAAACAATTTTGCCCCAAGACAAATTGTATACGAATGATATGCCGAATTTTTCTCTAAAGTAGCTACAGGTCTAGAAATATGAGAAGCTTTTTTGCTATCTCGTTGCATTCTTGCATGATGTACATGTGCACCTGTATATAACTTAAATTCCGTAACTGGAACGTTAAGGTACACGTTGTCTGCTAAGCCAATGTGTTCCTCAATAATAGTTGCTTTAGAAAACATTTCGCCCACGAAAAGAAGTCGTGGAGTTGCATAAAAAGCCTTTTCAGCATCGGTAAAAACATTAAGGATGTGAATTGGGCTTTCAACTACTGTTTCTTCTGGTAAATAGATAAAAGCACCATCAGAGAACGTAGCATCGTTCAACGCTGCGAATACGTCATCTTCGTAATTGGTAATGGTTCCCAGAAAAGTTTTTACTGCATCATGATTGGTGTTATCTGCTAAATTTCCAACAACAACACCATTCGGCATTGCATCAATCGAAGATAATTCTTCAATAAAATCTCCATTCACAAACACCAAACGCGATTTAAGCGCTTCTGGTAGATAATGCTCTGAAATGTCGCCAATGCTTTTTGCATTCGCTTCACTTATAGGGCAGAATGTATTCTTTGTGATAGATTTTAGATTCGTAAATCTCCATTCCTCATGTTTTCGGGTAGGGAATGCAGTGTTATTTAGCTCTTCTCTTCCACGCTCATTAATAGCGCGAATTGAAATACTCTGACTACTGCTTTCAACAGAACCAGAAAGATAGCTTAACATGGTGTCTTTCTGTAATACTTCACTCATTACTGAGCCTCGCCATTTAGTGCTAATTCTTTTTCGTATTGCTCGTAACCATTTGCCTCTAATTCTACAGCAAGAGAAATATCACCAGACTTTATAATTTTGCCATCAAGCATTATGTGAACAAATCCTGGCTTAATGTAGTTCAGTAATCTTTGGTAATGAGTAATCATTACGATAGCGTTTTCGTTATTTGCGATTTTGTTTACGCCATCAGAAACTACTTTTAGAGCATCAATATCTAGACCAGAGTCAGTTTCATCTAAGAAAGATAGAACTGGATTCAGTACTGCCATTTGGAAGATTTCGTTCTTCTTTTTCTCACCACCAGAAAACCCAGTGTTTATACTTCTTTCAAGAAATTCGTTCTTCATTTCGATTACATCTAGTTTACTTACAATGTAATCTTCAAACTCAATCGGGTCGAGTTCTTCTCTATCATTTGCACGAGCAATGGTGTTATAAGCTTCGCGAAGAAGAGTTTTGTTGGTAATACCAGGAACTTCAACTGGATATTGAAAAGCAAGAAAAAGTCCTAAATGTGCTCTTTCGTCGGCATCTAGTTCGGTAATGTCTTGTCCGTTAAAAAGGATTTGTCCTTCTGTAACTTCATATTCAGGATGCCCAGCCACAACTTTAGAAAGGGTACTTTTACCACTTCCATTAGGTCCCATTATGGCATGAATTTCGCCTGCGTTTACTTTAAGGTTTACACCTTTTAAAATTGCAATGTCTTCGCCGTCAACTTTGGCGTGTAGGTTTTTGATTTCTAACACGTTTCTACTTTTTAACTATTTTGATTTTTAATTTCTTGTGAATTGATAAATCAATTCTTTTAACCAACACTACCTTCAAGCTTAATATCGAGGAGTTTATTGGCTTCAACAGCAAACTCAAGAGGCAATTCTTTCAATACTTCTTTAACAAAACCATTTATAATCATGGAGATTGCATCTTGTTCACTAATACCACGCTGCATGAGATAGAAGATTTGTTCTTCTCCTACTCGGGATGTTGTTGCTTCGTGCTCTACACTACTATTTGAATTTTCCGAAGAAATATAAGGGAAAGTGTGAGCTCCACATTCTTGGCCAATTAACATCGAATCACAAACTGAATAGTTTCTTGCACCGGATGCGTTTTTGCCTATTCTAACTTCACCACGATAGCTATTGTTAGATTGACCAGCAGAGATACCTTTAGAAATGATTGTACTCTTGGTGTTTTTACCAAGGTGAATCATTTTTGTACCAGTATCGGCTTGCTGCTTGTTTGTAGTAACCGCTACGGAATAAAATTCACCAACCGAGTTATCACCTTGAAGAATTACACTTGGGTATTTCAAAGTTACAGCAGAACCAGTTTCTAACTGAGTCCACGAAATTTTTGAGTTTCTACCCTTACAAATTCCACGTTTGGTCACAAAGTTGTAAATACCACCTTTACCTTCTTTATCACCAGAGTACCAATTCTGAATAGTAGAGTACTTTACTTCAGCGTCATCTAAAGCAACAATTTCTACAACTGCAGCATGAAGTTGATTGGTATCGTACATTGGAGCAGTACAGCCTTCTAAATAACTTACACTAGAGCCTTCTTCAGCTACAATAAGCGTACGTTCGAACTGACCTGATTCCATGTTATTTATACGGAAATAGGTAGAAAGCTCCATTGGGCATTTCGTATTCTTCGGGATGTAGCAAAAAGATCCATCTGAAAATACAGCAGCATTTAACGCTGAATAAAAATTATCGCGAGCAGGAACAACTGAACCTAGATATTTTTTGATTAGCTCAGGATGATTCTGAACAGCTTCAGAAATAGAGCAAAATATTACACCAGCTTCAGCCAATTTCTCTTTGAAAGATGTGAATATAGAAACACTATCAAACACAGCATCTACAGCAACACCAGCTAACGCTTTTTGTTCGTTGAGTGGAATTCCTAATTTTTCATATGTTTCACGGATGTTTGGATCAACATCGTCCATACTATCCAATTGTGGCTTTTTCTTAGGCGCTGAATAGTAAAGAAGGTTTACGAAATCTGGTTTATTGTAGGTTGCATTAAACCAGGTTGGCTCAGTCATTTCAATCCAAGCACGATAGGCTTTTAACCGATACTCGGTCATCCATTCAGGCTCGTTCTTTCTAGCAGAAAGTTCTCTTACTATATCTTCGCTAATGCCTTTAGGAAAGTCTTCGTATTCAACGTCGGTGGTAAAGCCATACTTGTACTCTTCACCAATCATCGACTCTAACGCTTTTGTGTCGCTCATCAGATTCTTTTAGTCTTAAAATTATTCGTTGGATTGCATTATGAACTGTTCTTACGCTAGTTCAAGCCAACGATTATGGTCTATTTAGATTTCGTCCAAATATACATAATTTAGCTATCAGATATAAATAAGAACTTATTGAGAATCTCTATTCATCTTATAAATTAATTCATGGTAAATGCACTCTGAAAGCTATGATACTATGGAATAGTAACTTCGAGTAGCTTAGTTTTTACAGTAGCCTTTATATCCACTTTAGAAATTGCATTAGGAACGAGTATACTATCACCTAATTTATAATCGATACTACCCTCTTTAAATTCTAATGTGCCACTTCCTTCAAGGCACATAAGAATTACACAGGAATCTACCTCGGAATAATCCCTACTTTCTTTTACTTCTACAATCAAGCGCTTTGTAGCAAAGTATTGGCAGTCTTCCAAATCACTTTCAGTAGCTGAAGAGTCGTATTTTGTTTTATAATCGTCATAAAAATCAAAATCAATAGCTCCTAAAGCTTCCTCTACGTGCAATTCCCGTTTGTTTCCGTCTGCGTCTACTCGATCAAAGTCATAAATTCTGTAGGTAATATCCGATGTTTGCTGAATTTCTGCTATTAGTAGCCCTTTTCCGATTGTATGAACTCGTCCTGCTGGTAAAAAGAATACGTCATCATTATTGGCGACTTCTTTATTTAGAATTTCATTAACTCGTCCATCTTCAAAAATCTTTACATACTCATCTTTATCTGTTTTACGATTGAAACCTGAAATTAGCGTGGCTCCTTCTTCTGCATTAACTACATACCACATTTCAGTTTTACCGAATGAGTTATGCCGTTTTTGAGCTAGAGTATCATCGGGATGAACTTGAATGGATAAATCATCATTAGCATCGATGAACTTAATGAGGAGTGGGAATTTATTGCCAAATTTCTGATATATATGCTCACCAATTAAATCACCTTTATATTCATCTATCAGTTCGGTGAGTAGTTTTCCTTTTAAGTCACCCTCACTAACTTCAGAAATATTATTAGGTACTCCTGATATTTCCCAAGATTCTCCACAAATTTTACTGTCGCCTGTTTGTTTGTCTAGAATTTCTGATAATTTTGTTCCACCCCATATTTTGTCTTTCAGAATGGGAGTAAATTTCAGAGGATAAAGATTTAATTGGGACATTATTCTAAAATATAGATTTAGTAGTTATTGTCGCTCATTAGAGCGCAAACACATGCTGTATTAACAATATCAGTTGAGCTACAACCACGTGAAAGATCCATTATAGGTTTAGCAAGACCTTGAATAATAGGACCCGTAGCTGTTGCTCCGGCTAGTCTTTCGGTTATTTTATAAGCAATATTTCCAGCATCTAAGTTAGGAAAGATGAACACATTAGCTTTTCCTGCTACAGTAGAGTTTGGTGCTTTTGTTTTGCCAATAGCAGGAATTAAAGCAGCGTCAAATTGTAGTTCACCATCAATAGAAAGACGGATATTCTTACTTTTAGCGATCTCAAGTGCCTTGGTGACGAGCTCTATACCTTCAAATATGGAGCTTCCTTTTGTTGAGAAGGAAAGTAAAGCAACATGAGCTTCTTCACCAACCAATTTAGAATGCGTTGTGGCCGAGTCTTGAGCAATTGTAGCCAATTGCTCTGCGTTTGGATATGGTACAACCGCACAATCACCGTAGGTAAATACTCTTCCATCTGGAAAGCTCATTAGAAAAGTACTAGAAACAACATTAGAGCCTTTTTTTAAACCAACTGTTTGAAGGGCTGCTCTTAGAACATCTCCGGTTGTGGAGATGGAACCTGCCACACATCCGTCGGCATCTCCCTCAGCAACCATTGAAGTAGCAAAATAAAGTGGATCTTGAACAATTTGGTAAGCTTCTTCTTCTGTAATGCCTTTATGTTTTCTCTTATTGAAGTAAGATTCAGCATACGTGTCCAGCTTTTGATCAGTGGCGGAGTTTATAAGCTCTATTTCTTTAGGGTAATCTGTAACTCCTGGGTTGGTAAGGAGAACAACTTCACATAAAGAGTTTTTATGCAAATAAGTAGCAGCTTCAATTATTCTTTTATCCGATGATCTTGGTAAAACTATTCTTCTAAGCTGCTGTTTAGCTTTCTCATGAATGCTCTTGATAATATCCATTACTCTATTAATTCAATTAAATTTATAGTGCTGTTGTTAATACTGATACCTATTTAAAAGGTATGTGTTCTCTCAAATCTCATATTATCCTATTTAAACTAAAAAATAATATAAACTAGACGGTTTGGCTCGTTTAATAATTCAAATCGAGTGAAAGGTTACCAAAAAATTGAATGTCTTGAGGCTGGTTATATAAGCTTCTTGACGTAAACGAAACATTTCTTTGCAAGTGTTTCACAATTGCTCCCCAGTTTGAATATCTATTCTTAAATGCATCAGCAACAAAATAGGTGAATATACTATGTCTTTTCTGTACTCCGTTTGGAGTGGAATATATTAACGATGTTTGGTCTGTATCAGCAGAAAAAACAATCGCAGATTCTTTAATATTCGATGTAATCAAACTCGCTAAATCTTCTAAAGCATCGTTATTTTTAGTTTGATTGATAAACTCAAGGTCTGCAATAACAGAAATCTTGGTTAGAGGTAATTGAGCAATACCATCAAATAATGAATTAAGACTAACTTCGTTTTGAGAGGAGGTGTCATTTACTGTGCCAAGAAAAAATATTTCTTTTGAGGTCTCATCTACCCTAGCGTAACCTGACAGATAAACAACTAGCTCACTAGGACTATTATTGATTCCTGAAACCAACCGATTGAAAGAGTTTCTGATAGGCTGAGAGCCATGCTGATCTTCAAAAGACAGGATATTGTCGGCAGGAACACCAAGAGTTTTATTAAAGTACTCGTTCATCAAACGAGCGTCTCTTTTGGCGTAGTTACGTTCGCTCAATATCCCTGTATATGAACCATTAGATATCATATAGGCCCATCTATTTTTTGATTCAGAGACTAGGCTCGGGAAATTCCGCTCAATATCAATACTTCCAAAAGGAACATTTGGGATAGCAACAACAGAAAGCTGATGTGAAAACTCTGAGGGTCGCCATATAGTTACAACGTCACTTGCTGCTACCCAAGTTTCAGAAATTCCATATAATGCTTTAAACCAATCTCCTTGGCGTTCAACTAGTTTGAGTTGGCTTCCCTTAGCTAAATCTGTTAGAACGTTATTTCTATTAACTTCGGGTTTATTTCTTAATGCAGAAACATTTGAAGTAACTACAACAAACGATTCAAATATACTGCTTACTGGAATTGAATAATTATAGGTGCTATCCTGGAAATAGATATTTAAGTTGATATTGATATCTCTATTCTCAGGTAAAGATTCAGGTGCGATTTCCTCTGCAAGATTTATTTCAATTATATTATCTCTAAAAGACCGCTTTGTTTTAGGAATGATAACCTCATTGTTAAAAAGGATCTCATATTCTGGAATTGTAGCAAACTCAGAACTGGTGTCTAGAGTATCAACTTCTACTCTTTTTCCTGTTCTTCTTAAGAGTTTACTTTCACCTGTAGCAGTTGGCTCTCCAACTGGCTTCATATTTAAAAAGGAAATACCAGTAAGCGCAGTACCAGCACCAATTAACGCTATTTTTTGGGTCTGATTCTGTTCATTTACTATATCATTAGAAAAAGCGGCATAACCAGCAATTCCAGCACTTGCAAGACCAAATAATACATAACCTAGCCTTGGTCTATAAGTTTGGATATATCGATCGGTTCTTATTCGTTCAGCAAATTCTATCGTATTAGCTGTTTTTAGTTTAAATCTAACTAAAGGCTCTTCTGGCCTAATACGATCAATCCTGTTTAAGAATAACTTTGAATCTAGAAGCTTAAAATCATTTCTATCTATAGTTTCTTGGCTTTCAACTACCCAACTAGTACTTGAACAACCTACAAAAAGGAAGAAACACGAGAAGAAATAAAATAAAGTTTTTAGTTTTAAGCCCATGGCGTTTGTTTGGAAGCCAATGCAATTTTGGCTGCATCGATAGCAATTACAAGTTCTTCATTTGTAGGGATAACTCTAACATCAACTTTAGAGTGTTTACTGCTAATTTTTAAATCCTCAGGAATATTTAAGTTTGCTTCAGAATCAAGTTCGATACCAAGTCCTTCCATTTCAGCAAGAATATTGGCTCTAATTTGATGTGCATTTTCTCCGATTCCACCGGTAAAAATAATCGCATCTACCCCATTTAACGAGGCAATGTAAGAACCTATATACTTCTTAGCTCTATAACAAAACACGTCAATAGCTTCGTTGCATCGCCGATCCCCTTTTTCTGCTTCTTCCAAAAGGTCTCTCATATCAGCAGCGTATCCACTTAATCCAAGCAGCCCACTATGTTTATTCAGTAAAGCATGTACATTTGCAAGTGAGAGTTCCTCTTTTTCAATTAAATAAAAGAGAATTGATGGATCAATATCGCCTGATCGCGTTCCCATAACTAAGCCTTCTAAGGGAGTAAATCCCATACTTGTATCGTAAGATTTGCCATCTTTAATTGCAGTTATAGACCCTCCATTTCCAAGGTGGCAGGTTATTATTCTAGAACCTTCTTTCTCACATCCTGAGATTTTGAAATACTGGCGACTTACATAATAATGGGATGTGCCATGAAAACCATATCTTCTTATTTTATATCGACGATAAAGTCTGTTTGGTATTCCATATAGATATGCATGTTGTGGTAAAGAATGATGGAATGCAGTATCAAAAACAGCTACATGAGGAACATTAGGTAGGTGTTTTTTTGCTGCTTTAATACCTTGTAAGTTTGGAGGATTATGTAAAGGTGCAATATCAAAAGCTTGTTCTATAGCGTCCTCTACGTCCTCATCAATGAGTACAGAGTCTTTAAATGTTTCGCCGCCATGAACTACACGATGACCCACTGCTTCTATCTCAGAGAGATTGTGAAGATGGTCGTTGTCAGCTTCTAAAAGCAAATCCATAATTGTTTTTAAAGCTACTGTATGATTTTCTAACACCAACGACTTTTTAACTTCTTTCTCACCCTTCCATTCTTGCCGAATAATAGAAGCGACAGCGCCAATCCTCTCAATTAAACCTTTGCAAAGGCATTCTTGCAATTCAGTGTTAATTAGTTGGTATTTTATAGATGAGCTACCACAGTTAAGAACTAAAATCTTCATATAATTATCCTAAAAAGAGAATATTGCCCCAATTCCTATAACTTGACGATAAGAAAAATTCCTTGAATTTGTATCAGGTTTTGATATCCAGAAAGGTACGTCGTATCTAATAAAAATTCCTCGATCTTTTCCTAAATAATCTGGAATATTAATAGAAAATTGGCTCCCAATTCCAGCATCAAAAAGTGCAAGTACATCTTTCAGAGGATCTATAGTACCACTTGGTAATTTCTTTGTTCCTTTCCCAAAATCAAAAAAGCCATAGGTTCTAAATTCAACCAACTCACCAATTATTGAGATATTTTTAATTACTGAATTTATAGGATTTGGAAACTCTAATTCAGTATTTATTGCCCATGCGGTGTTGTAAGTTGGGCTTAGTCCTGCTTTTAATAGCTTAGCATCTTGTTCTAAATATCCACGAAGGTTGCCTCCGCCAGCAAATTGAATCAAGCCAGATTCTAACCAGTTGCTTGGAATGGTTCCTTTAGCTCGTGAAACTCCATTATTAAGCCAACCATTGGGTTGTCTAAAACTGAGGCCAAAAAGATGTTCTGCCGCAGTATTCTCAGTTGCGTGGCCAACAAAGCCTCTAAAACGTAATGCAGAACTTGAGCCTAATTTAATCTTCTGGAATACTTCTACTTTAAATACTGTGAATGCAGATGAGTTTGAATTCACATTCTGTATCAGTTCAGAGTTAATAAATAACTGTCCCAATCCATTAATGCTAGAATTTATAAACCCAAGCTCAATTAACGACTTCCATTCCTTTTGCCAGAGTTGAGGAAATGGACGGTATTCGATATCGGTTAATTTTTCTTGCGATATCGAAGCTCTTAATTCAGAATATCGTAGTTCTTCAAACCCCAATTGCCAACGCTTGTTAAAACCAATTTTTTGTTGGGTAAAACCAGTCCGATATGATGATATCAACTGAATACTTCCTTCATTACCATAAGAAGTGATGGAAGGAATTGCTTCTATAAAAGAGATGTAGTATGAAACAGGTGTCTTTGGTAACCAAGTATGTACCCAAAAACCAGCGTCTAAACGATGAGGCCCATCTTTAAAGGAGTCTTCCATTTCTCCCAATACTCTAACGCCAAGTCTAATTCCGTCTACATCGTTATACCAAATGTCTGGCGCTGGTGTAAACCGATATTTTGCTTCTTCCTGAGCTTTTAATTCGCTCAACGAAGAAATGATAATGAGTAAAAAAAAGGTGGCTACTATTCTGACTCGATAATCCACTCAGGTAGGATTTGATTATTAACAATTATATCAGTTGCAGTTCTAATAAGACGTTTTTGTTCCGGCCATGCTAAAAATTCGTCAAGTTGACCTATTGAAATCCAGGTGAAATGAGTGTGTTCTGCGTCCAATTCCGGTTCATCATTTAAACTAACTTCAGCTGCAAATGCTGGTATCTGATGGATTTGATCCGTTTTAGCTTCATAAAACGTATTAACTGACGGTATAACCCAAAAAGAAACGGGATTAAATCCCGTTTCTTCTTTCAACTCTCTTTGCGCAGCTTCCCAATAAGCCTCTCCTTCCTCTACTTTACCACCAACCATGCGCCATTGATTAGCGTAAATTTTATTGGTAGCTCGTTTTAAAAGCAGAAACTCAGGGACCGTTGCTTTGATTCTATAGATATAAACATCAATAAGCTTTATCATAAAAGCCAAACTTGGGTTGATTAGATTTCTATTTTCTTAATTTCTAATTTAATAATACCAGCTGGTACTGTTACTTCCACAACATCACCAACTTTCTTACCTACCAAGCCTTGGCCAATAGGTGAATCTATAGAAATTTTACCTTTTGCAAAGTCAGCTTCATTTGGAGATACTAACATATACTGTACCTCTTTATTTATTTTCATATTCAGTATAGTAACTTTTGTTAATACACGAACTTGTGAAAGATCTAAATCTTTTGCATCAAGAACACGAGAGTTGGCAAGAATATCTTCTAATCTTGTAATTCTATCCTCCATATGACCTTGAGCCTCTTTGGCAGCGTCATATTCAGCGTTCTCACTTAAATCACCTTTTGCTCTAGCTTCGGCGATATCTGCAGCTACATCTTTGCGACCTCGAGTTTTTAAATCTTTCAACTCGGCATCAAGCTTGTCATAGCCCTCTTGGGATAAATAATGGATTTTACTCATTCTATTCTTATTTATTCAATTTCCTAAAAATAAAAAGAAGAGCATATCGCTAGACAGCCCTTCTTTTTTTGTTTCTAATAACAACTTACAACATAAGATTAAGTAAACTGTTTGTCTAATTAAACCTTAAAATTTTATTTTTAAAGAGCTATTAATTACTTAAAAGTGGTTTGGTTACGTTAGCGCTAATAAATTCAGATATTCTTTGGGATGAAACAAAGCCTCACCCCTTCAGAATAAGACGCTATTCAAACTGTATCATGTCAGAATCGTCACCTTCATCAGCTTATTATAAAGATGAGGCCCAATATCACTTCTTACAGTATAATCAATAATAGCCTTAATACTATTAACTTTAGGATTAGTCTGATTTGTGAGATTTCAAACTAGGTGAAGTTACGTTTTTGAGAGCTCTTGATGCTAAAATCAGTGCAGCTAAAATTAACATAGCACCTGTAAAGAAAGACACCCCAGGAAAAGAGATTGGAGCGTTTGCTGATGTAAAATAACCGAAGAGATTAGCCATAATTGGTGGACCAAAAATAGAAGTAAAACTAATCAAGCTTGTAAGTGCACCCTGCAGCTCTCCTTGTTGATTTGAAGGTACTTTGTTTGAAATCAGTCCCTGCAATGCCGGCCCTGCAAAACCACCTAAAGAATACGGTACAATTACGATGAGCATAATTAACCCCGTTGGTGAGAACGCGAACCCTAAGAAACCTAGAAAGTAAGCAGTTAAACCAACATAGATTGATTTTACTTCTCCGATTTTTGGGATAACTATTCGTGTTAAACCACCTTGCACAATGGCAATAAAAAAACCAACTACACCCAAGGAGATGCCAACCATACGAGTATCCCAAGAAAACTTCTCCATCGTATAATAGGTCCAAGTAGTTTGAGTTGCATGGTTTGCTAGGTATAAAAGGAAAAAGATACCTACTAAACCCAGAATGCTGGGAAATTTTTTAATCTGTTTAAGCGAACCTAATGGATTAGCTCTTTTCCATTCAAATTCACGTCTATTTTCTTTTGGTAAAGATTCTGGAAGTACAAAATATCCGTACAGAAAGTTTATTGCTGTAAGCCCTGCTGCTGCAAAAAATGGAACCCTAGAGCCGTAATGACCAAGTAAGCCACCCAAAACGGGCCCAATTATAAAGCCTAAACCAAAAGCAGCGCCAATAAGCCCAAAATTTTGCGCTCTTTTCTCGGGTTCACTGATATCAGCGATATACGCACTTGCCGTGGTAAAGCTAGCTCCCGTTATCCCTGCAACTATCCGAGCTCCAAAAAGCCAAACAATAGTGGGCGCAAAACCAAGAATTATATAATCAATTGTAAAGCCCAACATTGAAAGTAGTAGGACTGGGCGGCGACCAAAACGGTCACTAAGGCCACCAATTACTGGAGAGAATAGAAATTGTATAAATGCATACGAAAACATCAACCATCCACCGTAAAGAGCCGCAGAGCTAATTCCTTCGCCAGTGAGTTCCATAATGAGGTCGGGAATAACAGGTATTATAATACCTAGCCCGATAACATCGATTAGTACAGTAATAAAAATAAAAGCAAGAGCTGCTTTACGGGGTTTTCTAGCCATCTTTAAAAATATTGCCAATGATACCGTTAATCTGTGAATGAATGAAGCTAAAATTCACAAATTGATGAATGATTCACTATTTTCGAGTAACTAAATAATGATAGGTTTGATTAAGAAACTCACTACACAGCAAATTCTCGAAGAGAATCTAGCCCAGAAAGCACCAGGTAAACTAAGTTCTGCCAAAGTAGTTCTACATAATATAAGAAGCTTACACAACGTGGGCTCTGTATTCCGGTCTTCAGATGCTTTTGGAATCTCAGAAATTTTAATTTCTGGTTACACTCCCACACCTCCACGACCTGAAATAACCAAAACAGCTATTGGAGCAGAGGAATTTGTGAAATGGACTTATTGGGATAACACCTCTAAGTTAATTTCTACACTAAAGAAAGAT
>TARA_R110002096_G_scaffold1477_2_pt1 | contig 17922 bp, 16 predicted proteins | sample TARA_R110002096 | Tara Oceans TARA_R110002096 (sample SAMEA4397295) | marine metagenome | biome: Polar Biome; feature: [DCM] deep chlorophyll maximum layer (ENVO:01000326); material: water (ENVO:00002006), including particulate matter (ENVO:01000060) such as... | depth 35 m | reverse complement strand
GGATCTCCGTGTCGGCACTCTCATCCCAGAGCCAGCTTTTCCCTGCTGTAGCACCAAAGAACTTCACATCGTGTCCTGTGTCATTTACACCCACCGTGACGGCTCCTATAGCAGTCACGGTAGTGGTGGTGAGTGCTGCTGTTGCCAGCGTCCCCCCTGCCACCGTCAAGGTATTAGATGCGTGGGTTAGCGTTACATCCCCAGCGTTAAAGTTTATTACCCCACCTACTGAGGTTAGGAGCAAGTCATTGCCACCTACTATGTCCTTTGCTACCCCTAACCCACCATCGGTATGTATAGAGCCGGTGGTGCCTGAAGTGGAGTCTGTGGTGTCATCAATGGATACCGCTCCAGAAAGAGTTAAGGCTCCTGTGATAGTGGTAGGGGGAGTAACGGTAAGCGCAGCAGCAGAAAGCGTCATCTGCTCCACGTTATCCGTCCCCGCTGCCGTCACTCTAAAGCTAAACTCCCCATCCGTGGAGGCAGCAGCATCATCAACACACACCACATTGAGGGAGCCAAAGACGGTCTGTGTATCCGCGTCATCAGGGAGCTTGAAGTCTATACCAATCCCTGAGGAGTTATCCGTGAGGTTCCCCCCATCCCCTGGGTCCCATTCTATTACCAACCCCTCATGTATAGCAGCGGCTGCATTAGAGAGGTCAATGATCCGTATCCCAGATCGAGTATCGGTCATGACAAAGTCTACGGTGCCATCCCCTGCTAAATCCGTGGCGGTGGTGCCATCTAAGATGCTCCCCAACTGATCGGGGTTCTCATCCACCTCTGCCCCGTTGATCGCATCGCCTGTACCATCTAAGGCACTGTGGTCTGTAAAGCCATCCTTAATTGCTGTAGACATTAGTATGTTCCTTTAGTTGTAGTCCCAATCAGCCATATGGTTAACGAGTCCATGCTCCTCGCCAATCGCCATAAGCTCATCTACTAGTTCAGGCGAGAGGAAGGCATCCATACCGGTTGTCCACTCATTCTTCCATAGCCTCCGGTATTCTGCTTCTCGCCCCTTAACCGCTGGGTCTTTCCTACGCCCTTCCAGATACTCCTTGCTTTTCCAAGGCATCCTATTCTCATGGTCCCAATACACCAAATACGAGCCAGAGACATACTTATCTCCGTATTGGTAGACGGGTAGGTCCTCTAGTCCTGGCACCTTGGTCCCATGCTTCTCCAGCGGATTGTAATCATCGGGCTTGACCACCGTATCGTAGATACTCCATAGTAATTCACTCTCCCCATACCATCCAGCATAGGTAGTAATGAAGCGGAGGGATACCGGCATGATGGAGAGGGGCTGGAACTCATCCCATAACCTCGCCATCCGATCACCCTTATACGCCCACAACTCATCAAAGCAAGTCATGGCGGGTCTACCACCAGCTTCACCCGCGTAATCTGCGGCTACAAACTTGAGCCAGTGGGGACCGGGGTTGATCTGGTCTATCTTATTAAACTCAATCATGTTGTTCTTAGTGATCCGGTCTTGGTAGTCCTCTTGCACGACCATCTCAAAGAGGGCAGGGTTCTTATTCTTCATGTGCCTCAGGTTGGAGACCACGCGGTCAAACATACGCTCCCCGGCTTGCTCCTTATCATTCGCGATACTAAAGGCATTGCCACCAAAGACTCTACTGAAGCCATAGCCCACCGCGCCGGCAACCCCCGTCTTACCCTCTTTCTTAGGTGTAGACCACACCACAGTCTCATAGCCTATCTTCCCCTCCTCATTGGGGGTGAAGACCTCATTGAGTATCCTACGTTGGTGATCCTCAAAGTGGATTAGCTCCCCCGTATCATCGAGGTAATACTCCTCCTCCATCAAGCTAACCATCGGTGCGTCAGCGTTCATCGGACTCCAGTTCCAGCAGTCAGCAGATTAGTCAATGAACTGCGACCCGCCAATTGAGCCACATTGCCCTTACCTGTCAACATATCTGGGAGTTCCCCCTTAAATTGACCCTGTAGATACATATTCTTATTTAGGTCTTGCTCAAAGAAGTCTTTTGCAAACTTCTTGGTTGTCAAGATGTTAGCGATAAGCCCCTGTAACATACCTGCATGAGCAAGGGGATCTTTCACTACAACACCTGGGGCAAAGTTTTCAGCCATAGCAGAGGAGAATCCTTCCGATCCAGGCTTTAATGATCCCGCCTGTACATCAGTGACCGCAGCTAGTCGCACAAGCTCCTTAAATTGCTCATGTAACTGCCCACCCCCGCCATCATATTCTACGACATCACCAAAAACATCTGAGAACCCCTCATCGCTAAATAGCTCATTCCAGTACTCTCCATTTAGCCCACCCCGCTTCCTCTCTCCTGGTCGCTCTATTACCTCTATTAATTTATCAAAGTCAAAACGCTCAATGATATTTGCTTCTTTTATATCCCCACCGGCACGGGCATTCCATAAGAGGTCTTGAACATGAGCAGATCGCAGCATATCAAATTGCTCAGGGGGTAAGACGCGTTTGGCCTCACGGACCGCATCTATATCATTAAATAACTCACCAGCAAGGCGACTAAACTTCTCAATCCCCCTACTACCACCCGGCTTCTCTATGCCACCAAACTCAATGAGCTTCTTTACTACGGGGTTATTAGTGACCGTCTTATATAGTTGATATTTCTGACGGGCTAACCTGATAGGTTCAGAGAAGTCAGGTTGTGCATTTTCCGCGAGTAAATCCATAGCATCTTGCACATCGCCATACACCTTGCCAATCTGACCAGCAACTCCCGGCAACTGGCGACCTTTAGCCTCCCCCATGCGAGTGCCTATGGTTTGAAGCTCTTTCCACCAATCATTGTAGGTCATATACTCAGGGATTTCCACCTCATCGTAGGCTTGTCTCACCTTCTCGCCAGCAGATTCTAATGCCCCCTGGGATACGTCACCAGCTAAGACTCCTGGGTTGGTGGGATCTTGGAGCGATGACCTTGTCCCGCCTTGCGTTTGTCCTAAGGACGTATCATAAACCTTACCCGCCCTAGCTCCTGATATATCCCCCACTTCTCCAGCAGCATCCGCTTTGAGTCGCTTGCGAGTAAAGGCTTGAGCGGGAGTATATTGAGCCTCTGAGATATCTGATTGGAGTGTCTCAGAACGCCTGGGTTGCATCTCCTTCCGCATGACCACGGCTCGCTTGCCCTCTTTTGTCCGTCCGGCCAATCGATCTACTTGCCGCTTTAGATCACGCAACTCCTTCGCGCTATCTGTATTCACTCCACTCACAGCCTCCTCTAAGGTGCGGAGGATGTTGACCTGCTTAAACGTCCCATCAGACATGGGGATCATTATGTCTTGATTGGCCTGTATGGGCATATCCCGTATAGCAGGGTTGGCCCGTATCATATCCTTATATATCTCTACCGCATCGCTCTTGAGGGAGGAGTGCATATCTTCAAAAGACTCCACTACGGCTCTACCCGCTCTTGATGAAGTTATCTGATCTCCACCTATGCGGTTTACAAATCCCTCTTTCTGCTCATTGGTATACTTTATTAACTCATCTGCTGCGCCCCTAAGCCTATCCGCACTACCCGCTGACTCCTTCATCCACCGCAATACGCGCCTTGCCCCCTGAGATTGAGGGGCTGCCATCGTTGGCACTATCTTCTGCCCATGCTTCCGCATAAAGTTTATATATTCACGATTTAATTCAGTGGGAACAACTCCCAATATCTTACTGGCGACCTTAGATACCCCTCTTGCTGTTCCCCTTAACGCCAGATCAAAACCACCCGCCGCACCCCCACCAATCAACGCTTGCGCCCCCATGTCTTCTACTTCATAGTTTGGACGCAGTGCATAATTAACGGCTCCCTTTATCCCCTCTGTGGTTAATCCCTCTCCTGTGGCTACTGCGGCTCGACCTAATAGTGATGTTGCCTTTAATGCCCCAAAGGACTTATTGATCATGCTCATCGGACCCATGATCTCACCGGCAATCTCTCCACCCACGAAATATGGACTATCCTCATCGATGCGCCCGTCCATGGACTTGGCGAACTCTTTTGTTAGCCCAAAGGAGGCACCAGACATTGCGCCCTGAGTGAGGTCAGTGGCTGCTTTATTAATGGGATTATCTGGACTCATACCAGGCAGCCAATTAGTTGCACTTTGCAGTGTTTGATCTACTGCCCGTATCCCTCCCTTTACCGCTTCACCCCAAGACTGATCAGGCTTACTATCATCTTGGATGGAGACTTGATCCTCAACCTCTTTGACAGTAGCCATATGAGGGTATTTACCCGCAAATTTAATCCCAGCGTCCCTGTCGGTAAGGGTGACGGATGGATTATCGCCTTTTACCTTACGGCCCAACTCCTCAAATGAACTGAATGTAGTCGCCATGGAGTCCCTTAGTTTATTTGTATTTCTTTGGCTTTTCTTTTGGGTAAAATCCTATCAACAACAGAGTCCTGAGATGCTCCCTTAAAAAGATTGTTCCCAATTAAGCTGCGTGGAATAATTTTAGGAGTAGAAGGCTCTTCTAAATTTAATGCATTATCATCTAACCCCATATCAAAACTTTCCTCTGACTGCTCATAGGTGGGATTAAATAAGAGGGTTTCTTCTAACTCCCGGATGAGTTCTGGTGTCAGCTTCTCATTCTTTTGCAATAATCCTTCCATGTAATATGCTTTTACATTGGTGTTCATATCGCTTATAAGCGTCTGAAGAGTTGCCTCTATCCCCCCTGCTCCCATAGCCTGATCGCCAACTAACTGCTTGTAGAAATCCAGTTCTTTCATGGATATAGCAGCACCCGTTGCATCGCGTTGGACGGTGTCCCTCAGTCTCATTAGGGTCGTTAAGAATGCTTTTTGCTTCTCTGAGTAGACATTACTCCCCGTTAGGGATGCCATCGCAGCACTCCAGTTTCCAGCTACGGGACCTAGTATAGCTCTGACTTCCTCATCTTGGAGTTGAGTTAAAAGTTCATCAGCCCTCAGTTGCGAGGTGCGTATCCCCACTAAATCTTGCTTCTGGGAAGGAGATAACCCGATTTTAAACTTATTGTAATTCTCCGCTAGGCCGATACTTGCTGTCTCTATAAACTCCCTCTTATGAGCGTTATTAAATAGCATTGTATCTAAGTCTGAGAGGGCCTTTTTTAGCGTTATGGGGTTAGTGGCATGGGTCAACATGGCATTTACGGTCTTAAATGCCTTCCCTAATGCCTTTTGATCTGCCTCATTTATCCTCGCAGAGGTTTTTCTTGTAATGCCAGCAATCTTTAGTTGTTCCTTTGCCTCAACCAACCCAAGTTTCTTATCATACTCATCTTGTTTTAACTGGTCTATATGCTCCATGATCTCAGGATTTGCCAACTTAGGTCCAGAGTATTTCCAGTTAACAATCCCCGTCTTTGGATCAAATCGAGTGGGATAATCTATGCGTCCATCTACATGATACTGAGGAACTATATTGCCCTCCTCATCAAAGGTATTCTTAAATAAGACATTGTCCCCAAGGACTGAATACCCCTCTCTCTGTAGTTTCTCCCACTCAAATTTCTGTCGATCTTGCTCTGCTTTCTCCTGTTCCTTTATTAGCTCCCTACCCGCCTTACCAGCCATCCCACGCGCAAGGGGGTCCATCCCCGCATAGGGAGATTCCGCAGTTGTTGTAGTGCCTGATCCATCGATGACCATCCGAGGATCAACCTCACCCGTACCGGCATCTACGGGTCTCATAGATGGCATGATACGAGAAGTTGATGGGAGAGCTTTGCCCTCTACGGCTGCTTGGATAGAAGCCGCGATAGCATCAGGATCTCCAGACTCCATAGCAGTCGTTACCCCCAACGAGAGTCGTTGCCTTACTTGCTCTGCGTCATACCGCTCATCCATCACGCCCTGACGGGCAACAGTAGCCTCATATCGCCTCTGAGCCTCCTCTTGCTGATCCAGACGATCCTGACGGGAGCGTTGACGCTCTCTCCCCGCGACATAGTTCTGTGCGCCTCGATCTGCACCCCTGGCTAACCCTCTAAGGAAGTTTGCCATTACGGCACCATCCCCGCGAAGGTCCCTACTGCACTTAAGAAATCCTCCATCGCACTAGGTCCTGGTGCGCCGCCCGTGCCAACCCCTTGAGGCATGAGTCTACCGAGAGCATTAGAGAAGGAGTTTTGTGCCGTGATGTCATTGTCAAACTGCTGCTGTATCCCGCCCGTCAGCCGGTCATAGTTGCCCTGATACTCATTGTAATCGCTCTGGCGACCCGCAAGCTCTCTCGCGAACTGATTACCCCCAAGGGTATCCGTTAACTGCGCGGTGGCGGCATCCCTCCCAAATTGCGATTGAGTCAACTGGTCATTAAGCTGTGCCTGTGACTGCCCCCTACCAAAAGCAGAGTTAGTGAATTGATCTTGTAACTGAGCAGTGCCAGCATCCCTCCCATATTGGCCCTGTGTTAGAGCCTCATTGAGTTGCGCGGAAGACTGACCCCTACCAAAGGCTGAGTTATTAAATTGATCTTGCAATTGCGCGGAGGTAGCATCTCTCCCAAATTGGCTCTGTGTGAGTTGGTCGTTAAGTTGAGCGATACTTTGCCCCCTCCCAAGCTGCGAGTTAGTAAATTGATCCTGTAGTTGTGCCATCCCCGCTTCTCTTCCATACTGACCCTGCGTGAGAGACTCATTGAGCCTCGCGGTGTCCGAGCCTCTACCGTATTGCCCTTGGGTCAGTTGTTCCCCCATCCCCAGTGCGCCCATTAGTTCACTAACGCCCTGCTGTCTCCCAGCGAGGTCCCTCCCAAACTGGGAGCCACTCAACTGATCCTGTAGCCCCAGCGCACCAAACATCTCTTGCGTCTGCTGACCCCGCTGCGACATATCCCCCTGACGCATCTGCTCTGCCAGTTGCACTTGCATGGGGAGTAGCTGCATGGTGGCATTAGTCGCGAGGTTCATCTGCTCATTGCGCTGACGCGCTCCCAAGTCTTGCACAGCCGTGTCATTGAGGGTGGAGTTCCCGATCCCTCGATTGGTCATCTGCTCCTGTAGATTCTGCCCCTCCAGTTGCTGTTGACGCTGCATTTCCCCCATCATCGCCTGTATCTGGGGTAACTGCTGCCCCCCTTGGAAGTAGGAGTTCATGTCATTCTGCACCCCTCCCGTGTTATAGATACTCTGGTTAGGGGCATTGGACATCTGTGTTAAGGATTGATTCTGCTGCTGATATGGATTAGCCTGTCCAGGCATAGCAGAGTTAGTGAGGTTACTTAGCCCCTGATTACTTACGGCTCCCGTGGGGTCATAGGGATTAGCTCCCGTCTGTGTAGGGTTAAAGCCCTGCTTATTCATCATCCCTTGATTCTGGGGGGAGTAAGCAGTTTGTTGAGTGCTGTTATTAAACCCCTGCGTATCCATCATCCCTTGATTGGCGGGGGCATACGCGGTCTGCTGAGCATTATTGGTAAAGCCCTGCGTGTCCATCATCCCCTGATTAGCGGGAGAGTAGGCTGTTTGGGTGCTAGTGTTATTAAAGCCCGTACCTGCTGTAGGCCCAGGGTTAAACTTGGTATTAAACGGCATTTCTAAATAGCCGTCTTGTGTCTCGTCTGGCTCAGCCACGTTATTGCCTCCTGTGTTCCCGCTAGTGGTTGTCCAATCACTGGTTTTTGTGTCTGGGTTCCAGTTGTTGGTAAAGTCCGTGACCCTATTCCCTACATCCTGACCAAAGGCCGATCCAGAGTTCCTCAGGGTATTGAGGTTGACGTTAGAGTAGGGGGAGAAGTTGTCAAAGCCCCCTGTCCCCGCTTCAAAAGGGTTAAAGTCAAAGCTCACATCCCCCGCATTGGGGTTAGCCTTGATCTGCCCTATAAAGCTATTGGCTACACTATCCGCACCTAACCCCGTAAACTTCTGACCAAAGTTCCAAGCCCGAGATAAGTCCTGACCGGCTGCACTCCCAGACCCTCCATAAGAAGAGGTAAGAGTGTTAAGAAGATCATCACTAAGCTCTCCACCAAACCGGAGGTTATTACGACCTGATTGGAAAACCGAGTCTGTGGAGTAGCTCATTAATACCCTCGATTACTTCCGTAGTCATCAGGAAATGATGGCTCATCTTGCCAATCCATACTCGCGACATCCTGCCTACGTGAACCCAGCTTATCATCTGCTGCCCTAAAAAAGTCATCAAAAGGGGAGGATTCTCGCGGAGGCTCAGGCCACCCGCCACTGACTTTACCCTCAAGAGAGTCTATCCATCTGCGGAGTGTCCCCTTGGGGTCTCTTAAGTGGGTAATATTCCCATTATCATCGCTAATAAACTTAATGTAGTCCCCGTCTTCATCCACATTGTTCCCATCTTCATCCATGCTATTACGATACATGTTCAGTAGGAAGTCTACATCATCAGGTCCGATAGGAACGGCAGACCCCTGCTCAATCTCTAACTGCTCTCGCCCTAATCTACGCTTCCTGAGATGCGGAGGCTCGTCTATAACTTTTGGTAGTCCTATAAACTCTGCTCCCGGTAGGCTCTGCTGCCTACGCCTATGTGCGCCCAACTGGTCCCGCATCGTTAAGCCCTCAGGTCGCGCTCCTATGGGGATATCGAGGTCAGGTCCGTTATTTACATCTGTAGGTGGAGTCCAGTTCGCGTAGGCGGGATCATCCCCCATGAACTGAGGATCAAAGGGGTTGGTATCCTCAAAGGTCTTACCGGCAAAGGGGTCATAAGCCCCCGTGTTAATCATCTGGGTCTGGAATTGATCCAATGCGGTATCTTGCATCCAGTTCAGTGTCTCAGGCATCTGCTCCCATGGCATCCGTGTCTCTGATTGCTGCCTGTCATCTGGGAGATAGTCCTGATCATTCTTTGCTATCTCGTTCCCCTTATTATCGTAGAATATCCGATTATCTACCGCATCTGTCGCTACGTTACGGTCCCCATAGAGTAGCTCCTCCCAATCTTTTGTATAGTCCCAAGGGCTTTGCCACCCTAATTTATCCTTGAGATAATCCACGCCCCCTGATACCCTATTGCCCGTCTTATCATCTGCCCAACCAAGAACATTTCCTACGGCATCTGCCCCCAACTCCGTCACATCACTAATCCCCTGCCATGGGAGGCTCGTTGCAAATCGAGATAGGTCTATAGGGGGTATGACATCTACTATCGGTTTCGTGTCCTCGTCTAATGGCTTGATACCCGTAGCCACCTGAACGCGATCATCTTCCTCCACCTCAACCTTCGCGGGAGGCTCCGTGTGCTTGACATACTCAGGACGCTTCCCACCAAAGCGAGTGCGAGTGGGGAGGCCGTTGGGCATGGAGGAGCGATCCGTCATTGCGGTGATGATCGGTGCATCCCGCGTGTCAGCCATGAAGTTAAAACTGTTATCCAATAGCTCAGGGAGGTATTTATCTTGGTTTGCCTTCATCCAGCGCATAAGCTCATTTTGCAGTTCAGCGTTAGTTGTGGCTTCTTTTGCTAGATTTGATACTTCTTTATTGTAGTTTGCCATGATGCACCTTTACGCTACGGGCTGCTCTGCGCGGAGCAACCACTCTAAGTGATATCCATTGAGCTTAAACCACTGGTTTGCGCCGGTAGTCTCAAAGGTCAATCTATTATAATACCCACGGTTAGCCTTGGTCAACCGGAAGTGATCCCCCCGCTGCTGCGCTCCACCCCATAACGCCTGACCCCACTCCCCCTCACCCCACCCATCGGAAACTCCACCCGCCGCACTGGTTAGGGTCTCTCCTCCAACCCCCGGCAATCCCTTACGCCCCAGAGCGATCTTACAGGTCAGGGGGTACGTGCCATTGGTGAGGAAGTCAGCGAAGATCCGGTTATACCGCTTCATGTGGCCTAAACGGCCCTGTGTGTGCGATGCGGTAACGATACGCCCCACATACCCCGCACCATCCCACGCGTCCCCTGAATGCATCTCATAAACCTTGCCGGTGGCGTTGCCCACTACTTGCAAGTCAGCCCCTGAAGAGCGGTAGGTGGTCCCTGCGGTGAGGTTTGCTCTATTGTGTCTGGTATACCTCAAACCCCTCCTCCCCAACCCTGTATTGCAGATGATCCCTTCTTGGGGGGTGGAGGAGTTAGTGCCATACTGAAACCAATACTCATCCCGATCTTCATTGTAAGTGGCCCAAGACGTTGCTTGGTTGGTACGGGAGCGTCTATCTAAGATCGCCTTAATTTGATCTGAAACATTATCCACATAGAACCCACCTGTGACACTAGTAGCATTCATCCCCGCGAGTCCGTTATCGCTCTCAAAGAGCAATAGCCCACCTCGCACCTCCTGTATAGAGTGATGGGAGGCCGTGCCAATCCGTGAGGATAGTTCCCTAACCGCCGTGGAGGCAAGGTTAGTAGTAGGAAGCATACGGAAGATCTTACGCCGCTTGAAGAGGATGAGGTTACCCATGAAGACCGCAACCCCCGTGATATCCCCTGATCCCCTATCGATCTGTATAGACCCACCGTTGGGGGTTGTATAATCCTCTGCATTATTAACCGCACTGTAGAAAGCCGTATCTCCAGCAAAGAGCCACCACCGACCACCCCAGCTAATCCCAAACTTACCAGTAGACGGAGGAGAACCACCAAGATTGGAGAATCCCGCACCTGAGGTGTATTTCTGTGGAGGATTCACTCCATTAGCTATGAGGAGGAGGTTAGCCGTTGTAGTGGCTCCATAGAACATCCCCCCCGTCCACCGGACATCAGCCCCCGTGTTAAAGCCTGTCCCTCCCGTAGAAGCAGAGAAGTTACCCGCAGCACGTTCATATATCTTCCCATCCGCAGCGGTGCCTATAAGCCGTGACCCCTCATCGTAGTCAAAGAGTCCCGTGACGCGTGAGTCTCCCAAGGTCGTGGTCCCGATCTGCGTGATCCCCCCCATCTTCTCTGGCTCAGAGGTGTCCTTGAGATATACCATATTGAGCATCTCCCACATCGCCCGTGGGTCAAACTCTGGGTTGGCCTGAGAGAGCCTACGGTCTATCCCCCTACCGATCTGGTAGTGGACATCCGTGTTCCATCTGCTCATCGCTAATATCTCTTCGCGTTATACTGTGCGCCGGTGTCGGACTGCGTATCTGGGGTGTTGTCTGTAGTAAAAGATCTATTAGAGGGATTATATCCCTGTCCTTGCATAGGGCTTATCTCAGGCATACGATCTCTCCCTGGCCTATTAATACCGCGCAACTCCTGTGGAGGAGGCCCTGACCTATTAATACCGCGCAACTCCTGTGGAGGAGGCCCTAGCCTATTGATACCGCGCAACTCCTGTGGAGGAGGCATATCAGGCATACGTTGCGGTGCCTGACGTTGTATCATCTCCACCAATTGCGCTAACTCCTCAGGAGACATGCCACTCGCATATTGCATCATGGCATTAGGGTCCATGGGCGGCATCTGCTGTGGAGGTTGCATCATTGGCATACATTGTAGTTGTGGCATTATCTCTGCGCCCCTTTATTGTCAAAGTAAATCGCGCTAGAAGTGGGGATGGTGACCCCGTAGTCCCTCCGGTAGGTATTGATGCTAAACCCTGCGTCGATCTCTTCTCTATTTTCTCTCCGCATGAGATGACCTATTGCCGCCTGATACCGCTGCTCCCAGATACTGGCTCGCTGTGGGTCCTCATCATACATAGACGCAGTAACTTTCACTCGATGACTTACTGCCTGATAAGCAATCCCCGGTGCATCCCCTCCAAAAAGATTAGTGGAAAATACGGTATTTTCAGAGATCAACTCCTTATACCAGATGTCTATGAGATACTGTGCCGTGGGGAAAGGCCAGAGCATGATCCGCTGGTTCTCATCCGCGTCATTGGCGATCAGGGTTGCAAGCTGGGGTCTCCCGCTTGTGTTGCGGTGCAAGTCCCCACCCGCTGCATTAAGGATAGTCTGCATATTCACGTAGCGTATCTGCCCATTAGGCAAAGAACCATTGAGTCCCGATGCCCAAGAAGGAGCATCGCCAAAAAGGATATGCTTGATCTCATCAATGCTTGTAGAGGTCAAATCGTAAGTATCTTGAAATATCCGGTAGTCCGTAGAAGTAGAAGTATCCCCCACATACCCCCTACTCCCCACTCCAGCACTCGTCCCTAAAGTAATCGTATCTGGTGAGGAGGCAGTATCCACCGCACTAATGGGATAGCTCACGTTATCCGTTTTACGCCTAAACCACATATCCGTGGTGGCTCCCGTAAAGGAGTTAGCAGAAACCGCATCAGAGTCCACGGAAGTGACTGTAGCGGAGCCGTTAGTCACCGCAGCGGCATCGGCATTGATGTCATTGGTGGTAACGATGTTAACGTGCTTTAAGGCCCAGCGAAACTCCCCGTAGGTCATAATCTCCTCTACGGTGTCATTAGCCTCTTCTATCATCCGTCTTTGAAGAATGTTGGTGGAATCAAAAGCCGTAATCTCCGGCTCCCCGATCTCCTTTAACCCCTCATTGAGTATGGTGCCAAGCGTCTTTGCCATTATTGTTTTGCCTTACGCTGTAACTGCTGGTATATAATATCTTGTAATCTTTATCAATCTCAAGTGGCTCCTTATTCACCCGACACTAATCCAATTGATATTCATTACTTATGCACTGCGTCCCGTAATCACAATAGATACTACATCAGCGGAAGCAGCAGAAGCGGTAGTAAGGACGATATTGCCACTATCGTCTGAAGTCTGACCATCCCAGATTAACCCACCAATGGAGGTAAAGTCCAAGTATGCGGTCTCTGCTACGCCTATGGGGTGATGGTAGATCAGCACATCCGCTGTAGCATCGTCAAACTCAAGCTCTGCGGAGATGCCGGTAGTGGAGGTGATAGCGATCTGGAGGATGCGGATGCGGTTAGTGTAGTTGAGGTTAGAGAGGTTGACGATTATCGTATCATCAAACTCGCCCGTCCCTGCCCAGACACCCCGCCATGTAGCGACAAACGCTTTACCGTTCTTATATACATTAGTCGCTGGAGTTGGTGCTGCCATAATTAGTACCTTTCGCCTAGATCAGCCCCATATAGGGTCTGAGGGTAGTTAGTATAGAGATTACTTCACGGCTCTTCACGTTGAGCCATTCTGCTATATCATAAGAGGAGGGAATGCCTTAAACACTCCCCCCTCTTTATTTACTAGCTAGCTACTGTGCCTGGAAAGAGTCGTGCGGTCTGATCAATAGCATCAGCCTCATAATTCTCACTGCACATGCAAGAACCTGGATCTAACATCGATCCTAAAGTTCCTGATCCCATTACATTAAGAGAGATCATGCCCGTTGCCGCAGCGGAAAAAACAATAGCCGCGCCATCAGTGCTAGTGTTACCACTCACAACGCAGTCTAAATGCGCCACAGCACTGTTTATTGCGCCCACATCCCACTGATTAGTAGCATTCTGACCATGAAAAACATTGCTACTAATTGTAATAAAATGTGCCGCAGCACTCTCAATCTCAATAGCCGCGTCAGGTCCATTTGCTGTAACGTAAAAACGATTGCCAGCAATGGTCGTGTGTAAACCCGCAGCAGCTACAGTAATCGTTTCTAAGTCATTAGCACCACAGGCGAACGTACAGCCACGCACGGTCAAGCCAGCAGCGGCAACATTAATACGCGCCGTGTTAGCCGCACCAGAAGCTGCAAAATGTAAATCTTCAATTACTACATTAGTCGCAGCAATAGAAAAGATGTCGCCTGTAGAAGCCAAGGTTCCCGTGATAGTAGAGGGATTAATATTCCCCTGACCTTTGATCCCTGCAATTGTAAGATCACTCATCGCGCTAGTAATAGAAATAGCAGAAGTAACCGTTACGTTGCCTGGAAGAATTACAACTGTATCACCGCGACCATTAGCAACTTTAGCAATGGCACCGCCAATCGTAGAGACAGGCTGTTCAGGCGTTAGCCCAGTATTAGTGTCAGAGGCTCCCTTGCCTTTGTAGGCAACCGTTCCCCCGCCAACAAAAAACACTGCACCCCCTGGCTTTTCCAGATTGACCCAGCGTCCTGCTATAAAATTTAAATTAGCCATTCTTGTTCTTTCTATTTAGGTGGTAAGGGGGTTTGGGGATTGACTCCCTACTCCCCCCTCCCAATGATTGACGCACAAAACATCTATGCATCTCTACAGGACGACACTTCACGCCTGTAGCGGGATTATTACCTTATACGCCAGGACTGCCAAAAACACCGCGAGGATCAGCCCAACCGCTTGACTGAGCAAACAAGCCTGTGATCTTGTAATCCTTCGTGTCAAAATCATACTCATAGTCCGTCCAAAACTCTTCCCGATCATACAGGAGAAGCTCATGGTCCCCTTTGTCAGCAAGCAAAAACCACGCATCCGTATCCGTCAGGTAATTCCACACCTGCGTGTCCAGAATGTTGTTAAGCGGGTTAGAGGCGTTGGTGTTATTCTCACTGACCAAGTTAGATTTAAGCAAACGATGTGCTTCAAACTTCAGTTCCTTGGGAACGAGCAAGCACTTAGGCTCAATTGTCACGCGCTTACCACCACCATCACGGAAGTCACTGAAATCAATCAATGCTTGTTCCAGTGAAGTCTGAGAAAGATCAGCAGCACTTGACAATGAGTTAGCAAAAGTGGCACCATCTTCACGGACATGGTTGGTAGCAAAAAGCTCTATACCATCAGGACCCGTAGCAGCAGAAGAATTAAAGCCATTGTTAAAGTGATTAGCGAGGATCGTTTCCTCTGTAGCTCTCGCGCTTCGCGCCAACTCAACCGCAAGTTTCTCCATCGTGCTATACATATCATCACGGAGCATATTGCGCGTTACGCGCATACCTGAACCGTAATCGAGGTGCGTGAACGTGTTGCGGAAACCCTCGTTGTTAGCCACATAATCAATGGGCTGACCCTCGAGCTTCTGCGACATGATGCCCACGCCGCCAACCGTCAGCGTGTCTTCCTGATACTGGCTAGACTCACGTACATTAAAAATCTCACGCCCCACAACGGAGCGTTCCATCCACTCGTGAAAAATAACGAGGTCAATATCGCGTAAGGTAGCTGAAAAAGGAAAACTACCAATAGTATGAATTGAAGCCATTGTTCATTCTCCTTTCTTAAACGCCTACGCCGACGTTGGTATTCATGAAATGTTCATTAACAGAGCAACGCAATTCCGCGTGATCCCCGATGAGATTATCTAAACGATTAAATATACCATGGACGCTCATTACCAAAGCCGCAGAAGCAGCAGAAGTGCTTTCATCCAACTCCATCCCACTAATACCCGTAACAGTGTTTCCCGCGTGAGTAATGGCAATGTCCATATTCTCACCGTAGTTGATAGCAACAGCACCTGCACCAGGGTCAATCTGAGCGTAATATATCTGCGCTGGATGATAATGAACCATTACAGTTCCCGCAGTAGCAGCAGCGAGAATTGCTTTTACCGCAGAAGAAACTACAGTAGAACTTTCAGCGGCACCTACGTTATGAGCATCACTGCCACCGTTTTCTGTAATATTACCGTCAACTTCAAGGATCATCATATCGCCCTTGAAAACGGCTAAATCGTTTGAGGAGTCAACGGGATACCCGTTAAGCCCGTACATGATACCTGTGGCGTTAAAGCCATGCGGAGTATCTGCATTAGCTGGAGAAGCTGCTGCCATGATAAATTGTCCTTATTTACTACAGAGACCTAGATCCCCGTTGGTTTGTGATAGTTACACCCTCCCGCACATCGCGGGTGTCACCGCCTTGACTACGCTCACGGTCTGCCTTCCCTGATACAGCGCGAGATACTTGTCCCGCTGTAGAAGAGTCGTGTCCCTGCTTCTTCATAGAATCAAAAACCAGTTTCTCAATCCCCTCGCGTCCTCGCTCGTAGGCTTCTTTGGAGCCAGAGAGTTGCCTCTCTACTCTAGAAGACTTCTGCTGTGCGCGTTTAATGGCTAACGCTTCTGGTATTCTCATAAGCGTCATCTCATTAGCCCGTATGCGGGTATCTTCTGTAGACCCCTGAACGGAGGTTCTTTCACTCTTGGACAACTGCTCTACATGCGCCCCTTGGTCTTGCATACGCCTAACCTTATCGGGGTGCGTCCACCGTAGTGCATCGCCATTCTTGGCGGCATCTTTACGGACCTCTTCTGGGATATACAGGGCATTAAACTTATCATAGTCATCTACTAACTGTATACCCGCAACAGCATGAGGTGATTCATCTTCCGTGCGATCTGCCACGATTGGATTGAGTGAGTCTTGCGCCATAGCCATCCCACATCGCTGGGGGTGCTTCTGACGCAAGTGAGCTTTCAGAGCCTTGGGGTTTGCTTCATCCCCAATACCCATCCTCGCCCCGCAGAACGGACATTCCTGACCATCGGATCGTTCAAACACATAATCCGCAGAGGCATTGAGGATCTGGATTTCTTTAGGATCTAGTTGCTCAGCCATTAGCCATTTGCTCCGTTGCGAGACATACTGATTTTTTGTATCTCTGAGGCTTTCTCAGGAGACAGACCCCGCAAGCGACCAAAACGACTATTCCCTGGATCTATTGAGAGAGGCTCGTTGTTTGGTGCTGCACTCGACCCCGCGCTAACGGGGTTCTTAGGTCTGGGTTGGGAAAAGGGTTTGATATCACCGGACTCCATCGCATCCACAAGCAACTCAGATACCCGCGCCTTTACGTCACGGGGCCTCTTTGCTAGCTCTGGAAACTGTTGGAAATCCTGATTCAGTCTGGACTGTAAGCCCTGGGACTGCTCAGGAGAGATCATCCCTTTATCAACCCACTCAGAGAAACGGTTAGAGGTGCTGAACGTGCTGTTAAGCTCATTCATTATCTCAGATCGGATACCATCTCTGACTTGGGCTAGGTCCTGTTTTGACACCATGTTACCCGCTTTTTGACCAAACTTATGATCAAAGTGCGTTTCCAGTGTCTCGTAGGCCTGTTGCCCTGCTTCATCATTACCCAACTGGTTCTTAATTAACTGCTCAGTTGAGTCAGGTCGACGCTCTGACTGATCTACAGGCCGCTGAGAGGCGTGTTGCTGTGCCATCATCTGCTGTACCTGTTGATCCCGCGCTGCATCCCTCTGCGCCCACTGTTGATCCCGCTGGCGCAACTGTGCTACTTGTGCCTCTGAAGCCTTGGCCTTGTCATTGACAGACTTAAAGCGATCATATGGCACAGCCTGACCTTGCTGGGACTCTGACGGGGTCCCTCCCGATTGGTCAGATTGAGAGGCTGGCGAGGCTCCCTCTGTGTTTACGCCTGGTGTTACTTCACTCATGGGTATGAGCTTTCTCTAATTAAAAACGCGACCACATAGAGGAGTAGTAGGGGGTATGGCCCCCATCACTCGACCCCATACGGTCGCGTTTAGGACTGCGTGAAAGTGGGAGTATTATACCCCACGTTACTGCCTAATACTGCTTGGCTGAATCTTTTTTCGTAGGCGAGCCGCTCTTCTTAGAGCTAGCCTTCTTACCGCCCGTGCTGCTCTTAGACGATGCCTTACGAGGCTTATCGGGACCATGTTTGGCGTTGCCAGACCAGTCTTTCTGCATTAGCCCATCTCCTTGGCTACTTGGTGATTGTGAAGAACGGACGCTTGCTTACTTAGCTGCGCCGTTACGTTTGCGCTTAACTCGATGCCTGACGCTTGAGCGAGGGCCTTGAAGACCTCCACCCAATCCATGGGACGCATCTGATCCCATATGACGGATGGCTGGGAGTTCTTAAAGCTCACAAAGACAAAGGGAGCCTGACTCACCATGTTCTGCACTACCTGATTCTTTACTTCTCTGGGTAGATCACTCATCTATCTACGTGTTTTCTGTGGCCTAGGACTTCTGTTAAATGGAATCTCACCCTGCGTGGACTCCATCATAGACACCAGTCTTGCTATCGTTGCTGGA
>TARA_R110002096_G_scaffold153285_8_pt1 | contig 17951 bp, 12 predicted proteins | sample TARA_R110002096 | Tara Oceans TARA_R110002096 (sample SAMEA4397295) | marine metagenome | biome: Polar Biome; feature: [DCM] deep chlorophyll maximum layer (ENVO:01000326); material: water (ENVO:00002006), including particulate matter (ENVO:01000060) such as... | depth 35 m | reverse complement strand
GTACCCCATAATATCAGTACCATCATAGTTTAATGGAGCAACATAAACCATCCCAACATCTTTGCTAAGATATTTTAAGCTACCATATAGAGGGTCGCTAAAATCTTCTAGATATACTTGACCGTATTCGTCAGTATCGTTACTCATAATGTAACCTAGTATTGAATTCAGCGAGATTACATCTCCTGATAATACAGCGATGGTATCGTTTACTGCTACAGGAGGCTGATTAGCTATGCTGAAGTGCGTAGTTTGAACTCCTGTGTTAAGGAACACTGAGTTCTCACTATAATAATCGATGTTTGTGATTGCACTATAATCACCAGGATAAAGGTATTGAGTGTTCACATTAACAGAAAAAGTTTCTGTTGCAGCTGAGTCAATTACACCCATCTCAGGATCTATATATGTGAGTTTCTCATCTGTAGAAATCACAACATTATCAATTAATCCAAAAGAGGACTCAAAGTATTCATCTGTTTCAACAGCGAAGGCAAGATATACTTGTGTTGCGCCAGTAAATTGAGATAAAGGAATTCTTGTTTTATATATATAACCATCATTGTTAAATACATCTTCAGAAGAACCTAACATATACAATTCAGAACCATCTTCACCTAAAACGCCTAACCAAACTGTAGCGATATCATATCCAGCTTCTAGTAAGAATCCGTAATCAAATTCTAATACTGGATATTCACTATTTGGAATAGTGCTTAAGTCGAATAAAGGAGATAATGCAGCTGTTAGCGTATTGTTATAAATCATGAAGTTATCAGGATCGCCAACAAATAATGCGTTAAAAGGATTTTCTTCTGAACCAACGTTCTGAGCATCCCAAGTATGGCCTAAACCATAGCTACCATCATTTACTATCCAACCTTCAGGTAATTCTCCACTTTCAAAATCCTCTGCAAAAATCGCTTCCGATTCTGCACTAGATATAGAAAATTGTGAACGAGTTAGCTGACTTTTGCTTCCAACTTTTGACTTAACATTAAGAGCTGATTCTGAACCCAAGATCAGTTCTTTATGGTCATTGAGATTGAAATCTGACTTAGCTTTTTCTGTTTCAACATTTGAAAGTGATTTTCTATCAGCAGGAATTGATTCAACAAATCCCATTTCAATATTATTTCGAGCTGTTAAGTATACATTGGCAAAATAATCTATGCCAAATACACCCGTATTGGTAGCATCAAAAGCAAAGCCAAAAGGTACGTCCCCATTAACTTCACCTAAATCTGCTTCAGGAACTGCAATAGTAAGGTTAGTATTTCGGCTTTGATAGTAAGTAGTATGTTGCGGTGCAACATCATAGAACGCATTAGCGGCATCACTTTCTACCGTTGTTACAAGAAAAAAGTCGCCTGGAGGAAGCAGATGAGTTTTAATAGTTAGATCTACCGTTTCACTTCCACCAGAGGCTACAGTACCTACAGTGTTAGAAGCAAACCATCTTTGTTCCCTTACAGTTACTTTAACATTGTCAAATATCGCACCGAAACCAGTAACAGCTTCTGCATCAGTGTTTACAATGAACCAGAATTCAACATCATCTATTCCCGCAAGACTTGATATATCAACAGTTGCAGTATAAACGTAGCCATCAGCAATAAGATTTCTAAATTCAGTTCCTTCTAAGGTTGCAATACGTTCACCATGTGAAATTACGTTTACAAAGAAGTTATCGTTAGGAACATCTAAACCAGCTGCATAATCAAATGATAAGTAAACTGGATCTCTAGGACCGTCGCCTTCATCCAAAGCTGTGAAATCGAATGCAGGAGGAGAAGCAATTGCAATCGTGCTATTCTTGTAACCCTCGGTTAATGATCCAGCAATAAATACATTATCAGTAACATCTGAGGAGTCACTCATGTCAAGTAGTTCCCAAGTTGACATTTCGCCTTCTCCAGAACCTTCAGCATATAGTTCCCATTGATCGTTGGTTACTGAAGCATCATTCAAATCATCAAAGAAAATCACATCATCTCCATTAGCTTCTAAAGCTGCTGTTGGCGTGTAAGTAATTTTTGGCTTTAAATCATTTCCTCTTTGAAGAAATACTTGAGCGGTGATTCTATCCATTAAATCTTCAGTAGAAACTTCACTTTTTTCATAAGGGAAAGAAGGAGCTGGACTAAAAGTATTAATAGAGCTTAAAGTATTTGTTGCTTCTATATCTGTAAAATATAGAGTTTGACCAATACCATACTGAAGTTCTTTATCACCTAAATTAAGGATATCAAAAGATGCCGTTACTGTAGTTCCCTGAGGGACAGCTCCTATATCAGTTACTTCGGGAGTAATTTCAATTACACTGAAAGCCTGCTGACGACCATTTAGAGGGATATCTACTGTTCCGCCACTAGTGGAAATACTTAATGTAGCAAGGAACTCACCAGATAAGTCAAGGTTATCAAAAGTAACTGTACCACCGTATGAACCACCGGCAGGAACTACAACATTGTCAAAGTCTGCAGTAAATTTAGAGGCTTCATCACCCGAAATATTTACACCAGTTACAGTAACATCAGCATCTGTATTGTTCACAAAACCAAGCGACTTGTAAGCTACTCCGTCAATAAATGTACGCTGAAAGTATGCAATGCCATTGCTAGGAATTAAACCTTCTTGAGTAGGATTAACCACTTCGCTAGCATTGAGTCTTCCGCCTTCACCAAAAGTTCCAACAAAGGAAGAAATAATATCATTTCCTGCGGTTACTCTTGTAGCTAATGCTAAACCACTTTCTTCTGGATGGGCAGCCTTTGCAAGAGCAATTGCGCCTGTTACTTGTGGGGAAGCCATTGAGGTTCCTGAAAGATAAAAATATTGATTATTAGGATATGTTGAAGCAATTAAAGAACCAGGGGCACCAACATCAACAGTTCTAACACCAACATCTGAAGATGCAGAGAGTTGATCTGCCCAATTTGTGTTTGCAACAGTAATAATATTTGGAGACTGAATATTATTTGGATAAGAATAATAGTTCAAATCATCTCTATTTGACCCGTCATTACCAGCAGAAACTACCCAAAGAGCTCCGTATGAAGCATGATGTAGTGCATAGTCGGTCATTACAGAAACAAATTGCTTGTCGCTATCATTAATTAATGAGCCACCACCACCCCAAGATTGGTTGATTGCAGTAATTTCCACATCATTATCTAGAAGGCTACTTATGTAGTCATATCCTCTCATAATAGAAATAGCATCTGTACTACCGTATTCATCAAAAATCATAACTGAGATAATTGAAACATCTTGAGCTACACCTGTAACACCAATTCCGTTATTTCCCTCAGCTCCAATAATTCCAGCTACGTGTGTACCATGAAAACTACCTGGGTTTAAGAATGAATTGTCGTTATAAACAGCACTCCAACCATAAAAATCATCCACATAACCGTTATTATCATCATCTATGCCATTCATTTCATCTGGTGTGATTTGGCCGTCACCGTTTAGATCTTCACCACTGTTAACCCACGCATTATTCGCAAGATCAGGGTGGCTAAAGTCAACGCCATCATCATACACAACAACAACAACTTCGTCGCTACCAGTGTTAACTTCCCAGGCATCAACAGCAGAAATATCAGCTCCAAAAAGAGCCCCATCGATGAATGTTCCATCATTTTCTAATGCATACTGAAGAGAGTATAATGGATCGTTTACTGGTGGAATTTTATATTGTGCGATTACAAAATCATCGAACATGGCTCCAAACCCAATAGGTGTTTCCTGATTAGAACGAAATGAAACTTCAACCCAAATTTCATCATAGCCCACATATTCGGATATGTTAACATGGGTTCTATAATACAGTCCATCCATTTTTGTGATGTCTAGAGTATCAACATAAAAACTCTCGTCTGCACTGTTGCTTGCATAAATATTGAAAATCAATGAAGCATTTAAAGTGTCTATCACGGATGAATGGTCGAGGAATAGACCATAGTCATACTCTGAGGATAATCCAGATAAATCTAACTTTGGAGAACTTATTTTTGTCCAACTATTTCTTTTATACATTGAATCAAAATCGCCAGCCAAAAATAGGTAGTTACCTTCAGGGGAATTTTCTACACGTCTCCAGTTTGTACTGTCAGTGTAGTTCGATACACTCCAAGCTGAGGCTGATAATGAATCGTCAAAGGTTTCATGATAAATTACAGCATTTCTCTCAACTGCGTTTACAAGTTCGTACTGAGCAACATCTACTGCTAACCCAGCTTGGCCTTTAAATTTATTTGCGGAATTGCTAATAGCTAAACCAGAATAGTCAACTGACTTATCATCTCTATCAGTTGTTTGCACTTTTTGTTTAGCGGAAATATTATTAACCAACTTCTCCCTTTGTACATCTGGACGAGAAAAGACGTAATTAGGAAAGGCTTTAACGCCAGGAATTTTATTTAGGCGACTCATTAGAGGTGCAATATCGCCTGTAGTCTCCCATTCTTCTGTGTTTAAATTATCAACAGATGATTTAACACTAACGTCAAAATCATTCTTTAATGAAGCAGCTAACTGCTGAGGTGTTGTATTAATACCTTTTGCTTTGATAGTTGTGTTATCAAACACAACTACAATACTATTTGGCCTTACATCACGATCTTGATATTGCACAACATTCTGTGCAATCGTGTTTATGGTAAAGCCAAAGAATAGAGCGAGAAAAAGATATAGCTTTCGTATACTTTTATTCAAGATTGTACCCTTATTTGTTATTATTATATTACTTATGAATCATCCCTTAATTATATTTTCCTAAGAAATGATTGTTAAAAGATTAGTTTAATTTCATAATCAGGAAATACCGAAGCTTTGGTATTTCCTAATATATACTGCTATATACTTATTTTCATATAAGTTCAAAAGCGCTAGCTATTTTCCACAGTTGCATAGAATTTTTTATACCTAACTTTTTATTGATATGTTTTCTATGCTCCTCTACCGTTCTTCTACTAATAAATAATAAATCAGCTATCTCAGGATTATTCATTCCTTTAGCTAAACACTTCAGAACTTGAACTTCCCTTTTAGTTAAGGATTCAACTTGATCTTTTCGAGACTTTATAAACGATATTTGTTTACGTAACCTTCGAGCTTTCAGCTCTATAAAGCCTTCAAATGAAGTATCAACGATCTCTTCAATTTGATTTAAATCCTTCTCAGTTAAAGAAATAGATGCTTGAATATTAATTGTAGTAATTTCAGCGTTTAATACCTTCAAACACTCTGTTTGAATTCTTATTCTCTTAGCTTTTGGTACAGTTTCATTCTGTACCATTTCTTCTTGATTCCCCAAACTTTACTCAGCTGTTATGTTAGTTTATCTAAAACTATGCTCTTGAAAAATAGCCTCAGAAAGTTATTACTTACTTGTACCTTTTTTATTAACCACTCTTTTTGATGGTTTTACTGCTACTAATTATAAGTGTAGCAAAATAATTTCATTCACTTTCAATTTTAAGTGAAAATACTATATCTACTTTAAATCGCAAACTTTCTAACCAGAAAATTCAATTTCAACCCCTCGAGTAATTGATAAAGTTTATTCCTTTTGCCACTGCTTCGGATCTATTCTTTGCTTCTAATTTTTGATAAATATGCCGTATATGATATCTAACACCGTCTACAGAAAGAAATATCTGTTTTGAAATAGCCTTATACGAAAGACCTTCTGCCAGCCCTTTTAACACCTTTTTTTCAGTTTCTGATAGATCAATTCCAGACGAATGTTGGTTTTGGAATGAACTAATGACCTTTCGTGCAATATTTGGAGTCATTGGAGAACCACCTGAATGTGCTACTTTAACAGCCTCCACAAGCTCCTGTGGCGATACTTTTTTTAGAAGATAGCCATCGGCACCATTTCTTAGAGCATTAAATATTCGTTCATTATCATCATGGATTGTTACCATTAATATGGTTAGATCTGAATGCTTTTCTTTAAATATTTTAACCCCTTCAATACCATTTATACCTGGGAGTTGAATATCTAAAAGGAGGACATCTGCCTTAGAAAGTTCATCAGATTTCAACGCATCTTCACAGCTACCAAAAACTTCTAGCACACAAAGTTCTGGGTCGAAATCAAGAACGGTTTGCCACCCTTCCCTGATGTATTCATTGTCTTCTATAATGCAAATCTTAATCATATTTATAGATAATGAAATTTTATCACTTAAGAACTACCAAACTTGCCAAATAAAAACCCCTAACCTTATCAATGATTAGGGGTTATTTGTTTAAAAAGGAAGAAGGACAATCTTCCTTAAAAGCTACAAGCTATACTAAATAATAGAATACTAAATTAAACCACCTTAACATGTGGTTATGGGTTAATAATATTCTTTGTTATTCCAACAGATACTGCTTCAGATCTTGAGTTCACTTCCAGCTTTTGGTAAATATTTCGGATATGATGTCTTACTCCATCAATAGAGAGATAGATTTCTTTACCTATTTCTTGATATGACTTCCCTTTTGCTAAGGCATTTAATATCTCAAGTTCTCTTTCGCTCAGTTCAGAAACACCATCGGCAAGTTTCTTAGGTTGTAATGAGTCAATGATTCTTCTTGCGATAGAAGGCGTTATGGGCGAGCCTCCTGTATGTGCTTCCTTAATGGCTGCTACTAATTCATCAGGAGTTACTTTTTTCATCAAATACCCAACGGCGCCGGCTTTTACTGCTTCAAAAATATTATCGTCGTCATCAAACACGGTGGCTACTATTACTTCGATATTGGGATATTTCTTTTTGATGATCTTAATGCCATCAATTCCACTCATCCCTGGCAAGCCAATATCCATAAGTGCTACGTCACATTTAAGCAATGAATCTGATATAAAAGCTTCTTCACAACTCCCGAAAACATCCTCAACTACTGTATCAGCATCGAAGTCGATGAAGGTTTTCCAGCCTTCTCGCAAGTACTTATTATCTTCTATAATTACAACATTTATCAAGACAGCTCCAATTAGCAATAATTCTTCATACCTAATCTATCCGATTACCACACAAAGCGAACTACCTGAATATGCGGAGTTTAGATATGCGTGGTAATTACCCAACGTGTTCCGAAATCTTTCTCTGAATTAAGCTCTACATCGGCATTAATTTGAGCCGCTCTTTTTTGGATGCTTGCAAGCCCATTACCTTTGGCAGTGTTCTTAACATCAAAACCTTTACCGTCGTCTTGTATAACAAGCGTTAACTTCCCCGATTGAACGCTTAAAATAACATCCACTCTTGATGGCTCTGCATGCCTAACCGAGTTGGTAAGAATTTCTTTAAATATGAGCCAGATATGCTGGCGGAACTCCATATCCATTTTGCCTTTCGCATCTCCCTGAATTTTTAGATCATACTTAATATTCTTGCTTTCTAGTAAATCCGAAGTATGACGTCTGCATTTCACTAAGAAGTCTTGCCAGTCGTCATACTCAGGGTTGATAGACCAGACGATATCGGTAATCTTTTCTTTAGCTTCGAATGCACTTTCCAAAATTAGACGAACAAACCGCCCTGATTTCGATTGTTCAGGATACCTTTCAATAGCTTCCGCAAAATAATAGATGCTACTTAGTGTAGCGCTTACCTCATCGTGTAAATCTCCCGCTATTCTGTTTCTAACTCGTTCTACTTTCAGAATTTGATTTACCCTTACCCTGTGAATGAAATATAAAATGGCAGAGATAATCGATAAGTACATCAAGTATGCCCACCAGCTTCTATACCAAGGCGGAAGAATTTGGAATTGAAATGCCGCTTCTCGCCCTACTTTCTTATAAATATTGCGCCCACGAACTTTAAAGGTATAATCACCTTCGGGAATATTGGTATAATCTTTTTGGCTTTCAGATGTCCAGTTACTCCACTCTTCATCAAAGCCTTCTAGTTTGTATTGATAACTGTTGAAATCAGCTTTCAAGAAACTAGCCGCTGCAAAACTGAACCGCATTTGGTTATTGCGATATTCTAAAACAGATGCTTCATCTGGACTTCCAAAGCCGTTGTAGATTAATGAATCTGAGTTAATGACAACTGAGGTAATGTTGGTTTGAAATGGAAATATATCTTGTTTGAACTGCTTCGGTATTTGAATGATTTTATTCTCTAACCCAAACCAAGTTGAAGTAGGATAACAACTCATACTAAAAAATCCTTCGTCAGCTCCAATGCTATTAAACTCATCCACTTCCTTGTCCCAAGAGTCTCCATTCCTTGCAAACCTTACTAACTCGGTACCTGAGCGTATCCAGAGTTCATCTCCACAATCTTGAAATAAAGTGATGTTTTCTAAATTACTAAACAAACCATCTGAAGGGATAATCTTATTCTTCTCAACTTTGAAAATACCTTCCATTGCACCCAGCATTACTGAGGTTCCTATTTTACCAATGTATAGTTTTTCACTAGATACCGATTCCGTTTCGATATTATAGATAACACCACTACTCAAGCTCACTCTTAGTAGTTGACCATTAATGGTTAGTATGTAAAGTTGTCCCTCATCTAGAACCCAACTTTTGGGATACAGAATATCTGCATAGGTTTTGGTAAGGTGCAGCTGCTCATTCTTATAATCAAACAAACTCAAACTTCCACTCCCCCACCCAATAAAACTAGCTTCCCCATTAGCTATGATTCTCGGGAAAATCAAATCTGACTTTTTAGTGGCATTCCCATTTTCTATTACATATAACCCAGCCTGACTTGAAGAAACAACCTTATCTTGAAGTTGAATTGCTACAAAAGAATGCTCAGGGCTTCTATCTACTTTTCGGAAAAAAGGAGTTGCTTTGCCATCCCAATAATAAAAACCATTATTTGTGGTAACCGTGACTTCATCGCTTTGCTGAAACACACCATTAACCAAGCCATCAATACCGTAATTGATATCATATTGATTGAAACTACTATTTACATCAATCACCGATATTCCATCATCTAACATAGCCCAAAGCAACCCTTGGTTATCTTGGAATAGATCGTAAACGTGATCGTCATTAAGACCGGTATGTTGAGTAAGAATTTGTAGAAGTTGACCTTTTCCATCCAAAAACATAATCCCACCAGATAGTGTGGCGATGGCTATTCTATTATTAGTAAGCTGGAGCATTCTGTAGCCTTTATGTTCACTTAGATAATCTAAAGAACTGGGAGAAAAGGACGTAAATAGTTCACCATAATACCGTTGTAGACCATGTTCTCTGAAATAGATAATTAGCCCTTGTTCAGTTGGTAGCATTCCAAAAACTCTATCCGTGAGAAAGTAGCTAGAGCTATCAACAACTGTTTCTTTAAGATTTGTGATGTCTACCAATCCCTTGCCTTCTACCTGTACATAAACCTTATCCTTTATTAGGTATGAGTTATATATTTCTACACCAGGATTGTAGACTAAGACGGTATCCTCTTGCGCATTGTACATCATTAGCTGTGTACGAGTTCGGAAATAAACTTGGTTTGATAAATAATGAGTTTGCCTAACAAACTGAAAATCGTGTTTTGTGGAATCCAATCGTGGAAGAAGGCTTTTAAATTCCATCTGATAATGCTCATCAGCACTTAAATAACCGATATCACCTTCGCCGCCCGTATAGATTCTTCCGTCATCAGACTTTGCTAAGGAATAGGTAGTTTGACCTATGGGAACGTGGATGTAATGCCATTGCTCGCCATCAAAAAGGTTAATGGCATTAGAATTCCCAAAAACCATTTTACCATCATCGGCTTGTATGACCGCCCAACTCTGGCGCGAATTTTTAAAATCCTCTACCGTGTAATTATGCTCCACATACGCATTAAAAGGCTGAGCAAAAACCCAGCCTTTTAAGACAATACAAATAAGTATGGTTATACTTACACGCTTTACAAACACAATATTGATTTGAATGTTACTACAGCCCCTCAGGATGCTTTATTTGAGGATCCATATGCGTTTTATGATGATGTTCATCATAATTTATTATTAGTTCAAGCATATTACCCTTTTTGATAATTTGAATATCATGAGGAACCCGATCTATTTTGCTACCAAAACCATATTCAAACCCAACTGTTTTTCCATCACTAGGTAACTCATCCATTTGAATATAAATCGTCACCTTCTTATTAAACTTGTAGTTTGCAAAATCAAGCTCTCCAAGGCTATTTGCATTACGTCTTCTAGAAACACGAGATTCACCATTTTTCCCTATTCCCTTTCTTCCAGTTCCGTCTACTTCCGACTCTACCTTCACATCTATATTCAACCCATTTTGAAATTTTAAATCTTTCGGCATGACATCTCCTTCTATTTGTTATTAGTGGCTTTCAATACGATATATAATAAAATCGAAAGTTAAAACGCATAAATGGGTAGTGGAATGATAGCTTCTAAACTCACATCTGCAATATTTAATCATACGTTTTTTTCAAGTATCATATAAAGAAACAAAAAATCTTTCAAGGATTTACACAAGCTCTTCTGTGTTATGATTCCTACTACGGAACGAGGCTCTACTCTGCCTTGGTTTTAGTAACAAAATAAAATGAGCTCCATAGTAACCTCATGCTCATACTTTGAAAGTATTTCCCTTTTATCCATATTAGGCACACCCTTAATGGATTACATAAATAAAAGAACGGATGTAACTGGTTTAAAAAATGAAAATACTACTAACTGGTGCATCTGGATATATTGGTAAACGCCTTCTCCCTCTTTTGGTAAACAGCGGACATGATGTTATTTGCTGCGTTAGAGACCTAAACCGATTTTCTCCTCCGGCATCACTCAAGTCCAAAATCAGCATCATTCAAATAGATTTGCTGGACAAAGAATCTCTCAAAAAAATTCCTAACGATATTGATGGAGCTTTTTACTTGGTTCATTCCATGTCGGCACCGTCTGACTATGAAGACCTAGAGCAACAATCTGCTGAAAATTTCAGAATCGCTATCAATAAAACCAACGTTAAGCATGTTGTTTATTTAAGTGGAATAGTGAATGAATCAGAGTTGTCTAAACATCTTGCTTCAAGGAAAAATGTAGAAATAGAGCTTGGCAAAGGTAATTTCCCTTTAACTACTCTCAGAGCTGGGATTATTGTCGGGTCAGGTAGCGCTTCTTTTGAAATCATGCGAGATTTAGTTGAGAAACTCCCCCTCATGGTTACCCCAAAATGGTTGAATACTAAATGTCAGCCAATTGGAATATCAGATGTCTTAACCCTTCTCTCCAAAACAATTCTAAACCCAAAAACCTACAACCAAAGTTTTGATATTGGTGGCCCTGATGTATTAACCTATAAAGAGATGCTTTTGGAATTTGGCCGAATTAGGGGCTTAAAGCGATACATCTTTACAATCCCTGTAATGACGCCAAGGCTCTCCTCATACTGGCTCTATTTTGTTACTTCAACCTCATACCCCCTTGCCATTGCATTGGTCAACAGCATGAAAATTGAAGTGGTTTGCCGAAATGATGATATCAATAAGCTTCTTGATGTTCAGCCCTTGAATTATCAAACTGCGTTGAAGAGAGCTTTTAGTAAAATTGAACGAAATGAAGTGATTTCAAGCTGGAAAGATGCTTTCATCAGTAGTGATTCCAATTTCAATATTTCAGAGTTTATTGAAGTCCCAACTTTTGGATGTTTCAGAGACAAAAAAGAAAGACCAATCGAAAATAGAGACGATTGTATTCGCAAAATATGGAGTATTGGAGGCGAAAACGGATGGTACTATGGGAATTGGTTGTGGAAGATCCGAGGTTTCATAGATAAACTAGCTGGCGGTGTAGGTTTACGACGTGGTCGTACATCAGAGGATTCTCTTAACGTTGGCGATGCTTTGGATTTTTGGAGAGTCTTATATGCCAATAAGGAAGAAGGACGTTTGCTACTTTACGCTGAGATGAAATTACCCGGCAATGCATGGCTTGAATTTAGAATTCTTGATGACAAACTGATTCAAACGGCAACCTTTCGTCCTTTAGGTTTATTAGGCAGATTGTATTGGTATTCGGTTTTGCCTTTCCACGGATTCATTTTTAATGGAATGATTCGAAAGTTAACTAAGTAAAACTGATAAATTAGTTTAAAACATCTTCCAGCAATCCTAAAAAGACAATACAACATTTTTGATAATGAATGAATAACTATTAGAGTTGTAGTCCTCTTCATCTTTTATGTATTTTGATTTAAAAGAGGCTCTAAATCAGTGCGTATCCTTATACAAACGCTAAATACAAGATTCTTGATAGATGAAATTATTTTTCACACTTTGTTTTTGTATTACCCTTTCTACAGTAAATGGGCAAACATTTGATGATATAATTTCATCCAATAAGTATGTTGATTGTCAAGATGTATCATTTAACACAGTAGCAATCATTGACCAATTGTACACTAACAATAAATTTGATGATGTATATGAGTTTCTAGACTATTGGGAGGCAAAATGTGGATTTAAAGAACCTATTTTTAGACTTCGAACTATTCTAAATATAAAAACTAACACCTTTGAAGCTGATTCTATATCAAGTTCTTTGATTGAGCATTTAATCACTTATCGTGTAAGAAATGATTTTGATTGGTTTACCTATTTCAACTATCCAAATAAATTTAGAGATAATATCTTAAAAGAAATTGAGTATGATAGTCTAACACAGAATATTGCTACCAATACATTATCAAATGATTTAGATGAGTCTCTAATACTCGATTTTTATTCCTCAGAAACTCCATCGTTTGAAAAGATAAAAAAAGCGCCCAGTCATAGCAGACTCAATCAGGCTTATAATGAAGTTTATACTGAAACTTTTAGAAAACCACAGTTTCATTTTGCATTTCTAGCAGGAGGAATTAAAAATTATGGCGGCATTTCAATATTCGGTACTAGACCATCTTTAGGTTTCCTACTTGGAGGAAAGCAACTTCGACACAATTTCGATTTAATACTAGATATTAGAATTGGGCCATCAAAAGAGAGCTATTCCTTTCTTTACGAAGGTTCACTTATAACAGATGATTCATGGACAGGAATGTATTTGGGTGGAGAGTACACATATGATATTATTCAGTCAAATAAAATCGATATTGGAATATCCCCAGGAATCGGACTTGATCGAATTACTGCCTTAAATACTGACAACGACTATGGAGAGGATTCCAAATTTTTATCAGGTTTCAACAGTAACATCGGTTTAGTTTTTAAATACAAATACGGAACTAAAGGAAAGTATGTAGGAATGCACTTTAGGTATAATTGGATTTCTTATAATAATCCCGGAGGTACGCAACTAAACGGTGAGTATTTAGGTATACGATTAACCTTTGGATCAATTTATGAGTCATTTAGATACTCCCGATTAAAAAATCTTGAATAACATTAAGCATCCAACAAACCCACGAATAAAGCATGCAGAACATCCTTTTTGATTACATTTCTAAATACATGCCTTTGACAGATGACGAAAAGAAAGTAATCACCGATTTAGACTTATTCAGACCTGTTAAGAAAGGAACCATACTACTGAAAGAAGGCCAATTATCTCAAGAAGGTTATTTTGTTCTAAAAGGATGTGTTAGGAAATACTACATCATTGATGGCGAAGAAAAAACGACGAATTTCTATACCGAATTGCAGGGCGAAGTACCTGAATGTGTATCGAATAAAAAGCCGTCCACCTATTACCTAACTTGTGTGGAAGATTCTATAATATCCGTTTCTACGCCTGACTTAGAGGAAGATGTATTCGCTAAATTTCCTCGATTTGAAACCTTGTGTCGTATCGTTTCCGAGGAGTTGTTAGTAAAGAGTCAGAGCTCAATGGACGACTTCAAGAATTCTTCTCCAGCCCAGCGATACGAAGATTTATTGGTTACAAGGCCAGATTTAGTACAAAGAGTTCCTCAGCATCAATTAGCAAGCTTTCTAGGAATTACCCCTCAATCGCTAAGCCGATTGAAAGCAAGACTGGCTAAAAAGAAAAACTAAACCCCGTTCATTTCTTACCTTAAGTGAACGAGTTTTATCATCGCTTATACGCAACTTTGCATTATCCTTTAACTCATAAATAATGATATGCAAAATTGGATTTTAGCAATTGCTTGTGCTTTGGTAATCGGAAACTCCATTCAAATAAAAGCACAGCCATCGAAACAGGACACTACTTCTAGTAAATTCTTCATAGGTAGCACGGCTTTTGTGCTTTACAATTTAGTTCCAGATGATAACCCTCCAAACTTTTACCAATTAAACCTCGGCTATAGAGTAACCCCTAAAGATGTCTTATCACTCGAACTAAAAACGTGGACATATAGGTGGTCACTTGGCATCCCTTTTGGAAGTTCATATGAAGCCCCCGAAGAAAAGTTTCCAGGTAAGATACAAGACTTCGGTTTTGCCCTAGCTTACCAACGTTTTTGGTGGAAGGGTTTATACACTGGCGTGCACATAATGAGTGCGTGGCAAACTTTTAGTGACGAAGACGATAACAAGATTGACAACGGGTTTCAAATTTTCAATACATACCGTGTTGGATATCACGTTGAATTTTTCAACAATCGCTTTTTTATAGAACCGTCTATTGCAATTACTCATCGCCCCTATCATACCGAAATGCCTGAATCATTTAAACAGTTAGATGACAAATGGACCAAGTTCTTTTTTGGTGAACCAGGGTTTCATTTTGGGTTTAACTTTTAGAAACCCATTCTCAATAATGGTGTTTCAAAAATCAATAAAATAATTTTACAATTAACCTATTAATTCACAATAATAAGTTGCTCTTTTGCACAGCTAATTTTGATAAATATAGTGAGATAGTTTTGGATTCTATCTTGCATTACTATAGTCAACTCCATGTACTTGGAATTGATTTGACAAATAAAATGACCGAATGAAAATATTTAGACAAATTACCCTAATAATTCTATTCCTTTTAATATGGACGGCCTTTATTGTATTTGGTTTCATTGACGGTTTCCTATTGCGACCTATAACTTCTGAAAATACTCCAGAAGCTTTTATTGAGGCCTCAAAGGAAAAAATAGACAGTGAGTTTGTCGGGAATTTAGCGATGGTTTTAATTGAAGATGGGCAAGTTTCAAAAGACTTCTTTTACGCTATTGACCAACCTGTAGATGAACACTCCTTGTTTCCTGTTGCTTCCATCAGCAAATGGGTTACCTCTTTTGGCGTCATGAAATTAGTGGAGCAAGGCAAATTGGACTTGGATACTCCCATTGACGACTACCTAACAAGATGGAATCTTCCCGAAAGTGAATTTGACAATAGAAAAGTAACCATCCGAAAGCTCCTCTCCCATTCATCTGGTTTAGTTGACGACCTTGGCTATAACGGTTTCACAAGTGATGAAACGGTTCAGACTATTGAGGAATCATTAACCAAAGCCGCTGATGCTCCTTATTCCGAAGGTGTTGCTCGAGTGGGCTACGAGCCTGGAAGCAAATACATGTACTCAGGAGCAGGCTATACCATATTACAATTACTGATTGAGGAGATTAGTGGTCTATCTTTCCAAGAATATATGACCAAAGCGGTTTTTGAACCTTTAGGAATGGAAAATTCAACCTTTGTATCCTCGGAGAATTCAAAGAAATTGCTTGTACCTGTTTATAAAAATGACGGTACCACAAGACCGTTTAACACATTTACTGCACTTGGAGCTGCTGCATTACAAACTAGTACATCAGATTTATCTAAATTTTTAATGGCTAGTGTTTCTAGCAATACGGTATTAACCCAATCCACTATTAATGTAATGAGCAAACCAGAAACATTCATTAATGATATTGGTGTTTACGGCTTGGGACCTCATCTATATAGCCAAAAAGATACTCAGTCACATATTATTGGTCATGATGGAAGTGGAAATAATGCTATTAATTCAGCGGCCAGAATTGACCTCAAATCTAAAGATGGGATTATCGTTTTTGAGACGGGAAACTTTAATATCGCTTCCTCAATTGCCGACGAATGGATTTTCTGGAAAACTGGAATTGCAGATTTCGTGGTAATGCAACGAAACAAATCCTACCTACTAACTTTGTTGATTGCTGGTTATGTCATCATCATAGCTCTATCGATATTATTAATCAGAAAAAAGAGCACACTGAAAGAAGCTTGAGTAAGTACCCCTACTCTGGCTGTATTTAAAGAAATCTTGAATAACTAAAGAATTAATGAAGCTATCCGTCTTATTCCTTTTCATCTCACTAATCTCAAATCTGACTTACGCTCAAAGCAGCGACAGTCGTCTAAATGGACTTGAGCAAGAGATTGAATCACTAATCAAAATTTATAATGCCGTTGGATTATCTGTTTCTATTGTGGAGGGAAGTGAAGTCTTATATTCTAAAGGTTTTGGTCATCGAGATCTAGAAAAGAAGTTGCCTGTAAATAAAAATACAGCATTTCCTATTGCTTCATCTTCAAAAGCTTTCACTGCTTCATTGTTAGGAGTTTTAGAGTTTGAAAATAAGATTTCACTGAAGGACAAACCCTCCTTATACATTCCAAAAATGCAGTTTTATACGAATGAAATGGATAACCAAATAACCATTGAAGACTTATTATCTCATAAAAGTGGATTGGGCAATCTTAATGGTACACTTGTACTTTTTCCTGAAAACGATCGCCTGAAAATAATGGAAAAACTTAAGTATATAACGCCCGAAGGAAGGGTTAAAGATAGTTGGATATACAGCAATATGGGTTACACTATAGCTGGTACAATTGTGGAACAAGTGACTAATGAAACTTGGGAACAGAATATTCACGATAAGATATTGATCCCTTTAGAAATGTCTAGCTCTTTTACTGACTTCGAAAACATGAAGAGCTCTAATAATTTTTCCTATGGTTATGGTTTGTCATCAGGTCAGATTAAAAAAGTTTTATATGAAACGCTCTATGATTACAGTCCCGCAGGTGGTGTAAAAAGTACTTCTGATGATTTGGCAAACTGGATGATAGCATGGCTAAACAATGGGAAATTCAAAAGGGAAACAGGTACTACCAGAAGAATTTATCAGCGCCGCTACAACTATACATAACATAAGACCTAACAAAAATGAGGATAACGTCTTTCTATTTGGTGATGGACTTGGTTGGAGAATGGAATCTAACCATGGTAATTACAAAGTATATCATGGCGGGAACACCTCTGGCTTTAGCTCTTTGGTTCTAACCTACCCATTCAAAAAATTAGGAATCACTGTTTTAACAAACCAACAAAACTCTATTCTACCCTACGTAATAGCAGAAATTATTAAAGAAAGAATGTTAAAGCTCCCGAGAACAAATTTAGATACGTATCCTGTTATAGTAAGTGATATTTATACTACTGATGATGACTTTAAAGCAATAAATACTTCTAAAAAGCCTACTCACGAACTAGCAGACTATTCTGGAAAATATCTTAACAAAGGCTACGGAACCTTCGAAATAGTACAAGAAGAAGACGTTCTATTTGTAATCTTCCCGAGATACAAGTTTAGACTTGAGCACATCCAATACAATGTATTTAGAATGAAAGCGATTGAAGATCATTCTCAAGAAATCAATCCAGAGTTTATTGAATTAAATTTTTCAATTGGTAATGATGGGCAAATATCAGCTTCTAAAATAAATTTTCAGTCTGAACTAGTAGAATTTTTAAAACAAACGAATAAGTAACATATACTTACTGCCTTTAGCTCATGTTTTCTTTTATATGGTGGCTTTAAAAATACAACCATCAATGAGGTGAATGCATTAGCAAATACAGGAAAATGTAAAGATCTGTTCAGCTATCGGCTTCAAACAAAACCATTGCTTTTTAATGACTTTGAAGATCCTTCTCCCGAGGCATCGGGATCTGGATTGTATAAGTCAGATAATTCGCTGACAGAAATAACTATTTGATTCCTGACAAAG
>TARA_R110002096_G_scaffold62506_4_pt1 | contig 17953 bp, 13 predicted proteins | sample TARA_R110002096 | Tara Oceans TARA_R110002096 (sample SAMEA4397295) | marine metagenome | biome: Polar Biome; feature: [DCM] deep chlorophyll maximum layer (ENVO:01000326); material: water (ENVO:00002006), including particulate matter (ENVO:01000060) such as... | depth 35 m | reverse complement strand
CATGGCGGCACCAGCTGGTGTTCTGGTAATGTCTTCAGATTTAATCGTTGTAATTGACCCCGTTAAATCTGCCTTCTTTTGAGTACCATAGCCAATAACCACAATCTCGTCAAGAGACGCCACATCTAATTCTAGGGTAACGTTAACTGTGGTTTGATTTTGGATGGTAACTGCATACGTTTTGAAGCCTACATAGCTAAACTCTAGTATTTCTCCTTTGTTTACATTGATGGAATAATTTCCATCAAAATCCGTGCTCACTCCCCTGCTTGTTCTTTTTACTATCACATTCACACCTGGTACAGGCATATTGTCCTCTGAACTTGTAACGACACCCGAAATGGTTTTATCTTGAGCAAAGCCACAAATTGAGAATAGAAAAATCAACAATAAAGTAATTCTTGTTTTCATATAGTTTTATTTAGAATGTTAGTTTTTACTAAATTATAAACTATATAAGATGGTAACAAAAATTGAAATACACATAAAATACGTCATGCAATAAGAAAATAGCAAAAACACTAATTGACGTATGATATGATACTAAATTTTTCTTAAAAACAAAGAGATAAAACGTTATATGACGTAGCAATGAAGTAGTATAAAGATGGTAGAATCAATAATTAAATCGCTCTTTATTTGAAATTTCGTAAATAATCAGCCAAAGATTTGTCATTTTCTAAATTTAACTTGCTTTTTAACCGATATCTGTGGGTTTCCAATCCCCTTATTGACACATTCATTAATGGCGCAATCTCCTTAGTCAATAAATTCATTTTGATGTAGGCGCAAATTTTTAAATCTTTATGTGTAAGTTGCCGATGTTTGCTTTTTAGTTGATTGAAAAACTCTTCATGTACTTGATTAAAATTGTATTCAAACAATTGCCATTCATCTTCATGCCCAATAGAATTATCTATCTTTCTTAAAAGTTTTTTATAGGTTAAAGAATTATCAAAACTTGGTTTATTTTTAACCAATTCATTTTTTATTTCTAGCATGGACTCATTCTTTTTTACTAAAGCCATTGCTGTATTGGCAAGTTGCTTACTTTTTAATTTTACTTCATTCTTTAGTGACTCATTTCTTAACTGGGCCATTTTTTTATCATTCTCAATAGCTTTTTCTTTTAATAAAGTATCTTGTTCTCTGATGAGCTTATTATGTAATGCTGCTTGTTCTTTGTTGATTTTTCGCTTATGAAGCCCATAGACCATAAGACTAATGAGCAATGCAACTATTAAATAAAAAAGCGTGTTTTTATACCATGGCGGAGATATTGTTAATTGTATCGTTTTAATTTTTGACTTTTTATCCAAGGCATTTGTTGTACGAAAATGGATGCTATAATGCCCATCGCTTAAACTAGATAGTTCCAACTTTTCGTTATCCATTTTATACCAACTTAATGAATCGGAACTTTTAGATATGGAATATTCAAAAAAATGATTACTTGAATTTGGAGAGGATATTGATATCCCTATATTTTTATTGAACGGAAATTCATAACTATCTGAATCATTTATGTCTATTAACTTTTTTTCAATTTCTATCTTTTCAATAATTGGTGTTTGAAGTGCATTTTGATTGTTATAGTTTGCTCTATTAATTAGCATAAAGCCATCATACAAATTTAACGCATACAGGGAGTCTTTTAATTGAGATACGCTTTCTCCATCAACTACTAATCTGTTTTTAAATAATTTGTTTGGTAGCTCCAAATCAGTATAACCATTATTTAATGAAATAAAACTGATCTTATCATTAATGTCTTTAGTTACTAATAAATCCGGTGTCGGATTTGAAATTATGTTCGTATCAGCACCAAAAGTTTCATTCAATAATTTATTTGGGACAATGCTATCCAACAAGGCTTCATATTTTTGCCAACCTTCATTCGTTTTAAAAAAAATACCATTCTTGATATTATGTACTTTTACATTATAATTGGACCAAAGTCCTTTGTTTTTATAATCTTCAATTTCTATATTCTCATAAGCCTTATCAAACTTTATCCTATAAAGCCCTTTATAGGCATGAGCCGCCCAAGCGGTATATGCATCTTCAAAGACCAAAAAACGTATAGGAATTGTTGTTCCGTTTAAATGAAAAGAATCCCAAACACCATCCTTATAGGTATAACGCACCAAACCGGTATAAGTGCCTTGGATAAACGTATTAACTGACTCGGGAACTTTTTTAATTACCCAGCCACCAGTAAACGCTGATATTTTATTTAGCTTGCCATTCTGAACTAAATAGGTGCCACTGTTATGGCCACAAAACAAATCTCCATTTATTTCTTTTAAGTCCCAGACTTGACCTTGTGAACCTTCAACAAATTTTAGTTTATTATCACTTTTATTTAAATAGAACAGACCCGTATTGCTGCCAATAAATAGGGTGTCCTTATAATTTATAATATCGTAAACAGCCCCTAGTTTACCGGAGTTGTCTTTAAACAAAACATAATTATAGTTTAAATCTACTAGTGCTACCCCATTATCTAAACCAAACCATAGCTTATTATTCTTACCTAGCCCTTGGCTTAAAACAGTGTTGTTCAATAACCCATTTTCTTTATTAATATGAAATAAGACTTCACCCAAATTATTAGTAATATATATTCCGTTTTTTATAGTTCCAAAAACCAGATTGCCGTTTTCTAATTCTAAAAAGCTATTAAGTAAATGCTCTTTGATAATATTATTTATTGGTGGCTCCCATGGAGTCAACACGCCATTATCAAATAAAAAGCAACCTTTTAAAGCGGTAGTTAAAAGTAACTTATTATTAAATTCTATTATGGAAATAACTTTTACATTAAATAACGTATCTGTTTCTATAAACGGTGTTAAAATTTTGTCTTGAAGTAAATAAATCCCGTGTTTTAAGGTAGAGACATAAACGTTGTTGTTTACAATGTTACATGAGATAATAGTGGACTTAGGATTGATTTTTGAGATTTCTCCGTTTTTATAGATGTATAAATTTGAAAATGATCTGAATAATATGGTGTCACCGTAATTTAAGATTTGCCAGAATTCTTCGTCTAAAGATTCTTTATCTTCCTTAAAATTACTTAACGAGGTATAAATTAATTCACCTTTTTGATTCTTTTTCCAATAACCAAATTCTTCATATGAACCTGTAAAAATTAAATCATTGTGTGCTAAAACAGATCGAATTATTGTTTTATTTGGCAATTGATAGAAACTCCATTTTAAACCATCAAACTCAGCCAGCCCTTTATCGTTAGCAACGTATAATTTTCCGTTATTGGCTACAGAAACACCCCAATTTTGATTTCCTGCATTATACTCTGTAAATGAATAGTTTTGGAAAAATGGTGTATACTGTGCTATTATATAGTTAAAGCTTAATGTGAAAATTAACATCAAGTAAAAATGCAACCTATTTAATTTTGCATACATAATTAAAATTAATTGGTTTATATTATTATTCAATAGTACTAAGCCAATTTAATAAAGTTTTTTTACCCTATATACTATTATTTCAAATTTAAGCATAAAAAAAACAGCTTAGTAAAAACTAAACCGCTTGTTTATTATACTTTATACTTTTTAGCGGGAACTGGACTCGAACCAGTGACCTTCGGATTATGAGATTTATAACCTTCAATTAGTTGCTTAAATCACTTCTAAAATAATCAAAGTGTAAGAAGTCCATTTTGGCAAAACATAATACTGATAAATAAATTAGAATATCTTATCATTCAACAAAGTTATGATAAGAAAATTGAATTTTCTTATCATAATAATTTATCTTTGTAAAGAAAATCAATATTTCTATACATAATGGATTCAGAAAATTTAAAAAAACTTCCGCTTAGACATAATGTGGAAAGCAGAAAAGTACTGAAAAAATTAGCTTCAACACACCGAGCATTAGCAGAGTTAAAAGGCATTGTCTCTAGCATCCCAGATGAAAACATTTTAATTAACACATTAGGGCTTCAAGAGGCGAAAGACAGTTCTGCAATCGAAAACATAATAACAACTCATGATGATATTTTTAAAGCAGAATTAAACTTTGAAGGTTTTAAATCATTAAATGCCAAGGAAGTCCAAAACTATATTTCGGCATTAAAAAAAGGGTTTAGTTTTATTAAAAAAAATAAAATATTGCCAAACAATGATATTATTGCAATTCAATCTGAATTAGAAAAAAATAATGCTGGTTTTAGAAAAGTACCTGGTACTGCTTTGAAAAATGCAACAACAGGAGAAATTGTATATACACCTCCGCAGGACTATACCACAATTCTAGTTTTAATGACAAATCTCGAAAAATATATAAATGACCCAACCCTATCTGATTTTGACATTTTGACTAAAATGGCTATCATTCACTATCAATTTGAAAGTATCCATCCTTTTTATGATGGCAATGGAAGAACAGGGCGCATCATAAACGTATTATATTTGGTAATGAATGATTTACTCAATTTACCAGTACTTTACTTAAGCCGATATATTATTGAAAACAAAGTAGATTACTATAAACTTTTACAAGAGGTTAGAGAAACTGATAATTGGGAAAATTGGATTCTGTATATGTTAGATAGTGTGGAACAAATTTCAAAAGAAACAATTGTGTTAATAGGTGAAATTCGAGATTTAATTTATGAATATAAAAACTTATTAAGAAGTAATTATAAATTTTACAGTCAAGATTTACTAAATAATTTATTTAAGCATCCGTACACAAAGATTGAGTTTGTGGAAAATGATTTAGGGGTCTCCAGAATAACCGCCTCTAAATATTTAAATTTATTAGCTAAAGACAAAATACTTAGAAAAGAAAAATTAGGTACAGGAAATTATTACGTCAATGAGAAATTGATTAAAATTTTAACTCTAAAATAAAAATACTCTTGCTCATTATTTTTGAATGTTGAGTGACACTAAACAATTAAAATTATTGGAGCAGTCTTTGATTTTTATAAAAATCAATTTGCAATTTGCGAATTGCAAATCAAAAAAAATAAATTTGTGTCATTTTGATATAATTTGAATTCAAAATTAAAACCCAAATGTTAAAGTTTGTTAAATTGAGACCAATTCGGTCACCTCTATAAACAGCACCTTTTGGAAGCCGTATAAACACTGGAAAGTTCAATTTCTGGTCGTTGTCTCTCCGACTCTACTTAAAACTCCACAATCTTAAAAATTTAAGGTTGTGGGGTTTGTATTTTGAAATGTTATTTTTTTATTAAAATTTATTATTTCTTATTAATGAATAGTTAAATTTGAAATAAAAACATGACTAATTCAAAAACCATTTTTACATTATTTTTAGCATTATGTCTTACTTTTTATAATAATGCACAAGAAAAATCGGAAACAAAAAAAGATTCAATCTTATCGGGTTTAAAATTCAGAAGTATAGGGCCTGCATTCATGTCGGGCAGAATAGCTGATATTGCCATAGACCCAAATAACCAGAATATTTGGTATGTAGCCGTTGGCTCTGGAGGCGTTTGGAAAACCCTTAATTCAGGTTCAACTTGGATACCTTTAACTGATAAACAACCGTTCTTCTCAACAGGCTGTGTAACAATTGATCCCAATAACACTAGTACCGTTTGGCTTGGAACTGGTGAAAATGTTGGCGGAAGACACATAGGTATTGGCCATGGTATTTACGTAAGTCATGATGGTGGTGAAAATTGGATTAATAAGGGCCTAAAAAAGTCAGAACACATTTCTAAAATAATTGTAAACCCAAAAGATTCAAATGAAATTTGGGTAGCATCTCAAGGTCCGCTTTGGAGTTCTGGCGGAGAACGTGGTTTATATAAAACTAATGATGGTGGCGATACATGGAAACTTGTTTTAAGTGACAATGAATGGACTGGTGTTACCGATATAATAATTGACCCAAGAGATGAAAAAACCCTATATGCTGCAACTTGGCAAAGGCACAGAACTGTTGCGGCTTATATTGGAGGTGGCGAAGGCACAGCAATTTACAAAAGTACAGATGGTGGTGAAAATTGGAACAAGTTAAAAAATGGATTACCAACTGGTGATATGGGCAAAATTGGATTAGCTATCTCTCCAATAAATCCAGATGTTTTATATGCTGCTATTGAATTAGATAGAAAAAAAGGAGCAGTTTATCGTTCAAGTAATATGGGTGCTAGTTGGACTAAAATGTCTAATACGGTTTCTGGAGGAACTGGCCCACATTATTATCAAGAATTGGTAGCATCTCCACATGTATTTGATAAGATTTATTTGATGGATGTTCGTGTTCAAGTTTCAGAAGATGGTGGAAAAACCTTTTTCACTATGAATGAAAGTAACAAGCATTCGGATAATCACTCCATGACGTTCAAACCCAATGATCCTAATTATTTGCTAGTTGGAACAGATGGTGGTATTTATGAGTCATTTGATGATACTAAAACTTGGAAATTTATAAACAACCTGCCTATTACACAGTTTTATAAACTAGCTGTTGATGATGCAAAACCTTTTTACAATATATTTGGTGGCACGCAAGATAACAACTCACAAGGTGGTCCTTCAAGAACTTTAAAATCTAACGGTATAGCAAATTCTGATTGGTTTGTACTTTTAGGTGGTGATGGACATCAACCAGCTACTGAACCTGGCAATCCAGATATCGTATACGCACAATCACAACAAGGGAACTTACATCGAGTAGATAGAACAACAAGTGAAGCTGTTTTCATAAAACCCCAAGAAGGTATAGACGAACCCTATGAACGCAATAATTGGGATTCTCCGATTTTAGTTAGTAATCATGACCCAAAACGTCTTTATTTTGGAACACAACGCGTTTGGAAATCAAATAATCGTGGTGATAGTTGGACGCCAATCTCTATAGATTTAACAAAAAATGAAGAGCGTATAACACTTCCAATTATGGGTACTCAAAAGAGTTGGGATGCCGCTTGGGATGTTTATGCTATGTCTACATACAATACCATTACCTCACTTTCTGAATCACCTTTAGATGAAAATGTACTTTATGCTGGTACCGATGATGGTATTATTCAGTATACAAAAAATGGTGGTGAAACCTGGTCAAAATTATTAGTCTCTAATTTACCAAATGTTCCTGCTTCAGCTTTTGTTAATGATATTAAAGCAGATTTGCATAATGTGAATACAGTTTATGTAGCTTTAGACAATCATAAATTTGGAGACTATAAACCGTATTTATTAAAAAGCATTAATGGTGGAAAATCTTGGCAGTCTATTACAACTGGTATTCCAGAAAACACTATGGTATGGCGTATTGTACAAGATCATGTAAACCCTAATTTATTATTTTTAGCCACAGAATATGGTATTTATATATCGTTAAATCAGGGTGAAAAGTGGATGAAATTTTCTGAAGGTTTACCAACTATTTCATTTAGAGATTTAGCTATTCAAAAACGAGAAAACGATTTAGTTGCAGCCTCTTTTGGTCGCGGTTTTTATGTTTTAGATGATTATAGCGCTTTAAGAACCATGAATTCTAATTCATTCTCAAAACCAGCTTTGTTCAAGCCTAGAAAAGCGTTGCAATACAAACCTGTAAGTGGCGGAACATCTAGCCAAGGTGCATCATATTTTACTGCTGATAACCCAGAATACGGTGCAACTTTCACTTATTACTTACCAGAAAGTTTTGAAAGTATAAAAGACAAACGTAAAAAAGTAGAAAAGGATTTGAAAAAAGACAATAAGAATATCCCTTTTCCAGGTTGGAATGCTTTAGATGATGAAAAAAATGAAGATGGTGCCTCCATTATTTTAGTCATAAAAGATAGTAACGGAAATTTTGTAACACGTATAAATGCTGCTTATAAAAAAGGCTTCAATCGGGTGTCTTGGAATTTGATGAATTCTCTAAGGACTTCATTAAATATTGATAGAATTAATGATACGCCTTCTGAAGACAGAAACAATAATTTTGCTAATGAGGTTAACTATAGTGTTTCTATGTTTTCAAATATTAAAGGAGAAATAACTGCATTATCTGAGCCTCAAATTTTTGAAGTTGAAAGAATTCGTGAGAATGTTTTAAAAAACCCAATGGATGATAAAATGAATGACTATATCGGAAATCTTAAAGTATTCAAATTAGAATTAGAATCTACTTTAAAAGATTTTAATAAAGCATCAGAAAAGCTATTGGCTTATGAAAAAGCTACAGCATACATTCAAGGAGAACCTGGTAATTTAGAAAAAGAAATTAGCAGTGTTAAAAAACAAATGTTTTCTTTAAAACAAACATTAAATGGCAATGCTTCAAAAGAAGAAATTGGTGAGAAGGATGTACAATCTATTAATTCAAGATTGTCTTTAGCCCAAAAAGGTTTTAATACCACATATGGAGCAACTAAAATGCATATGGAAAGTTTAGATATGGCAAAAACACTTTTTAATAGAATTAAACCTCAACTAGAAAAATTTATTAATGTAGATATTCCTCAAATTGAGAAAAAACTAACAAACGCTGGTGTTCCTCCAATTTTAGATTAATATCTAGGATAATTTAAAGCAATAAAAAAAATCTTGAAACCGACTATCCTCGAGGCAGAGCCATAGAGGTATTTTGCCGGTTTCGTTTTGGCCGAAGGGGCCAAACGAAATTTTATATTTTGCCTCACCCAGAACTGCTCAAAAAGGCAGTTCCGACCTCTCCAAAGGAGAGGTGAATAGGAAACCCCGAGGCAAAGCCATCGGGGAATTTTTAGATTAAAAAAGCCATGTAAATTGTATTATTTACATGGCTTTTTTAATTTTATAGGTTTTTTAACTAACTTTTTGCTTAGTTTTCATCTTTTCTAAAAGCTGTAATTCAAATTGAATCTCTTTTTTTCTTTCAGTAAATTTTTTAACTTTTTCATCAATAACTTGTCTCTTTTTAAGACTTTCTTGTCGTCTATTTTCTTCTTTAAGAATAGCATTTTTTTGTTCCCTTTTCTGCTTCATTTTTTCTCGAGCAACAGAGAAGTATGCAAAACCATACATAGATAAAAAAAGTAGGGCTATAATTCCTAATATTACATAACCATTTTCCATTTAATTCTAGGGATTAATTATATTTAAAATATGCCATTCTTACTAGAGGGAGCAAATTTTTATATAAATGTAAAAAAACGACTTGTATTATTAACAATAAAAAAGTTGAAGTACCTAAAAAAAAGGTAAAAGTAAAAAACCTTCCTATTTTAGTCTAAAATAGGAAGGTTTAATAAGATATTTTCTTTAAATCTTCATGAGTTATTTACCACTCATATAAGCATTATATTCCCAAATTTCATCCCATGAATTTGAAAAAACGCGATCACCTAAATCTAAAAAAGCTTCCCATTTATCTTTTCCATGTATTTTCTCGAAAGTCTCCTTAAAATTATTATCATCATCCATTTCTGTCCAGTTCTTCATAAACCCAACAGTTGCCAGATGCCTTCCTAAATCTCCTTGTCTAAATTCGTTCCAATAAACGCCCCACGGGTTTACGCCTTCCATGGCTTTAATTGTAGAACTTACCATTTCTAAGAAAACTCCAACTGAAGCGCCTTCTCCTTTTTCAACTTCATGGTAACGAATAAATTGTAATGGATACGTATCATTACCTCCATCTAGCATAGAAGTATTAGATAATTTGTCATCTTGTTTCCAATATTCAATAGAATGTATTTTTTTAATATGAGACATTACATTATCTCTCCAATCTTCATCATGCCCACCTTTACTTGGACGTGAATCGTTATGCTTAAACATCATTGGTCCCATCATCCAAATAATACTACCCGAATTTGGCCCAGATGTAATGTTATAAACGGTTGCATTATAAACTCCGTCTTTATGGTATTTTGCATTATGTGCTCGCATGTTATCACCTAACACTTTTAATTTTGCGTAGTCTGGAGTTAACATAATACTCTCCCACATGGCATAATCTTTTGAATCTTCTTGAGCATTCAAATTTAAATTAGTACTTAAAAAAATAAGTGCCAAAAGCGGTAAAAAAATTGATTTTTTAATCATAATTAAAATTATTTAGTTGGTTGTTTAGCTATATAACTTTTACATAGCTGGTTGTTAAAAAAAAATTAGGGAAAATTTTTAATTACATACTAAAAGATGAAAAACATCATACATTTAGTTAAAGGCTCTAAACCTGAGGTCTATCAATATACAATTTTTTTTTAATGAAATATCAAACACTTACAAAAATCAGTAGTCTTGTAAGAAAAGGAAAGTATTAGAAGATATAAAATACTATTTAATGGTTTTAAACCCTTCTGATTTCCATTTTAGTATACCGCCTTCTAATTCATAAATTTTAGTGAAACCAACTTTTTGAAACTCAGCAACACTTTTGCCACTTCGTTTGCCTGAACGGCAGTAGATAAAAACAGGTTTTTCTTTATCTAGTTTATCAATACTACTTGAAAAATCTTCGGAGAGAAAATTGATGTTTTCTGCATAATTGATATGATCTTCTGTAAACTCTTTTGGTGTTCTAACATCAACAAGTTGAGTATCTTCCTTTAAAAATGATTGAAATTCTTTAGGAGAAAGTTGGGTAACATTTTTACCTGATGACGATTCACAATTAAAAATCGAAATACTAATAAGTGACCATATAAATATTAAAAATCGCTTCATAATTTTATTCTGAATCTACAACCTCTCCTTCCCATTCAAGCATGCCGCCTTCAAGGTTATAAGCGTTTTCAAAACCAAGTTGCTCCATTATAGCACAAGCTTGCCCGCTTCTGTTACCAGAGCGACAATACACATAGTAGTTTTTACTTTTATCAAGTTCTTCAATGGCGTTTATGAATTCTTGTCCTTTATAAATATCTATATTAATTGCATTTTTAATAATGCCTTCAGCAACTTCATCATCTGTTCTTACATCTAATACAACAGCATTTTCGTCTTTTGCTAATTGTAAAATCCATTCTTCTTGTGTTAAATCTTCCATCTTAAAATAATTATTTGTGCTACAAAATTAATACATCTTAACCTATAGACGAAAAAAGACCTGAATTATTACACTTCAGATTTTCTTATTATATTAAAAACTAAACTCTTTTTTTTACATTCCCACTTTCGCGAGAATGACAATTTCAAAAGACACATCATTTATAAAATATGATGAATTATCATCAAACTTTGATTGAACAACCTATAGCTTTTGTTTCAGTTTCTTTAATTTCTTTACCATCAATTAAAGCATCTACAGCTTCTTCAACATACTTTGTAGTTACCGCTGATGCATCTTTGTAATTGTCATCAATAGCGCCAATATACTTTACAACATTACCCTTTTTAGTTTTTTGTAGTATAAACATATGTGGTGTTTTAGTAGCTCCAAATTTTGGATAAACACTTTGTTCTTTATCTATTAAATATGGAAAATTAAACCCTTTTTCTTCAGCGCGTTGCTTCATAGCATCTAAATTATCGTTTGGTTTTACTTCAATATTGTTAGGCATAATAGCAATTACAGGATACCCTTTACTTGCATATTTATTATTAAGTTCTAAAATTCTATCTTCATACATAACGGCATAAGGGCAAGTGTTACAGGTAAAAGTAACTATATATCCTTTGGCGTTTTTATAATCTGATAGCGACACCATTTTGCCATCAATGTTTTTTAATGAAAAATCTTCAGCAACATCACCAATTTTATAGCCATCTCCTTTTTCTGAATTACTTATTGTAAATGCACTAGCGCAAACTAAAACTATAATTAACGACAAAATTTTAATTGTTTTTTTCATAATATTTTTATTTTAAAAATTGTTTTACTTCATTTTCTAATGCTTCGTATGTGAATGATTGCTCGAAAAACTTGCTATCATCATTTCTGTAAATTATAGTTGCTGGTATCGATCCCGACCATGATTCATCAACTTGAGGGATCCAAGTATTCATATCTACATCATCTAATGCAATAACCTTCGATTGTAATTTATTTTTCTCAATAAAAGGTTTCAGTTTTGAATCATATAAATGCGGAAAATCTAAACTTACCAATAAAACCTTTACGTTTTTATTCGCGTATTCTTGATTTAACATTTCAAAATAGGGCAATTCTTTTATGCATGGTGCGCACCAAGTTGCCCAGAAATTGACAACATAAACAGTATCGTCTTTTTTATTTAAAAACTTTTTAAAACCCTCAAAATCGTAAACTTCCAAATCAACAGCTTTATCATCAATTAAATCTGTATTAAATTGATTATTTAAACTAACAGATTCATTGGAAGGTTGCTTCTTATCTTTACAACTAAATAAAATTAAAACTAAAAAAAAGCGCAGTATAAATTTCATAGGTTTAAAGTTATGAATCTATCTAATATACTATAAATTTTTAACAGAAATTTAGGGTATTACATTCAGCGTTTCAAGGTAAAATGACCATTAAAGATTAATCCTTCTGAATTTATTGCTTTATACCAATAATCAGAATTAGGCATGCGTTCACCATTAATAGTACCATCCCAACCTTGCCCATTAGGATTAATTTGTTTAATTAATTTCCCATATCTATTATATATTGAAATTAATAACAAAGTATAATTATTATCCCGTTTTGGTGAATATTGCCAAACATCATTAAAACCATCGTTATTAGGTGTAAAATATTTTGGAAAGCCTTTATTCTCGTTAATAACAAATTGTGCCATTCCACAGCCATTTTTATCTCTAACATAAACCACCCGAGTAGCTTCGGATGCATTGGTAAAAATGTTACTGTCCTGATAAGGACCAGAAGCACTAAAAACTGAGTATTCATAAACGCCATTGCCTGTAACCTCTATATCAATATATAAACCTCCATTAATTTCGTTTATGTTCACAAAACTAATTTCTGGCGGATTAAATAACTCTACTGTAAAATCTTTTGTACTTGAACATTCAATACCCATACCGTTACCTGCACTTAAATTATAGGCTTCATATTTGTAATTTCCAATATCACTTATACTCACATCAGCCTCGGTTGAAATTAAGACTTCATCTGCATTATTATTGATAAAATACCATCTATGTCCATCTACATTATTACCAGAATTAATTAATACAGGAATTTGGTTTTCGCATAATTCTATGACATCTGGGAAATCAATTTCAGGGTTTAAAGTTCTCAAATCCGCAGAAATCGGGTCGTAGTATGGTCCACATCCTAAAAGAGTTGAAAATGTTTCTTGAGAACAACCAATGGCATCGCCTGCATCATTAAACGGAACAATTCTAATAAAATAAATATTATTTGGTTCAAAATTCAAAACAAACGTTGAGTTTATGGAGAAAGAACTTCCTTCAAGTATATCATTTTCAAAAGGTGAAGATCCTATAAAAACCTTATATCCAATTGCACCAGCAACAGGTTCCCATTCTAGTAAAGGAGATAAAGGCACATTAGTTTCACCATTTACTGGTGAAATCAAATAACTGCAATTAGGTAATGCCGCAATATTGCCAGTAGTAAAACTTAATTCAATACAAGTATTGCTAAAACCGTTTTCGTTATATGGCGTAATTTTAACAAAAATTTTAGTTAAAGGTGGAAAATCTAATAATGGGTTAAATTGTAATGTATTGCCGACATCAAAATTATTAATTATGTCTCCAATTCCAGGAGCGGTTCCAACAGTAATAAAATAGCCATCGGCACCGGTTATGTATGCCCAAGTAATATTAGCACCAACATTAACATTTATATCATTATTGTTTGGGCTTAATAAATTAGTACAGGCTGGCCCAACGGTAATATCTTCGGTTGTAAAAGATTGTGTAGAACATTGAATATTTGGTAAATTAAAGAAGAACAAAGTAATCGTTAGAAATATTTGAGTATTATCTGGAAGCCCTAAAGGTGGTGTAAACGAATTTATACTAGTTTGCGATTGAATAATGTCATTTCCACCTGAAAACGTTCCAATAGCAATAATATAACCAGTAACTCCTTCTACATTATCCCAAGAAATAGTGGTGTTAACAGGAATATTCGAGGATTCGTTTAATGGAGAAATAAGTGAAGGACAGCTTTGTGCAAATATATTTGATGCTAGAAACAAACATAATACTATAGACAAAACCTTAAACATGAATTTTTTTATAGAAATATAATAAATATTTTGGATTAAGTAGATTTTAAAAAATTAACATAAACTATTGCATAATCACTTTTTCATCTTTATATTTGAACCAATCAAAACAAAAAAATGAAATCAATTTTAAATAATACTTGGTGGTGGTACTTTCGAAACTAATTTTCGTGAAGTAAATCCTAGTATATTTAAAACATAAAATATTCAAAAGGCTTGTCATTCACGACAAGCCTTTTTTTATATTCAATAATGTCATTTCCGCAAAGGCGGAAACCTATGAAAACGAAATGTACAATGATGAAACATTTTATGTATATATAATTTCTAATAAGAAAGACGGCATCATATATATTGGAATGACAGGAAACATAAAACAGAGGATTACTCGATATAAAAAGAAATATACTAGAGGTTTTGCAAATAAACATGGACTAGACATATTGGTTTACTATGAAAAATTTGAATCCACAATTGAAGCAATAAAAAGAGAGAAGCAAATCAAGAAATGGAATAGATTATGGAAAACCAATCTTATTAACGATTTAAATCCAAATTGGAATGATTTATCTTATTTCTTTATATGAACTAAATTTGAACTAAATATTTCCGCCTTTGCGGAAAAAGACAATGACTGATTTTATGAAAAAATTCAATCTTTATACACATTACAAACACATCTTAACAGATACGATTACACCTGTTACAGTATATTATAAAATACGTGATAAATACCCTAACAGTATTCTTTTGGAAAGTGGCGATTATCATAAAAGTCAAAAAAACTTCTCATATATCTGCTTCAATCCTATTGCAACAATAAAGGTTGAAAATGAAGTGATTTTTGAAACTTTTCCCGATGGTAGTTCAACAGAATTAAATATTACCAAAGATGTTAACGTTGCTGATGAAATACATAAATTCACAAAGCGATTTAACACCAAGTGCGAAGAAAATTTCAAGTTCATTAATAATGGCATATTTGGTTATACTGCCTATGATGCAGTACGCTATTTTGAAGATGTTAAAATTAGCAAAAAAGATAATTCTGTGGTTATTCCAGATATGTATTATGCGGTTTATAAAAATATCATTGCCATAAATCACTTCAAAAATGAAGCTTATATTTTTGCGCACTGTTATGAAAACACAGAAAATAATATTGATGAAATTGATAAACTAATAAACGTTCAAAATTTTGCATCTTATAACTTCAATTCAAAAGGCGATATTAAATCAAATTTAACTGATAATGAGTTTAGAGAACAAGTTGAAGTAGCAAGAAAACACTGTCAACGCGGAGATGTTTTTCAACTTGTATTATCAAGACGTTTTTCTCAAGAGTTTACGGGCGATGATTTCAATATTTACCGAGCTTTAAGAAGTATAAACCCGTCTCCTTACCTATTCTATTTTGATTATGGCGATTTTAAAATCTTCGGAAGTTCGCCAGAAGCACAACTTATTGTCGATGATGGACTCGCCGAAATCCATCCTATCGCAGGAACATTTAAAAGAACCGGAGACGAGCATAAAGATGAAATTTTAGCCGAAAAACTAAAGAACGACGATAAAGAAAACGCAGAACATGTCATGCTAGTGGATTTAGCCAGAAACGATTTAAGTCGTCATGGCAGCGATGTAAAAGTGGTAACCTACAGAGAGGTTCAATTTTTTTCACATGTTATTCATTTAGTAAGCAAAGTAACGGGGAAAAAACATAAAGAAACCTCAACTATGCAAGTGGTTGCAGATACTTTTCCTGCGGGAACATTAAGTGGAGCTCCAAAACACAGAGCCATGCAACTTATTGAAGATTATGAAAAAACAAGTCGTGGGTATTACGGTGGCGCCATTGGGTTTATGGATTTTGAAGGCAACTTTAATCACGCCATTATGATACGTACCTTTTTAAGCAAAGATTATAAATTGAACTGGCAAGCAGGTGCAGGATTGGTTTCAAAATCTAATCAAGAAAACGAATTACAAGAAGTTTACAATAAGTTAGGCGCATTAACTAAAGCTATTAAATTAGCAGAAAATATTTGAAAAGTTAGAAGTTATAAGGGTTATAAAACGTCTTGTAAAAAAATAAATTTGATAGAAAAATAAAGTCTTGAAAACATTCGTGTATTCGTGGCAAAAAAAAGTTTAACATATAACAGTTTCTCTCCTTTGGGGAGATTAAGAAGGGCCTATGAAAAAAGTATTAGTTATAGACAATTACGACAGTTTCACATACAATTTGGTTCATTATTTAGAAGACCTAAACTGTGATGTAACCGTAGTAAGAAACGATAAATTAGCTTTAGAAGATGTGGAACCGTTTGATAAAATAGTTTTATCTCCTGGTCCTGGAATTCCTGATGAAGCAGGTTTACTAAAGGCTATTATTGAAAAGTACGCACCTACAAAAAGTATTTTAGGTGTATGTTTAGGTCAGCAAGCTATTGGCGAAGTATTCGGTGGTTCATTAATCAATTTAGATGAAGTTTATCACGGCGTTGCAACTAATGTTACAATTAGTGTTGATGATGAATACATCTTTAATGGTTTGGATAAAAATATTGAAGTAGGCCGCTACCATTCTTGGGTTGTAAATTCTGAATTGCCTGAACCTTTAGAAGCTACTTCGTTTGATGCTAACGGGCAAGTCATGTCTTTAAGACATAAAGTTTATGATGTTAGAGGTGTGCAGTACCATCCAGAATCTGTATTAACTCCAGATGGAAAGAAGATATTGGAGAATTGGGTGAATAATTCCCCAAACCCCAAAGGGGCTTAAAAAATCAAACAAATAATTAATCCCCTCTCCTTAGGAGAGGGCTAGGGAGAAGAAAATGAAAGACATACTAAACAGACTTATAAATCACGAAACTATCTCAACTGAGGAGGCAAAACAGGTTATTGTTAACTTATCAAATGATATGTATAACCCTAGCCAAATCACATGCTTCCTATCTGTTTTCATGATGCGAAGCATTACTATTGAAGAATTAAAAGGCTTTAGAAATGCGCTTTTAGAACTTTGTTTGTCAGTAAATCTAAGCGAATTTAATGCCATAGATATTGTGGGTACTGGTGGCGATGGTAAAAACACATTCAACATTTCTACACTATCGTCTTTTATAACCGCAGGTGCTGGAGTAAACGTTTCCAAACATGGTAATTATGGCGTATCATCAACGTCTGGTTCATCCAATGTTATGGAAAATTTAGGTGTGAAATTCTCTAATAATGAAGATTTTTTAAAACGCTGTTTAGACCAAGCAGGAATATGCATATTACACGCACCATTGTTTCACCCAGCTATGAAAAACGTTGCGCCTATTCGAAGAGAATTAGGCGTTAAAACCTTTTTCAATATGTTGGGTCCTTTGGTTAACCCTTCATTCCCAAAAAACCATGTACTTGGCGTTTTTAGTTTAGAAATTTTACGACTTTATAGTTTTTTACATCAAAATTCGGGTCATAATTACAACATTGTTTATGCTTTAGATGGCTATGATGAAATTTCATTAACTGGAAAAGCAAAAATTATTTCTAATCATACTGAAAAACTATTTTCACCGGAAGATTTAGGGGTTTCGAAAATTAAACAAGAAGCTATTTTTGGAGGAAATACCGTCGACGATGCTGCAAAAATATTTGTTAATATAATAAGTGGAAAAGGAACAGAAGCACAAAACAATGTCGTTTTTGCTAATGCAGGATTAGCAATTGCAACTTCAAAACAAATTTCACACAAAGAGGGTTTTGAAATTGCCAAAGAATCTCTGTTTTCAGGAAAAGCAAAAACGAGTTTAGATAAATTGATTGAGTTGA
>TARA_R110002096_G_scaffold320929_11_pt1 | contig 17966 bp, 10 predicted proteins | sample TARA_R110002096 | Tara Oceans TARA_R110002096 (sample SAMEA4397295) | marine metagenome | biome: Polar Biome; feature: [DCM] deep chlorophyll maximum layer (ENVO:01000326); material: water (ENVO:00002006), including particulate matter (ENVO:01000060) such as... | depth 35 m | reverse complement strand
TATGAAGAGAAGGAATATTTCATTGATTCAGTCTTCCCCGCCAGTGGAAAGGTGGCCACGCCCCCCACAACGGATACGCAAAGCTGGTCAAAATTTACACCAAAAGTCGGTCTTGATTATCATGTGAATGATGATGTGTTGTTATATGCTTCCTTTTCCAAAGGTTTCAAAAGCGGGGGCTGGAACCCACGTCCTCTGCAACCTGCGGAATTCAAACGGTATGATCAGGAAAATCTAACGGCCTATGAAATGGGCGTTAAAAGCCGATTGCTGGATAATCGCATGACGGTAAATCTGGCTGGTTTCTATAGTCAATATAACGATGTGCAGCTTTTTTCAAATACGGTAAATCCGGATAATGGATCGCTTCTGCTGACGGTTGATAATGCGGGTGAAGTTGACGTTTGGGGCTTTGAAGCTGAAATTGTTGCCCGTCCGACAGCTGGGTTGGACTTGAATGTCGGTCTTGGTTATTTGGATAATGAATATCAAACTCTTGCCGCCTCTACGGGTTATCCGATTACAAACAAACTGCCCAGTGCACCGAAATGGACGCTGAATGCAGGTGCGCAATATGCCTTTGATCTTGGGAATGAAAGAGGACAGCTCACGATCCGTGGTGATGTGAATTATCGCAGCAGGACATTCAATGACCCACAAAATACAGTGGCCATTGCTCAGGAAGGTTATGCTCTAGTGAATGCGCGATTGACCTGGGACAGCGCAGATGAGAATTGGCAGGTTTCTACCTTTGTTCTTAATCTGACGGATAAGGAATATTTCAGCAGTGCCGAATCTATCCCTGCCTTTGGCATTCGCAATGCGGTATATGGCCGTCCTCGGGAATGGGGCGTCTCTGTAACCCGTCATTTCTAATGCCGTTAAATGGGAGGGCCGTAGTGACTCTGCGGCCCTTTTTCTATGATCGAAATCATCGGGTAAGGAAAAAAATGAAGCTCTACTCATGTAAGATGGCCCCAAATGCGCGTAAATTATTGGTTTATTTGAAGGAAAAAGCAATTATTCCTGATATTGAAACGGTTGAGGTCGATCTATTGTCGGGGGCGCAATATCAACCGGAATATCAGGCCATAAATCCTTTAGGAAAAGTCCCTGTTCTGGAATTGGATGATGGGTCGCTTGTGACGGAAAGCCTGTCTATTATTGAATATTTTGAAGAAATTTATCCACAGCCTTCGCTGACCGGGGATTGCCCGGAAGAACGGGCAAAAATTAAAGCGATTGAACGTTATATTGATTTTGAATTCATGGGGACGATGGGCATTATCGCCCACAATATGATGCCGTTATTTGCCAAGAGATTTACCCAGTCGCCGGATGTGATTGAGTATGGCCGGGCACGACAGCGTGAGGCGCTGGAACATTTAGAAAAATTTATCGGAAAGGGGCCTTTTGTCTGTGGGGAAAAAGTGTCTATCGCGGATATTACATTGTTTGTGACGATTGAATCCGCCAATATGCTTAGGGCTTATCCTGACCCAAAATTTCAGAATATTCTAAGATGTTTTGAGAATTTTAAGAAGAGACCGGTTATGGGTTAGGGGGCAGTACGGGCTGTAAAGTGAGGGTATATCTGAGGGGCTTACCCAAGTTGTTTTATGGCGTGTCTGTAAGGCTGAGCCGATTCCACGAGTGAAGACATTTTTCTGCTCCGCGTCGCTCTTTGTATCATGACAGACGTGCAGTGATACTACTCTAACGGGGAGTTTTTATTTTCTTCATAATATCATATAGTAACAGAGAGTATTTAAGAGTCAGTTGTGGGAGAGGCTGTAATCCAAACTGGATGGCTGTATATGCGTGATAGTAATGAAATAGACAGGGAAGTTGGCAGCTGGTTAATTTCAACGAAATGGTTGCCGCCGCGCCATCATGTTTCAGTCATTCGCCGGTCCCGTTTAATTAATGTGCTTGATAACGGAATCCAGCATGACCTCACTGTAATTACGGCGCCGGCAGGCTTTGGCAAGACCACATTATTGAGCCAGTGGCGGCAGAGATTACTGGCCAAAAATGTAAAAGTCGCCTGGTTGACCCTTGATGAATATGACAGCGACCTTAACAACCTCCTTTGTTATATCATTTTTTCCCTTATTTCATCGGGACTGGACCTTGGACGGCTGGAGATGTTGGCGGAACAGGGGTTGTCTGATACGTCTCCCCGATCCTGTCTTGGGCTTTTATTGGCAAAAATATCCGAGCTTGATGAAAGTGTCGTCTTAATTCTTGATGATTATCATCGCATAAAAGCGCCGGAAATTGATCAGTTCATGGACAGGCTTCTGGATAACATGCCGGATAACTTTCATTTGGTGATCAACAGCCGCGAGAAGCCGGGGTTTGATCTGACAAAAATAAGATCATTTGGCCAATTGCAGGAATTTGGCCCGCAAGAATTGCGATTTGATACCGTAGAGATGAAGGAAGTTATTGGCCTTGATCTGTCTGATGAGCAGTATTCGCGGTTGCTTGAAAAAACAGAAGGGTGGCCTGTCACTATCCAGCTTGCGAGTCAGTTTATCGCGTTGGGGGAGAACAAGGAACAGGTGCTTGACTCTTTTTCCGGAAAAACAAGTCATCTGGCCGATTATCTTTCAGCACAGATCATGAATAAATGCCCAGAGGTCGTTCAGGAATTTCTCATAAAGACATCGGTTCTGGAACGTGTGAATGATAATCTGGCCTATGCGATCTGCGGTATTGAAGGAGGATTTGACCAACTTGAAGATGCAGGCAGTATTAATGCATTATTTGTCCCTCTGGATGAGGAAAAAAAATGGTTTCGCTATCACCATCTTTTCTCTGAATTCCTAAAAGAACTGCTTCATAAACGTTATCTGAACGAGATTCCCTCTTTGCATCTGAAGGCCTCTAAATGGTTTGAAGCGGACAATAACCTGAATGAAGCCGTGCGTCATGCCTGTCTGGCGGGAGATTATGACCTTGCGGCTCAATTAATTGAGAATGCCGGGGGGTGGGAATTAATTCTTTATGGCGGGATTGGCTATATACGAAACCTGTTGCACCATATCCCCGATGAGCAGTTTGCGGACTACCCCCGCCTGCAGGTTGCCAGAGCATATTATTTCCAAAAAAAGGGCGAAATTCGCGAAGCCCGCAACTATATTGAATTTGCCCGCTGTAATCCAAAATTGAGAGCCGAGGCGTATCGGGGAAACCTGCCCGCTTTCCATAGAGACTTTGATGTTGTTGAGGTGTTGCAGAATACGTATGAAGATGATTTCGTCGCCAATAATCTGGTCACGTTGACGCAACGTATTAAAAAGCTCGACCCTGAAGACGGCATTTCGCCGGGGGTTTTATTCTGTAGCCTGTCCTTGTCGATGATGGCTAACGGTAAATTTGATGAAGGCCTGAAGTTTATTCAGGAAGGCATCAGATCTATGCGCCAGGCGAATAGCGTATTGGGTCTGAATTACTGCTATGTGCATTTAGGGCAATTTTCACTGTATCAGGGTCACCTGAGACAAGCGGAGGCTTATTTTCGCGAGGCCCAGAATATGGCGGACGAGAATTTTGGTTCGGATAGTGGTCTAAAATACATTGCGGACGTATCGTTATTCTCGTTGCGGGACTGGCGGGGAGAAGGGGGCGACGATATGACCCAGGTGATGATGGCCCTTGATCATATTGAAGAATTTGATGGCTGGTTCGAAATATACATCAGCGCTTATGAAATGATCCTTGTCAGGGCCTGCAGGGAAAGAAAGAAATCTTTAATCGTAGAATTGCGAGATCGTTGTCAGCGGGTCGTGTCTGAAAGGAGCATTGAGCGACTATCTGTCTTTGTCCAGTGTTGTGACCTGATGGTTGCCACCCTGGAAGAAAACCGTCCTGATGCGGAGCGCATTTTATATCAGATGCAGGGCAGCCTGAAGTGGGATAGGGGGCAATCTGATCCCATGTCGTGGCGTCCTTTGCAGTATATGGGTAAAGCTGCGGCTCTTTGGTATATGAAGATTGAGGACTTTACCGCCGCAAGGGCGCTTTTGGTGAATATGGAAGAATGCTGCCGGGAAGTGAAGGCAACATGTTTTCTGTTAAATATTCTGATCATGCGGGCCGAACTTGAATTCCGGCAGAATAATATGGCGCGGGCCTCTGACTTTCTGTTTGAAGCGGCGGCCCTGGCATGGCCGGAGAATATTATTCGACCCTTCACGGAAAATGATAATATCGTACCTCTCGTTGCGGCGGCCTATGCTGTTCGGCGGCAAAAAAATGTTGACCGTCTGGCGTTGAATTTTTTACAGGAATGTGCCGCCCAGGCCAGGAAAATGAAGAAGGTATCACTCCTGCATCAGGAATTGCTCAGCAGCCGGGAAATGGAAGTTTTGATGGAGCTCCAGGGAGGGCTGTCCAATAAGGAAATTGCCCGTGCCCTGGAAATGACCGAACATACAGTAAAATTCCACCTGAAAAATATCTTTGTGAAACTGGATGTGGATAAAAGGGCCAAGGCGATCATCGTCGCCCGGCAAAAAGGATTGTTGGGATAAGGGCAGGCAACAGAACCTAACCATTGGGGTAGGTTTTGGAACGCCGGTGGAAAACCTATCCTGAATAGACCCTTTGCTACCCTTCCAGAAGGTTGTTTTCTACCCCTCCATTTTAAATAATAAAGCCATCAGAAATAAATCTGATGCGGAAGACTTCTTTTTGGAGAAAGCTAATGAATAAGACACTAGGGAGGATTGGAGCTGCATCGCTTTTTGCGCTTATGGCTTCACATCCACAGGTTTCCATGGCGCAGGAAAGTGATCAGGATTCCATTACGATGCTTGAAGAAATTGTGGTGACTGCGCGGATGCGGTCTGAGAGTTTGCAGGACGTGCCGCTGAGTGAAACGGCATTTTCAGCACAAACGATCGAGGATTCCCGTATTGATACGGCGGATGACTTTCTGCAACTCACGCCCAATGTAACCTTGGCCAACGCACAGAGCGCCGGGGTGTCGTTCATGACCATTCGCGGCATATCTCAGGTCCGCAACGGCGAAGCCCCCGTCGCGGTTGTTGTCGACGGCGTGTTGCAGATTAATAACAGACAATTAACTCAGGCCATGTTTGATACCCAGACCATCGAAGTACTTCGCGGGCCACAGGGAGCGCTATATGGGCGTAATGCCGCCGGTGGTGCTATCCTGATCAGTTCCAATCAGCCAAGCGATGAGTTGGAAGGTTATGCCCGGGCCACATTCGGGACCGGTAATGAATATTCGATTCAGGCCGCTGTTGGCGGACCGCTTGTGGAAGATAAGTTGAAATTCCGGCTCGCGGCAAAATATCAGGATATCGGCGGGTATCTCGACAATATCCAGCTGAATGAAAAGGCCGACGGTCTTGAAGATCTTACCCTGCGGGCGATTTTGGAATGGAATATATCCGAAAACCTGACCGCGACCCTGCGGGGCAGCATGGTGCGCACCGAAGGTGGCGGATTGAATTATCAGTCGCAGTCCGTGGCCTTTGACGGGGATACGTGCAATACATCCAATCCGTTTGGCGGACCTGCTCCTGATGCTGACACTGTTGTGCGGACATTCTGCGCCAACAACCTCGGTTTTAATGAACGCGATATTGATGAAGTATCCCTGAAACTGGTTTACGATACCGACGATATTACCTTTACCAATATTTTTTCTTATAATCGCGTGATGGAATATGGCGCCGGGGATCAGTTCCCTTACACCAATGAAGTTGATATTTTTGGTATTTTCGACGGTTCACAGACGCAGTTTGTAGATATCAGCGCCTGGAGTGAGGAGTTCCGTATGGCGTCCAATACGGCAGAACCTCTTCAATGGATGGTTGGCGCCTACTATCTGGAAACCGACCGGTTTATTTCAACGACCACCGGAGATGATAACCGTCAGGGTATTGAGCGCATTGAACGACTGCCAAAATTCGCCAGTGTGACGAACCCGACGTTATCCTTCATTGCCGATGACAATAACAATCAGGCATGGGCATTGTTTGGTAACGTTTCCTATGACGTGACGGAGGACATGGAGATTGCCGTGGCGCTTCGCTATGACGAAGATAAACGGATACAGAATATATCTCCTCTCAATACGGCGGGCCTGCCGGCGGGCTGCACAGAAAGTGCGCCGGAAAATTGCCGCCAGGAAGCCACCTATAACAAACTCCAGCCAAAGGTGTCCCTGAAATATGCCGTGAGCGAGGATGCCAATCTTTATGCATCTTATGGCGAAGGTTTCCGTAGTGGTCAGTATAACCAGTTCGGTGTTGGCGCCGCGGCGTCTGGCGCCGGTGTGGTTGGTGTTGAAGATACGGTTGATGCCGAAATCACCAAGACCTATGAAGTTGGCTTTAAAAGTGAACTCCTGGATAATCGTCTGCGTTTGAACGTTGCCGCTTTCCATACAAAAACCAACCCTTTGTATTTTGTCTTTATTGGCGCCATTGGGGGGCAGGCTCTTGTTAATATTGATGAAGTACGCCTGATGGGCGGTGAGATCGAAGCCGTGGCCAGTGTCGCTGAAGGCGTAAATCTTTATGCTTCTTTCGGATATACCGACAGTGAAATACTGGCGAATACCCTGAACCCGGCAACGGTGGGGAATGAGGCGCCTTATGTGGCCAAGACGACCCTTAATCTGGGCGCGCAATATCGCACAGATCTTACGGAAGGCTTTGGTCTGGTGGCGCGGGTCGACTATGAACGGCGCGGCGCGCAATTCTGGGATCCGGAGAATTCAACCGCCCGCAGCGCTCTTAACCTGGTCAATGCCCGCATTGGTGTTGAAGACCCGGATGGCGTGTGGTCGGTCACGGGCTCGGTCCGCAACTTGACGGACGAAGCCTATAACTCCGAATGGGTATTGGGCGGGTTTTCTCATCCGGCGATGCCCCGGACCTGGCACCTTGATGTGAAAGTGAACTTCTAAACTTAATAGAAATTTCAGGAAGAGATTTTCTCTTCCTGAATCTCCACCCGCAGAAGACGGTCTTCTGTGTGCCAACAAGGATGGAAAAATGTCACGGAACGCAACACGCATTTTATGGATCAATCCATTGGGTTTTCCTGATTATGATCAGCCGATGGGGGACTATATCAATAGCATTAAATCGCCTGAGGTCGCGGTTGAGGTCATCTCTTTCAAATCTGATGCGCAGATGAACAATCTTGAGTATCGAACATTTGAAGCCCTGATTGTCGGGGATACGGTCAGGGTCACACGCTACGCGGCAGAGCAAGGCTTCGATGCCGTGGTCATCGGGTGTTTTTATGATCCGGCGCTGGAAGATGCCCGGGAAATATCAGGCGAAGCCATTGTTGTTGCCCCTTGTCAGGCAAGCATTCAGGTTGCGGCCAATCTGGCCAATAACTTTTCGATTATAATCGGTCAGGAAAAATGGCGGGCGCAGATGACCGAACGGGTAAAGCATTATGGTTACGGACCACGCCTGGCTTCCATGAGGTCGATTGATATTGCGGCCCATGATCTGCAAAAGGACTGTGGATTAACTGAAACACGAATTATTAACGCCGGCCGGAAGGCGATGGAAGAAGATCGGGCGGAAGCCTTGATTCTGGGGTGCACCTGTACATTCGGCTTGGCGGAGAAGGTCCAGAAGGAACTGGGCATTCCCGTGATCGATCCGATAATTGCCGCCTATAAGACCGCGGAACATCTTGCCGGTTTGAAAAAGCAATTTGGCTGGGTCCCCAGTCGAAAATGGGGCAGTGCCGCGCCTTCGGAAGATCAGATTACTGAATTTGGCCTGTTTCGGGAGGCCCCGCCAATTGGCAATAAACTTAACTTCGATGTCAGAGGATTTATTTGATGAAATTATACCCCACAAAATTCACGCCGGAGACATTGGAAATCACAGAATTATTTGAGCTGATTGGTACAGATGTCAGCCAGAATGCATCGGCGAACCTGAATGTGGGCGTCGCCGGCTTCCAGAACGGTGTTCGCCATCCTTTGGAGGGCATGGCCGCCCATGATCAGGAAGAAATTTCCATCATCCTGGAAGGAGAGTTTCTGCTGGAAACCCCGGCGGGGAAAAGTAAATGCCGGGCCGGGGATGTGGTTCATATCCCGGCCGGGGAAGAACATGCTTCAACGGCCTTTGATAACGGCCGGGTTTTTTATGTTCTGTTTGGTTAAGAATTAGATTTTAAAAGGATAGATTATGCGTGCAGCTAGCGATGTCGGCGGAACTTTCACGGATCTTGTCTATTATGACTATGATGAAAAGACGGGCAAGAGCGGACCGGTAAAAATTGCCAAGGCCGATACAACGCCCCCCAACTTTGAACAGGGGGTCATGAACGCCATTCACAAAATGGATTTGAACCCTGAGGACATGACTTTCTTTGCGCATGGGTCGACGGTTATCATTAATGCTCTGACCGAACGCAAAGGCGTCAAAACCGCCTTGATTACCACCAGGGGATTCCGGGATGTGCTGGAGATTGCGCGCGGCAATCGCCCGGATCTGTTCAATTTTAATTTCCGGAAGCCCGTGCCCTTTGTTGATCGTTACCTGAGGCTGGAACTGGACGAAAGGGTGAATTACAAGGGAGAAATCGAAAGACCCGTTGAGTTATCTCCCTTACAGGCCCAACTTGAATATTTGAAATCCGAAGGGGTGGAAGCCATAGCCATCAGTTTCCTGCATGCCTATGTCAATCCGGATAATGAGAATATCGTCGTCAGGGAAATCAAGAAATTATGGCCGGAAGTTTCGGTTCTGGCGTCCAGCGAAATCAGCAGGGAGTGGCGCGAATATGAGCGCACCAACACGACGGTCCTGTCCGCTTATGTTCATCCGATTGCCAAAAAATATATTGAATCTCTGGAACGAAAACTGGCGAGCGAGGGCTTCACGGGGCACCCCTACATGATGCAGTCCAATGGCGGCATCGCCACGGTGGAAAGCGCGAAAAACAACCCGATCACGATGGTTGAATCCGGCCCGGCCAGTGGCATATTTGCCGCCGCGTATCTCGGGAAGATGATTGATGAGAAAAATCTGGTGGTTCTGGATATTGGCGGCACGACAGCAAAATGCGCGCTGATTGAAGAGGGCGACGTGAAGGTCACTACTGAATATTATATTGAGAAAGATACCAAGTCTCCGGGGTATCCCATTCAAACGCCCGTCTCTGAAATCGTCGAGATCGGCAATGGCGGCGGCAGCATCGCCTGGACCGATAAAGGTGGAAAACTTCATGTGGGGCCACAGTCCGCCGGGGCGATGCCAGGGCCTGCGGCTTATGGCAAGGGCGGTACAAAACCGACGACCACGGATTCAAATCTTATTCTGGGCCGGATTGACAAGAATTGTTTTGTCGGGGGAGAGGTCGAACCGGATATGGACGCCGTGCATCAGGCCTTCGCCCAGATCATGACCGACCTTGATGTGTCCTTGGAAGAAGCGGCACGGGGTGTGGTCAGGATTGCCAATGCCAATATGACAAATGCCCTGCGGCTTGTTTCAACAAACAAGGGGTATGATCCCCGGGATTTTGCATTGATCGCTTTTGGCGGTGGTGGGGCGATGCATGCGGTGGCTCTGGCGGAAGAATTAAAGGTTCCTAAGGTTATTGTTCCGGTAAATTCATCTGTATTTTCGGCGTGGGGCATGTTGTTGACCGACCTGCGGCGAGACTATATCCAAACCCATCTGACAATGGTGGCGGACCAAAACGCTGCCGAGATTGCCGAAGTTTTCCAATCCTTAAAAAACAAGGCGGCAATTGATTATAATCAGGATGGTGTTGAGCAGGATCAACAGATCATTTTTGAACATTTGGCTGACCTGCGTTATGCCGGACAAGAGCATACGGTAAAAGTGTCCATCCCTGTGAACGATCAGGGGCAGGTGGATATTATACAGGCAATTGCCTCGTTCCATGACGCCTATGAGAAGCGATATACCTATCGTCTTGATGCGGCTGTGCAACTGGTGAATTTTCACCTGATTGCCAAGGTCGAAGTACCCAAACCTGAAATCGTCAAAAAACAAGTCACAGGTCGAAGCCTGTCAGAAACGATACTGCATGAACGGCACGTCGATTTTGACCAGCACGGGGTCCATAATACTGTTGTCTATGACGGCTTGAAGCTCGAACCCGGGATGGTGTTTACCGGTCCGGCGATTATTCAGGAACCTTCGGCAACACTTGTTATTTCCCCCGGTCATACGGCCAATGTTGATGTCTATGGCAATTATATCATTCATCTGAACTTTGCAGAAAAAGGAGCGTGATCATGGATATTTTTACAACGGAAATCATCAAGGATTCCCTGGTTGCCCTGGGGGATGAGATGTTTAACGCCATGGTTCGGACGAGCATGAGCCCGATCATCTATGAAACCACCGACTTTGCGGTGGGCGCTACGGACGCCAGAGGAAATCTGCTGGCTCAGGGTAACGGGGTGACGGCTTTTCTCGCGACATTGGATACTGCGGTACAAAGCACGCTGGAACATTATCCGGATGCCGGGGATATCAAGCCCGGTGATGTCATCATAACCAATTCGCCTTATCATGGCGGCGGCACCCATTTGTCGGATGTGGTGATTATCCTGCCCGTATTCCATGAGGGCGTTTTGGTGGCCTTTACGGTTAATAAAGCCCATTGGACCGAAGTCGGTGGCGCACAGCCCGGAAGTGTTTCAACCTGCGCCACAGAAATATTTCAGGAAGGGCTGCATTTTAAATTCTTGAAACTGTATAGCGAAGGCAAAATCAATGATGCCCTGGTCGGGATCATCGAGGCCAATGTCCGCTTACCGGACAGTACATTGGGCGATATGTATGCGGGGGTTGCCGCGGCGCGTGTCGGGGCCAAAAGAATTTTGGAGCTGATCGAAAAATATGACCGTTCTTCCGTGCTTTTTGCCATGGATGAGTTGCTTGACTATGGGGAACGGATGACCGAGGCGGAGCTGAAAAAGCTGCCTCAGGGGGTTTATCAAGCTGAGAGCATCGTTGAAGATGACGGTCTGGGGCATGGTCCTTTCACGATCAAGGTCAAAGTGACCATCGAAGGAGGACGTATGATTGCCGATTATACGGGAACCGACCCGCAAGCGCTGGGGCCGATCAACTGTTCTTATACCGGGCTTGTGACGGGCGCGCGTTGCCTGTTCAAGGCGGTGACGGATTCAGAAATTCCGGCCAATGGGGGTTGTTTCCGGGCCCTCGATATTGTGTGTCCGCCGGGCACGATCATCAGTGCCCAGTCGCCGGCCGCGGTATCGCTTTATTATGAAGCATTGATCACGGCGATTGATGTGATGTGGAAGGCTTTGGCTCCTGTTATGCCGGACCGTTTGCCGGCCGGCCATCAACGCAGTGTCGGGGCAACTTTTCTGAGTGGCTTTCACCCGGATACAGGAGACCTGTTTGTTATGGGGGAACCATTGGTTGGCGGCTGGGGCGGCAGTCAGGGCATGGACGGCGATAGTGGTCAGTTCTGTTGCGCGAACGGCGAGACGTTCAATATTCCGGCGGAATTGTTTGAAAGTCGCTATGGCGTACAAATAGAACAATATGCCTTCCATGATGAAGACGGCGGCGCAGGAGAGTTTCGCGGCGGTAAAGGTGTGGTTCTGGACTACAAGGTGACATCTGACGTGGCGTATTTGACCTATGCGGCGTCACAGACCATTTCCCGCCCGTGGGCGATGATGGGCGGACAGGAAGGGTCAAATAATTACGCCCTGATTTTACGTCAGGATGGGTCAGAGGAACGGCATCACATGTGCACGACCATCGCGGTGCATAAAGGCGAGGTTATTCGCCTGATGACGGGCACGGGTGGTGGTTATGGCGACCCGATGAAGAGACCAAAGGAGAAAATCCTGAGTGATATCAAGAACGGATATATCACCAAAGAGCAAGCCCGGAAATTCTATAAGATGGAATGGATATAAAAAATGACAATTGAGGAAAGCGGGATACTCAATGCCGATCCGCCTCTGCAGGATGGTGTCGATTCAAGTTTGGATCAAGATGATTATTCCCGTAATCCTGTACCACAGGAGAAAACCCTGTCCGGTATTCATATCGCCATGGTGGTCATCGGGGGCACCATTGGCATTCCGGTTTACCTGATGTCGGCCAATATTGGCGGCAGTCTCGGCCTGTCAAAGGCGATTCCGGCATTCAGTCTCGGGTGCTTGATATTAGGTCTTTTAGGGGCCTTGACCAGTCTGTCCGGGGCGAAAACCCATCTTTCGACGTATATGCTGGTGGAATTTGCCTTTGGGCGGGTCGGGGCGCGGGTGGTGAATTTTGTCATCGCCCTGTCGCTGATCGGCTGGTACGGTGTTACCATGAATGTCTTTGCGCAGGCAATGGATGTGACCATATTGGATATCAGCGGCCAGTCCTTTCCCTTCAGCGTGTATATTATTGGGGGCAGCCTTCTGATGTGCGCCGTGACCGTTTCCGGTTTTAAAGGCATCGACACCTTGGCCATGTTGCTGGTGCCTTTCATGTTGTTTTTCCTGATCTACGCGGCATATCTGTCTTCGGGTAAAATCACTTCATGGGATATGACCAGTTCCGCCGGAACGGGGATCAGTTTTTCCGAAGCGGTTTCAGCCGTGATTGGCAGTTATATCGTAGGTGTCGTGATTCAGCCGGATTACAGCCGGTTTGCCAAGAACAGCCGTCATGCCTTATGGTCAGTGTTTGTCGCCCTTGGACTGTCCTTTCCCGTCGTTATGGTCTTATCGGCCATTCCGGGAATTGCAACCGGTGAACAGGACCTGGTGAAAATCATGATTGCGCTGGGCATCGGTATTCCCGCATTTTTGCTGTTGTTGCTCGGGTCATGGTCGAGCAACGTGCTCTCTCTATATTCATCCGCCTTGTCACTGGCGACAATCTTCACCCGTGTTCATTTATGGCAAATCATTGCAGCTATTGGCGTGATCGGTACAGCGATTGCCTTTCTTGACATACAGGATTATCTGGTAAAATTCCTACTGCTTTTGAGTATTTCCATACCGCCTGTGGCCAGCATCTATGTGATGGAAACGCTTGTGTTGCGAAAATCACAATGCGACGTGGTGAAATTAGCCAAGGAGTCTCCCGTCAATTATGTGGCTTTTTTGGCCTGGGGATCGGGAATTGGCATGGGGCTTCTGGCCGAAAATGGTATTTTCAGCATCAGTTCCATCGCCGCGATTGACGCCATTATTGTTTCGTCCGCATGTTATAAATTATTCGCAAGACCCGATACGGCGCTGCCCCATCATTGATGGGGGATACAAAATATGGTTCTGTCAATTCAGATTCTACGGTATTTTTTTGGCATTTTTCTTTAATTTACTACTGATTCTAGTAGCTATTTGAAAATAATCTATTCTTTCCAACCCTACCCAATATATGAGGAAACCTACCTGCCGAAGGCATTGCTGTGTCCCCCTGTTCTGTTGAAGATAAAGAAAGTATTTCACAGTAGGTAGGGATAAAACAGAAGATGCGAATTGGTGTAGATGTTGGCGGTACAAATACAGACGCCGTATTGATAGATGGCGAAAAAGTTCTTTCCTGGTGCAAGATGCCCACCACACCAGATGTCGGTGACGGGATTACGACAGCCATTACGAAAGTCATGACGGATGCAGGAGTATCTTCTACCGAAATTCAATGTGTGATGATTGGCACAACGCATTTCACAAATGCTTTTGTGGAGCGCAAGAACTTGCTGCCGGTTGGAATCATACGTATTGCCTTGCCCGCGGCCCGCGCGCTGCCGCCATTATTGGACTGGCCAGAGGATATCGCGAACAAGGTCGGGGACAATATTCATCTGATCCGCGGCGGTTATCAATATGATGGGCGTCTGAATGAAGCTCTGGATGAAGAGGCGATAGCAGCGGCGGCCATTGCGCTCAATAAGAAAAAAATTCATACCGTTGCAGTCACCTCATTATTCTCGTCAGTGAATAATGATATGGAGCTCCGGGCTGCAGAGATATTGAAAGAGCATATGACGGATGTCAGTATTTCCCTGTCTCATACCATCGGGCGTATTGGCATTCTGGAACGTGAAAATGCGACGATTATGAATGCATCGTTGGCTGATATGGCAGGCAGTGTGGTCAAATCTTTCCGGCAAGCGCTGAAAAACCTAAATATCACGGCCCCTTTTTATGTGAGTCAAAATGACGGTACGCTCATGAGCGCGGACTTCGTCGCCAAATACCCGGTGTTGACGTTTGCATCCGGTCCTACGAACAGTATGCGCGGGGCGGCGTATCTGTCTGGGGTGAAAGATGCCATCGTGGCGGATATTGGCGGCACGACCACGGACATTGGGATGCTGGTGAATGGCTATCCGCGTGAATCATCGGTGACCGTGGATATTGGCGGCATCAGAACCAATTTTCGGATGCCGGATGTTCTGGCCCTGGGACTGGGCGGAGGAAGTCTGGTCCGGCAAGAAGCGGGGAAAGTCACCGTCGGACCGCAATCGGTCGGTTACCGGTTATCGGAAGAGGGACTTGTTTTTAACGGCAGCACCCTGACCAGCAGTGATATTGCTGTGGCGGCCGGTTATGCCGAGATGGGCGATATTTCCAAAGTCTCTGCCCTGGAGACCGGGCTGATTGCGCAGGCTGTCGACGCTATTCATGCCATCATATCCGAAGGCGTTGACCGAATGAAAACGAGCAGTGAGCCGGTTCCTCTGATTTTGGTCGGCGGCGGTTCGATTTTGATCAACCGTGATATTTCCGGAACAAGCAAGACGCTCATACCAGACCATGCATCTGTGGCTAATGCCATTGGCGCGGCGATTGCCCAGATCGGGGCGGAGATTGATAAAGTGTTTTCTTATGACGAGGTTGGCCGTGAGATTGCGATGGAAAGTGCGAAGCGGGAAGCCATCGAAAAAGCGATCGCGGCTGGTGCGGATGAAGAAACAATCAAGATCATTGATATTGAAGAAGTTCCGCTGGCCTATGTGCCGGGGGGAGCGGTCAGGTTGCGTATAAAAGCCGCAGGGCAACTGAGTTTTGCTCAAAATACGCTTACTGAAATTTTTAAAGGCAAGGGTGAATAAGCAATGACAAGGCAAATGAAAATTACATTGGATAATATGGAAGACTTTGCCCGCGGCGCAGCTTTTCTCGGTACGGGAGGTGGTGGAGATCCTTATATTGGCCGGATGTTGGCGCAAAACGCCATCAAGGAATTCGGGGCGCCTGAGGTCATCACAGCTGATGAACTGGCTGACGATGCGGTTGTCCTGACGGCAGCCATGTTGGGGTCACCGCCTGTGTTGCTGGAGAAGGCCTGTTGCGGGGACGATATTGATCTGGCCATTCGCAAACTGGAAGAAAAACTTGGGCGTAAAGCCGACGCGATTCTGCCCATCGAAATTGGAGGCGTTAATTCAACGCTGCCGATTATGGCCGCGGCCCGGTTAGGGTTGCCGGTGGTGGATGCTGATGGCATGGGGCGCGCCTTTCCTGAATTGCAGATGGTGACCTTTAATGTATATGGCTGTTCAGCGACTCCTCTTGTGGTTACGGATGAACATTTGAACTCGGTTTTGATTGAGGCGGATAGCGGTCAACGGGCCGAAGGTCTGGTGCGGGCCGCCGCTATTCAGATGGGGTTGAGTGTCATGATTTCTTCTTTTCCCCTGAACGGGCGGCAAGTAAAGGACTACGCCGTGCATGGTACCCTGTCACTGGCGTTGGGGATTGGCATAGCGATCCGGGAAGGCCGGACAGCAGGAAATCCTGTAGAAGAGCTGGTGGCGTATCTGAAGACGACACCTTATTACAATCAGGCGAAAATCCTGTTTGACGGAAAGGTGACGGATCTTCGTCGGGAAACGACGAAGGGGTTTGCGATAGGGCATTGCTTGATGGATGCCCTGGATGGTTCCGGGCGACAAATGGAAATCATCTTTCAAAATGAACATCTTGTGGCCCGTGAAAATGGAATTACGAAAGCCATCGTACCGGATTTGATTTGTATGGTTGATCGTGAAACGGCGGAGCCAATCCCGGTTGAGCATCTGCGGTACGGCCAGAGGATAAAAATTATCGGGACGTCGGCGGCTCCAATCATGCGCACGCCGGAAGCTTTACAGGTGTTCGGGCCGCGTATTTTTGGCCTGAATGAAGATTTTATTCCGATTGAGCAATTATAAACATTTCAATATAAACCAATGTCTAGGGAGACTATAGAATGAGTAATATTATCAATAGAGGACTAATTGCCACAACGGCGCTTTTTCTCTCTCTGCCTGCACCTGTCGCTTTTTCTGCTGTAGAGAATGCAGACCTGTTGACCCTTGAAGAAGTTGTAGTGACCTCTCGGAAAAGAGAAGAAAGCCTGCAGACCGTACCGGATTCCGTGACAGCTTTTGATAGTCTGGCCATCGAAAACGCAGGCATTGACGATGTTCAGGACTTTATAGACCTGACCCCGAACATCAGCATGCGGGAAACATTTCGCGCCGGTGTAACTTTCATCACCATTCGCGGCATCACCACAGGACAGCAGGGCTGGGCGCCGGCCACTTATGTTGTGGATGGGGTTCAGGCCGGGTCTCTTGATGCCATAAATCAGGGCGCTTTGATGGATATCGAGCGGATTGAGGTTCTGAAAGGGCCCCAGGGCGCTTTATACGGGGCCGGGGCGATCGCCGGGGCGATAAATGTCGTGACAAAAAAACCAACCAACGAAATGGAATATGCTGCCAATGCTTCTTATGCGCGCGGCAATGATATTAAATTATCAGGTTCTGTGTCCGGCCCGTTGGTTGAAGATAAAGTGCTGTTTCGCATTGGAGGCTATTACCGGAATACGGACGGCCTCATAAAAAGCACGGATGGGGATGGACTGGATTTTGAAGAACAGGTTTCTGTCAAGGGCCGGCTTATTTTTGATCTGGAGGATATCACAATCGACTTGCGGGGGTCATATTCCGATATTACCTCCGGAGCGGCGGCTCAGGAGCTGGTGGCGAACGAGGGTCTGATAGATGTTTTTGATACCCCTGCGGCGCCTGGACCGGCCCGCGGAATCATCGGCGAAGAAAAGCGTGAATTCGTTGAATTCTCGGCCAAGGTCGACTGGGAAACAGAGGCGGGAACTCTCACCTCCGTAACGGGATATAGTGACATAAATCAGGATTTATTTGGCTCCGCCACATGGCAGAAGGGATCCGGTATTGGATTGTTTGGCCATTTTGGTGATCCCGCGGATCCTTTCGTGGATCAATTCCAGGACCTGATGGATAATTTCGAGACCTTTACTCAGGATGTGCGATTTACGTCTGACGCAGATCAGCCATTCCGCTGGATGGTTGGGATGTCTTATATGGATCGTCAAGTGGTAAATCTGTTGAGTGTCGGGGGCGTTTTACAGGGGAGAGAACGTGTGGAAGCCAATTTAGTGCGGTTTCTGAATCGTCCGGATGTCCGCAATGACAAGGCTTGGGGAATTTATGGCCAGGCCAACTATGACCTGACAGACAAGTTAGAGCTGTCCGTTGCGCTGCGGTATGACAAGAACGATTTTGACACGACTCAATATACGGACCTGACACTCTCGACGCCCGTTCCCACACCGGATGGTCTGACGACATTGACGGCAACGAATGATAAATGGCAGCCGAAAGCACAGTTATCCTATCAGTGGAATGACGATATCATGACATATCTTAGCTACGCGGAAGGGTTTCGTTATGGCTTTTTTAATACCGGCAATCTGACGGCGTCGGAAAGTACAAAAAACTTTGAATTTGGGTTTAAGACCATGCTTGCAAATGGCCGGGTTCGCATGAATGGGGCGATTTTCCACATTGATTATTCCGATCAGCAATTCACTTCAATCATTGGTGAAGCACCGTTCCGGCTCACGACAAACGTGCCTGAATCCGACATTAATGGCGGAGAACTGGAA
>TARA_R110002096_G_scaffold120515_2_pt1 | contig 17974 bp, 11 predicted proteins | sample TARA_R110002096 | Tara Oceans TARA_R110002096 (sample SAMEA4397295) | marine metagenome | biome: Polar Biome; feature: [DCM] deep chlorophyll maximum layer (ENVO:01000326); material: water (ENVO:00002006), including particulate matter (ENVO:01000060) such as... | depth 35 m | reverse complement strand
ACAAAAAGCGCTCTACTTCCTTTTTTTTGCCATTTAAGTTTTATCTCTTGCTCACGCCAAACCGATAAGTTTTCAGAATTAGCTTTCCCACCAGCTTGAGTTATAGTAGATACATCAAAATCTTCGTTAAAATTGGCAATTGGTTGTAGATTCGAATCCTCAAATTGATTTAAATAAATAGTGTTAGGAAGCCAATCTTTGCCTTTTCTGGCATCCATAAATAAAGGGAGGTAGTCATTTTTATTTTTTAATGTAATATCTAAAAATGAACCAATATAAACTTTAGCAATTTCTAATTGATCTTCAGCAGAAATTAGTTGTTTAAGATTTAAGAGCCCCAAAAAAGGGTTGCCAGTATCGTTGTTGCCCCAACTTGTGTTAAATTGCCCGTGATTAGCTCCATAAACATAAACACCAGATTTGAAATGATAAAGGCTATCTTTAAATTTTACCCTTTCATATTGCTGAGAACCCATAAATGAGTTAACATCTGCATCTTGTGCACCATGAATTACAAAATAATTAATATCACTAATTTCGGTTCTACTATTTCCTGGTTCATATTGACCGTCAACGGGAGCTATAGCCACAATAGACTTGATGCTATAGTTATAATCAAATTTTACTGAAGCATCATCTGGATAAAATGGTAATGTATTGAACATTGCTGCATGCGCTACTGCTTCACCGCCTCTTGAGTGGCCTATAAGTGCTAAATTGGAAGTGTCAATTTTATTAAAAAATAAATTGTTTTCTGTTTTATTCCATTTATGCCATACCTTTAAATGTTCAAGTAGCAACCAGCCTCTTGCATCATTTTCTTTATCCAATCCACCAAAAATATTTGACCAAGATCCATTGATGAAATTCTCGTCAACAGAGGCTAAAATGATTCCTTTAGAGGCTAGTAATTCTCCAAGGTATTCATAACCGGTATCCGAATAATCTTGCATACTATGATTTCCATGAACGATTAATGCTAAAGGAAATGGCCCTTCTCCTTCAGGATACCAAACACGTGCATTTATAGGTAGAGACTTGGAGTTAAACCCCCAATATTTTTCACGCCACCAGCCTCCGAATCCATCCCAATCGTCAATAAATGCTAAACCGTTAACAGAATCGGTTTTAATACCAACTTCATCGCCATATTCTGGTCGATGTAAATCTTTTCCACTACCATAGGTTAATGTTTTCACAATATAAGATCCTTTTTTGGCGGGAGAAATAGCTTCTATTTGTTCAATTTTTGATTCGGAAGATCGTGCTGCATTTGTCAGCGGATCTACATCAAAACCATTTTGATTATATAGAATTGCAAGGGTAATAAAACCGCCAAACCCAATAAAAATTCCCAAAAGGGTAACTACTTTTTTTGATTTTGATAGATTTTGAATCCCCGTTTTTTTTAAAACTAAAATAACTGCACCACATAGTGAGGCTAGAATAATAAGTATTGCAGGTATCACCCAATCAAAACTCATTATAATTAGTAATGGCACTGTTATTAAAAGTGCTAATTTGTAAAAATTCGGGACATTATAAAGAAGTTTAATGACCCATCTAATGAGAAAGGCAAATAAGATGATTACCAGAATAAAGACCACGAAAAATAAGAGTATCCATTTATCTTTAAGGTTTGTATATGTGCCAATGGCAAATAATAACCAAAAAATTGCTGTTATAATTAATAAGCCTAGCGCAGCTCCTTTTACGGCATTATTCCCGGGTGTAATGGCTTTAATTCTTTTCTTTAGCCATTTAATAATCTGTTTATAATTTTTTTTCATATCTTAGTTTAACAGCATGTAACTGCGTTGAGAATATTGAGTTTGGTTGTCAAGAACTAAGTTAATAAAAGAAAATGAACAAGAGTAAAGTTTGCTGGTATTTTCCTTTTATATATAGCACCAGTAAATTTATTAGTAAGCTAAAAGTTAACTCGTTAGGGTTAAAATGGGTTTTATTAGATACAGTAATGTGTAGTTATCGTTAAAGTCAATTAATAAAAAAAGACTGCTTAAAAAGCAGTCTTTTAAATTTATATATGTCCTTAAATTTTATAATCCAAAAGCGGTTTTTACTTTATCAACATAATCTAATTTCTCCCATGTAAAAAGTTCAACATCTAGCGTAATAGTTTCGCCTAAAGGTTGAGAAAATATTTTGGTTACAACTTCATTTTTACGCCCCATGTGTCCGTAAGCAGCAGTTTCACTGTATATTGGTGAACGTAATTTAAGACGTTCTTCAATAGCAAATGGGCGCATATCAAAAATGGTCGAAACTTTTTCTGCAATTTCGCCATCGGTCATATTAAATGAACAAGTGCCGTAAGTATCTATAAAAATTCCCATAGGTTCAACCACACCAATAGCATAACTCACTTGTACTAAAACTTCATCAGCAACACCTGCTGCAACAAGGTTTTTAGCAATATGTCGGGTAGCGTAAGCAGCACTTCTATCTACTTTACTCGGGTCTTTTCCAGAAAATGCGCCACCACCGTGTGCCCCTTTTCCGCCATAAGTATCTACAATAATTTTACGTCCTGTTAAACCTGTATCACCATGTGGCCCACCTATTACAAATTTGCCAGTTGGGTTAATATGATATTTTATATGATCATTAAATAATTTTTGAATATTTTCAGGAAGTTGCGCAACAACACGAGGAATTAAAAGTGCAACAATATCTTTTCTAATTTTAGCAAGCATAGTATCATCGTCAGCAAAATCATCATGTTGCGTAGAAACTACAATAGAATCAATACGTTGCGGAACGTTGTCATCGCTATATTCAATAGTTACCTGACTTTTACTATCTGGTCTTAAATAGGTGATATCTTTATTTTCTCTACGTAATTCAGCCAATTCTTTTAAAATTCTATGCGATAAGTCTAATGCTAAAGGCATAAAATTTTCGGTTTCATTAGTGGCGTAACCAAACATCATACCTTGGTCACCGGCGCCTTGTTGCTCTTTAGTCGCTCTCTCTACACCACGATTTATATCATCCGATTGCTCATGAATTGCAGATAATACACCACAAGAATTTCCATCAAACATATATTCGCCTTTGGTATAGCCAATTTTATTTATAGTATCTCTTGCTATTTTTTGAACGTCTAAGTAAGTATTCGATTTAACTTCGCCGGCAAGAATTACTTGTCCTGTAGTTACTAAGGTTTCACAAGCTACTTTACTTTCGGTGTCAAAAGCTAAAAAGTTATCAATTAAAGCATCACTAATTTGATCTGCTACTTTGTCTGGGTGTCCTTCAGAAACACTTTCAGAAGTAAATAAATATGCCATTTAATATGTTTTGAGCAAGATTTGACGATAACGTCGAAGGAAGTTTACACTGCCTTTAGCATTTTTGTTTATACTTAAAAACGTTAAGTATAAAGAGGTTGCAATCAGTCAAATCTTTCCTCTGTTATTTGTTTGCAAAAGTAAAAAAATAAAAGAATAAAGCCATTAATTTTTCTTTTTTTCAAGAAATAATTGGTTCTTAAAAATAATTTGTAAATAGTTGTAGCGCCAAGACAAAAAAGCAAATTTTAAATATCCTTTCTATTAATGTCATTGCGATTATTTTACAATGATTAGGAATGAGATATTAAAACAAAAATAAATTTTTATGAGCCATCCCTAAACGGAGGGTTTTTATTACTTATTTTTCATTTTTTGGGCATCATAAAAATATTGATTTAAAAAACTGAAAAACAAATAGTTATGTTGTTTTTGCAGGTCATGGATTTAACCTTAAAAACCTAAGAAAACTATAAATAAAAACCTAATAAAGTAATTTCGAATCTTATTTGGGGTTTATTGAATTTTTATTAAAAGGCATAAATCGTTAAAATATCAAGTAAAAAAAAGATAAAGCATAAAATTATCTGTAACAAAAATGAAAGAACTCAATAAACATAGTAAAAGGCTAACGCAAGATGAATCTCAACCAGCATCTCAAGCTATGTTATATGCAGTGGGATTGACTGATGAAGACATGCATAAGGCTCAAGTGGGTATTGCGAGCACTGGATACGATGGAAACCCATGTAACATGCATTTAAATGGCTTAGCTGCTGAGGTTAAGATTGAAACTAAAATTGCTGGTTTAGTAGGTTTAGGATTCAATACTATTGGCGTTAGTGATGGTATTTCTATGGGGACTTCTGGTATGAACTATTCTTTAGCGTCTCGCGATATTATTGCAGATTCTATTGAAACAGTTATGAATGCGCAAAGCTACGATGCGCTAATTTCTGTTGTTGGTTGCGATAAAAATATGCCAGGAGCAGTCATTGCTATGTTGCGTTTAAATCGTCCGGCCATTATGATGTATGGAGGAACTATTGCATCTGGAAAGTATAAAGGAAGAAAATTAAACATTGTTTCTGCTTTTGAAGCTTTAGGTCAAAAAATGGCTGGTGAAATTGATGAAGAAGAATATAGAGCTATTATTAAAAGTGCGATTCCAGGAGCAGGCGCTTGCGGCGGTATGTATACAGCAAATACGATGGCTTCGGCAATAGAATGTATGGGCTTTGCATTGCCTTATAACTCGTCTATTCCTGCTGAAAATCCTAATAAATTATCTGAAAGTGAAAGAACAGCCATAGCTATTAAAAATCTTTTAGAATTAGATTTAAAACCTTTAGATATTATTTCTAAAAAATCTATTGAAAATGCCATTGCACTCGTAAATGCTTTAGGAGGTTCTACAAATGCGGTTTTGCATTTTTTAGCCATTGCGCATGCTGCGGATATTGAATTTACTTTAGAAGATTTTCAACGTGTAAGTGATAGAACGCCGTTAATTGCAGATTTAAAACCATCAGGAAAATACTTAATGGAAGACGTTCATGGCATTGGAGGAACACCTGCTGTTATGAAATACTTATTAGATAATGGCTATTTACATGGTGATTGTTTAACAGTAACTGGAAAGACTTTAGCTGAAAATTTACAAAATGTTGAGCCACTTAAATTTGAAAATGATCAAGATGTTATTTATCCAAAAGAGAACGCATTAAAATCTTCAGGAAATTTACAAATCCTTTATGGAAACTTAGCTACTGAAGGTGCTGTGGCAAAAATTTCAGGAAATGAAGGCTTGTTATTTGAAGGAAAAGCAGTGGTTTATGATGGGGAGCAAGCTGCAAATACAGGTATTTCAAATGGCGAAGTAGCAAGAGGTGATGTTGTCGTCATTCGTTATGTCGGTCCAAAAGGAGGTCCAGGCATGCCAGAAATGTTGAAGCCAACCTCATTAATAATGGGAGCAGGTTTAGGGAAATCGGTGGCATTGATTACAGATGGCCGTTTTTCTGGAGGAACACACGGGTTTGTTGTGGGGCATATTACTCCAGAGGCACAATCGGGTGGCACTATTGGGTTATTAAAAACAGGTGACAAAATTAAAATTAGTGCTGAAGACAATACTATAAACGTATTACTTACTGATGAAGAATTAGCGGAAAGAAAATCACAATGGGTTCAACCAGCGTTAAAACATAAAAAAGGAATATTATATAAATATGCAAAAACGGTAGCATCGGCTTCAAAAGGCTGTGTAACTGACGCATAAAATTCCTGCGAACGCAGGAATCTTATAATTGAATAACCAAAAGTTAGTCATTATAAAAAGAAAAAAAGTTAGAGTAAGCTCGAAAGAGTAATAAAAAATACAGAGAGATGAAAGAAACTCAAACAATAAATAAAACCAAAAACGTGGCTGAAAAAACAATCCGTATTACAGGAAGCGAAGCTGTTGTAAGAAGTTTGATGGCAGAAGGTGTTGATATTCTATACGGATATCCAGGAGGCGCTATTATGCCTGTTTATGATGAATTATACAAGTTCCAAGACCAGATTCATCACGTATTAACACGTCACGAACAAGGTGCTGCACATGCTGCGCAAGGCTATGCACGTATATCTGGTAAAGTAGGTGTGGCTATGGCAACTTCGGGGCCAGGAGCAACCAATTTGATTACTGGAATTGCCGATGCACAAATAGACTCTACACCATTGGTTTGTATTACAGGACAAGTGTTTTCTCATTTATTGGGGAGTGATGCCTTTCAAGAAACAGACATTGTTGGAATTTCTACACCGGTTACTAAATGGAACTGCCAAGTTACCAAAGCAGAAGATATTCCTGGAGCCATTGCTAAAGCATTTTATATTGCTAAAAGCGGAAGACCAGGACCTGTGCTAGTTGATATTACTAAAGATGCTCAAGTTTCTGAATTAGATTTTAAATATGAAAAATGTAGAGGTGTAAGAAGTTATATTCCGATTCCAAAAACAGATCCAAACAGTATTATCGCTGCTGCCGAATTAATTAATAATGCAAAAAAACCCATGATTGTTTGGGGGCAAGGTGTTATTTTAGGTCAAGCTGAAGCAGAATTAAAAGCGGTGATTGAAAAAGCAGGAATTCCTGCTGCGTGGACTATTTTAGGAGCTTCGGCATTACCCACATCACATCCATTAAATATAGGTATGGTTGGCATGCACGGTAATTATGCACCAAATAAATTAACCAACGAATGTGATGTGTTAATTGCTATCGGAATGCGTTTTGATGACCGTGTTACGGGGAGTTTAGATACCTATGCAAAACAAGCAAAAATCATTCATTTTGATATTGACCCTGCGGAAATTGATAAAAATGTTAAGACCGATGTTGCTGTTTTAGGGAATTCAAAAGAAAGCTTAGCCATGCTTTTAGATGCTTTAAATGAAAATAAACATGAATCTTGGTTACAAGAATTCAAAGATTTATATGCTATTGAATTTGAAAAAGTAATTAAAGGCGATATTCATCCTACGAAAGAAGGATTGACTATGGGTGAGGTTATACAACAAATAAATATTGAGAGTAAAGGTAATGCAGCTATTGTTTCGGATGTGGGACAACATCAAATGATTGCATGTCGATATGCAGATTTCAATGTCACAAAAAGTAACATAACTTCTGGTGGTTTAGGCACTATGGGATTCGCACTTCCTGCTGCTATTGGAGCAAAAATGGCGGCGCCAGAACGCGAGGTAGTTGCCATTATAGGTGATGGTGGTTACCAAATGAATATTCAAGAATTAGGAACTATTTTTCAGCAAAAAGCAGCGGTTAAGATTGTGGTTCTAAATAATGAATTTTTAGGAATGGTGCGCCAATGGCAACAGTTGTTTTTCGATAAACGTTACGCATCTACAGAAATGACAAATCCAAATTTTGTAGCTATTGCTGAAGGCTATTATATTAAAGCCAAAAAAGTTACAAAACGGGAAGAATTAGCAGAAGCTATAAAAGAAATGATGGAATCAAAAGAGTCTTATTTCTTAGAGGTTTGTGTTGAGAAAGAAGGTAATGTGTTTCCAATGATTCCTTCTGGGGCATCAGTTTCAGATGTTAGATTAAGTTAAGAATAAAGAATAAAGAATAAAGAACAAAGAAAAAAGATGGCTAAGCATTAAAAATAAACTTGTAGAATTGTTAATTCAGTCTATTTTCTAGCATCTATTTTCTGTCATCTTAAAGAAAAATGAACGAAGACATAAAATCATTCACCATATCAATTTATACCGAAAATAATATCGGCTTATTGAATCGTATATCCGCTATTTTTCAGCGTAGACATATCAATATTGAAAGTTTAACTACATCTCAGTCCGAGATTGAAGGTGTAAATCGTTTTGTTCTTGTTGTAAACATAACAGAGACAAATGCCATTAAAATTGTTAAGCAAATTGAAAAGCAGGTTGAAACAATTAGAGCTTATTATCATACAGAAGATGAAACTATTTTCACTGAGTCTTGTATGTTTAAAATTAAGTCTGATTTGTTATTTAACGAGCCGCAAATTCAGAACATTATTAAAGAAAGTTACGCGAGAATCGTAACTGTAAATAAAGAGTTTTTTGTACTTGAAAAATCGGGTAGAAGAAACGAAATTGAATCTTTAAGACGCGATTTAAATGTTTTCGGAATTATGCAGTTTGTCCGTTCAGGTCGCATTGCAGTAACAAAAGAAGAAATGAAAGTATCAGAAATGCTTATGGCATTCAATAACCAATAATAACAAAAAATTAAAAATGGGAAATTATTTTAACACATTATCGTTAAGAGACAAATTAAATCAATTATCGAAGTGTAGATTTATGGATTCTTCAGAATTTGAAGATGGCGTAAATGCTTTAAAAGGCAAAAAAATTGTAATTGTAGGTTGCGGTGCACAAGGTTTAAATCAAGGTTTAAACATGAGAGATTCTGGATTAGATATTTCTTATACATTGCGTGATGCTGCTATTGCTCAAAAACGTCAGTCTTTTATAAATGCTTCAGAAAATGGATTTAATGTAGGAACCTATAAAGAATTAATTCCAACGGCAGATTTAGTGTTAAACCTAACACCAGATAAGCAACACACAAGTGTGGTTAAAGCAGTAATGCCTTTAATGAAAAAAGGTGCAACGTTGTCTTATTCTCACGGTTTTAATATAGTCGAAGAAGGAACTCAAGTTCGTGAAGATTTAACGGTTATTATGGTAGCACCAAAATGCCCAGGAACAGAAGTAAGAGAAGAATATAAAAGAGGTTTTGGTGTACCAACATTAATTGCAGTGCACGAAGAAAACGACCCCGAAGGGAAAGGTTGGGCGCAAGCAAAAGCTTATGCAGCAGCAACTGGTGGTGATAGAGCAGGTGTTTTAGCATCGTCTTTCATTGCTGAAGTTAAGTCTGATTTAATGGGTGAACAAACCATATTGTGTGGTTTACTTCAAACAGGTTCTATTCTTTGTTTCAATAAAATGGTTGAAAAAGGTATTGATAAAGGCTATGCTTCAAAATTGATTCAATACGGATGGGAAACCGTTACAGAAGGACTTAAATATGGTGGCATTACCCATATGATGGATCGACTTTCTAACCCAGCAAAAATTAAAGCGTTTGAACTTTCAGAAGAATTAAAAGATATTATGCGTCCGTTGTTCCAAAAGCATATGGATGATATTATAGAAGGTAATTTTTCTAGTGGAATGATGGCAGATTGGGCAAATGATGATAAAGATTTATTGGGTTGGAGAGCTGCAACTGCAGAAACAGCATTTGAAAAAACTCCAGCTGGTGATGTGGAAATTTCTGAACAAGAATTTTATGACAACGGTGTATTAATGGTAGCCATGGTAAGAGCTGGTGTCGAGTTGGCTTTTGAAGCGATGACAGATTCTGGAATTATAGATGCTTCTGCATACTACGAATCGTTACACGAAACACCACTTATAGCTAATACCATTGCAAGAAAGAAATTGTACGAAATGAACAGTGTAATCTCTGATACAGCAGAGTACGGTTGTTATTTATTCGATCATGCTTGTAAGCCATTATTAGCTGATTTCATGAAAACCATTGATACCGATGTTATTGGGAAACCATTTTCAAAAGACAATGGTAAAAGCGTTGATAATGCGAAGTTAATTGAAATTAATGCAGCATTAAGAAACCATCCTGTTGAAAAAGTAGGTAGGTTTTTAAGAGCGTCTATGACGGCTATGAAGCCAATCGTTTAATTGTAAAGAGTTTCTTCAAGATCTTTTCTTGAGGCTTCCATTGTAATTGTCATTCCCGTGAAAACGGGAAACTAAAATAAAATCATGAACAAGGAAAAGCAAATATATTTTCCTACTATAGATAAAGTAAAACAAGCTGCCGATACTATTAAAAAAGTATCGGCAGTTACGTCTTTACATGCTAGTTTGCGCTATTCTGAGCATTATAAAGCAAATATCCTTTTAAAAAGGGAAGATTTACAACAAGTCCGTTCTTATAAAATACGAGGAGCTTACAATAAAATAAGCTCTTTAACAAAAGAAGAGTCTCAGAAAGGTGTGGTTTGCGCTAGTGCTGGAAATCATGCCCAAGGCGTAGCTTTATCTTGCAAATTATTACAAATACAAGGCACCATCTATATGCCTGCGCCAACACCAAACCAGAAGTTAGAACAGGTTAAAATGTTTGGTGGGGATTATATAAATATCAAATTAGAAGGCGATACGTTTGACGATGCGTATCACTCTGCGATGGTTGAATGTGATGAACTGGGAAAAACCTTTATTCATCCATTTAATGATGAAAAAGTTATTGAAGGTCAGGCTACAGTAGGTTTAGAGATTTTAGAACAGACCGATGTACCAATTGACTATGTTTTTTTAGCTGTTGGCGGTGGCGGATTAGCTGCTGGGTTATCAACCGTTTTTAAACTATTATCTCCTAACACAAAAATTATTGGAATCGAGCCAGAAGGTGCGCCATCTATGTCAACGTCAATAAAAAATAATAAAAATACCACATTAGAACATATTGAAAAATTTATTGATGGTGCTGCAGTAAAGCGGGTAGGCGATTTAACTTTTGCAATTTGTAAAGAAAATCTTGACGATATGATAACCGTTCCAGAAGGGAAGGTTTGTGAAACCATTTTAGAGCTTTATAATAAAGATGCTATTGTGGTGGAGCCTGCTGGTGCATTAAGTATTTCTGCTTTAGATTTTTATGCTGAAGAAATCAAAGGAAAAAATGTAGTTTGTATTGTTAGCGGTAGTAACAACGATATTACACGAACTGCAGAAATTAAAGAACGTGCATTGCTTTACGCCAATTTAAAGCATTATTTTATATTAAAATTTCCGCAACGTGCAGGAGCTTTAAAGGATTTTGTGGTAGATATTTTAGGACCTAATGATGATATTACCTACTTTCAATATGCTAAAAAAACAAATCGTGAAAATGGATCGGCAGTCGTTGGAATTCAGTTAAAATCTTCATCCGATTTAGAACCTTTAATAACCAGAATGAAAACACATAAGTTTTATGGTGATTACTTAAATGATAAACCTGATTTATTTCAATTTTTAGTCTAAGTAATACTATTTTTTAATTAGCAATTCCGCAAACGTTTTCGTTTCAATCCTTTAAATTATAAGTGGTTTATCTATTAGATTTAGCTTAATTTTCTTTACTTTGGAATACATAATTTTATTTCTGTTATAATAGAGATTTAGGTTATTCCACAAATTCAATACAAACTTTCATATTATGAAAAAAACTTTCCAAGATATTCCAGAAACATTTAAAATAGATTCGCTTTTACATCAAAAAACCTATTTAGTAAATGGTGAATTAAAAAATTGGGAAGGTGATACTGCAGAGGTATATTCAACTATTTCATCTACAGAAAAATATAAGAAAACACTTTTAGGAACTATTCCTCAATTAGGAGAAAAAGAAGCATTAGAAGTCCTTAATTCTGCAACTTCAGCCTATGATAAGGGTAAGGGTTTGTGGCCCACAATGAAGGTAGCGGATAGAATTGCCTGCATGGAAACTTTTGTTGAACAAATGAAAACCAAGCGTGAAGAAGTTGTAAAACTTTTGATGTGGGAAATAGGTAAAAATCTACCAGATTCTGAAAAAGAATTTGATAGAACCGTAGATTATATCTACGATACTATTGAGGCTTATAAACAGATAGATAGAGATTCAGCTAAATTTGAAAAAAACTCAGGAGTTTATGCGCATATTCGCCGAGGGCCATTAGGTGTTGTTTTGTGTTTAGGACCGTATAATTATCCTTTAAATGAAACTTTTACTTTATTAATCCCTGCCTTAATTATGGGTAACCCGGTTATTTTTAAACCGGCAAAACATGGTGTTTTGCTAATTTCACCTTTAATGGAAGCTTTTCAAAGTAGTTTTCCAGAAGGTGTAGTTAATATTGTTTTTGGTCGTGGTCGTGTTCTAGCAACACCTATTATGAAATCAGGAAAAATAGATGTTTTGGCTCTAATAGGAAATAGTAAATCTGCAAATGCTTTACAATCGCAACATCCAAAAGGAAATAGATTGCGTATGGTTTTAGGTTTAGAGGCTAAAAACCCTGCGATAGTATTACCCGATGCCGATTTAGATTTGGCGGTTGATGAATGTATTGCAGGAACCTTATCGTTTAATGGGCAGCGTTGTACAGCACTTAAAGTATTGTATGTTCACGAATCTGTAGTTGAAGAATTTAACAGACGATTTGCCTTTAAAGTAGACCAACTAAAATATGGAAATCCATGGGAAGATGGTGCTAAATTAACACCTTTACCTGAAGAAGAAAAACCAGCATATATTCAAGAATTAATTGATGATGCTAAAGAAAAAGGTGCCAAAGTGTTAAATAAAAAAGGTGGTGAAACTACTGAGAATTTTATTTTTCCAGCGGTTTTATATCCTGTTTCTAAAGACATGCGCGTGTTTAAAGAAGAACAATTTGGACCTGTAGTTCCAGTTGTTTCTTTTTCAGATATTGAGGAACCACTTGATGATATGGCAGAATCTAATTATGGACAACAAGTAAGTTTGTTCGGAAAAAATATTCATACCCTTTCACCATTAATTGATACTTTAGTAAACTTGGTTTGTCGAGTGAATTTGAATAGTTCTTGTCAGCGTGGTCCAGATGTTTATCCTTTCACAGGTAGAAAAGATTCAGCTTATGGGACTTTGAGTGTTCATGATGCATTACGTTCATTTTCTATAAGAACATTTGTAGCGTCAAAAGATAACGAGTACAATAATGCTATTTTAACTGAGCTTTTGGAAAAGAAAACGTCTAATTTTATTAGTACAGATTATATTTTATAATTTGGATTAACTATTTTTAAATTAACTAAAAACTTTAAATATGAAAATTATTAAAATTCAATCACTAGCTATTTTACTAGCTTTGTTAATGTTTAATTGTGGTGGTAAAAAAGAAGAGAAAGAGGGATTTACTTATGAAAAATCAAGCTCAACGGATAAAGAAGAAGTAAAAGAAGACAATAATGTAGCAAATATTGTAATTACCTCAAATGATGTGATGCGATTTAATACCAATGAAATTAAAGTAAAAGTAGGACAAAAGGTGAAGCTAACTTTGAGACATGTTGGTAAATTAGATATTAATGTTATGGGACATAACATAGTTATTTTAAAGCAAGGTGTAGATGTTACTGCGTTTTCGGCTAAAGCAGCGTCAGAAAAAGACAACAAATACATTCCTAAAGATACTGATGATACTATTGCTCATACAGATTTAATAGGTGGAGGTCAAGTAGCCTCCATTGAGTTTGATGCTCCAGAAGCTGGGACTTATGATTTTATCTGTAGTTTTCCTGGGCACTCTGGTTTAATGAAAGGGAAATTTATTGTAGAATAAATCTAAAAAATATTAATTAAGACTTTCTTTGTATTTAGTCGAAAAGAATTCCTCGATCCCGATAGCTATCGGGACTGCCTCGAGGATAGTTAGTTTCAAAAAATTCTTTAATCCAATTTCCAACCTTTTCTATACTCACGTTTTACAAATTGGTTTGCACCTTCGTAATTAGTAACTTTCATATTAGCACCATCCCAAAGTAGTTTTTTACGGCCAGGGTAATCAAATCCGTTTTTAGTTTCTTTTCTTAGGTTATAGCTTCTTATAGCTAAATTCCCCATTAAAATAGATTCTGTTAACGGTCCAGCAAAATCAAAAGAAGATGTGAGTGCTTTATGTTGGTCACTTCCATACCCAGCTTTACAAGCTTCAACCCACGCATGATGATGGCCATTCTCAGGCAATGGATTTGTATTTTCTATTTCATCTTTTTCAGGCAAAATAATCTCACCAGAATTCAAGTATATTTTAGGGTTCAAACCATAAGTTCCACAAGTCATTATTCCTTTTTCTCCCATCATCATAACACCATTAGCACTATTTTCATCACCTATTGGATGATCTGCAGGAATCAAATCTGGATGAAATGGACGTAATCCACCATCAGTCCAATTTAGTTTAACTGCCGATGGGTTTTTTTCTGTTGCTTCAAATTTTAATTGTGTTCTTGATGAAGGCGGGCAAGATTCTGGGTAATAATCGGGAGTCCAATCTTGTGTAAATATAGAACCAACACTACTTTCAACTTCAGTTGGATATCCTAATCCTAAAACTCTATAGGGTGGATCCATTAAATGACAACCCATATCACCAAGAGCGCCAGTTCCAAAATTCCACCAACCTCGCCATTTAAAAGGATGGTATAAAGGATGATAATCAACCCAACTTGCAGGTCCAACCCAAGTGTCCCAATCTAAATTATCAAGAATTGTTGGCTTTTCAGTAGGCGTTTTAATACCTTGTGGCCAAACAGGTCTGTTAGTCCAAACATCTACTTCATTCACAGTTCCTATAATTCCAGAATCAAACCAATCTATCAAAGTTTTAACACCTTTACCTGAAGCACCTTGGTTTCCCATTTGGGTTACTATTTCGTATTTATTAGCGGCTTCGGTTAATACTCTGGCTTCATGAATACTATGAGTTAATGGTTTTTGTACGTAAACATCTTTATTTAATTGCATTGCAGCAAGCGTAATTACTGCATGTGTATGATCAGGTGTTGATACTGTTAAAGCATCAATATCTTTCATTTCATCCAGTAGCTTTCTATAATCTTTAAACTGTTTAGCTTTTGGGAATTTGTTAAATGCATTTGACGCACTATTCCAGTCAACATCACAAATGGCAGCAATATTTGATGCGCCATTATTCCAAACATTAAGCATATCTGTATATCCTTTTCCTCCAGCTCCAACAATAGCAATGTTTAATTTATCACTTGGTGCAACAAAACCTTTGCCCATTACATGTCTAGGAATAATTGAAATACCTATAGTTGTTAGTGCTGTTTTTTTAATGAATGATCGTCTGCTAGCTGAAGGTTTTTTACTCATTTTGAAACGAATTAAAGGTTATAAGTATTAGAGTTTTAATATTTCAATATTTTTAAATTCTATGGGATGACTTTCACTCTGCAATGAAATATAACCGCTAGTTAGTGATTGTCCAACTTTAGCTTGAATATCTTCTGAGGAATCATCCAAAAACTGACCTCCAATGGTTGGGTTAGAATATGATATTACAGGTTTTCCGTCAATAAAATGTGTTATAGAATCATTATTAACAACAACTTCTGCCATTATCCATTCTTCACCATAATAGGTTTTACAATTTGCAGGAATACAATGTTCTGTAATTAATTTTCCATTTATCTCAACATGAGTTCCAGGTGTACAAATATTTCCTGAAGGTCGAGGCTCATTTTTATTCACACCCCCAAGCAGTTGAAATTCTAATGAAAGTGGAAAACCTTGATTTTTTAACATACTTTCTGGAGATTGACTATGTAGCATGATCCCACTATTTTTTGTTGCCCAAGCTTTACCACCTTTAACTTGATTACCAACAAACCTATATTGAAGTCTCAATTTATAATTGGTAAAAGGGGTTTTGTAAAAAATATGCCCAAACTCATCAGTGAAGTTTTCATAATTGTCATAAGACACTTTTAGGACACCATTTTCAGCCCTAAAGGTGCTATTATAATTATCATTTAATTCAAAACCATTGATTTTAACTAACCAACCGTCCAAATTTTCTCCATTAAATAAAGATTGCCAATTTTCGGCAACTTCTACTTTAGTCGTATCGGTTTCAGTATTTTTTTTTGAATTATTTTTACAACTAAAGCATATTGCTAAAATTAGTGTTATAATTAGAGCTGAATAATACTTCATTTTATAAAGAATAAGATTTTCCACCTGTTAATTCTTGTAAATCTCCACAATAGTACTGCGAGGGAACAGGGTCGTAAACCAACACGTTTTCACCAATTTGTTCAGTGGTTAAATAGGCATTGATAGTCATCCATTTTAAGCTATTTAAAAATTCAGATTTTGTTAATTCCAAAGATTCAAGATTTGCTTCTCTTTCTTGATCAATTTCGTCTTTAATAAGCATGTTTTTATCTAATAATGCTTTGTAAGCTTCATCAGTTACTTTACCAATAGGTTCTTCAGGATTCGGTCTCAGTATTGAAACCATATTTTCAAAAGCTACTCTAAACTTTGCTTGATCTTCATCCTCTAAAACTTCGTTCAAATATTTGTCAATAAATTGAGGAACATTAAGTTCTGTCGCCGAGGGTAGATTTTCTGTTTTTGGCAAAATGATATCAACTATTTTGGTTAAAGCAATACCTTGATCACTGGTTAAAAATTCGGGCATCCACATTTTAACATCACTGGTACAACTTTGTAATAAACTAACAATAGTTGGCGTTGCGACAAAAAAGCCTGTTGCAAGACCTAAATTTTTTAATGCGTCTCTTCTTTTCATTTTTAAAAATTTTATGCGTTATTTTTCTTTAATTGTTCAGCAGCATGATTTGCAGCTCTTGCGGTAAAAGCCATATAACCCAACGATGGGTTATGACATGCAGCAGACGTCATAAACGCTCCATCGGTAACATATACATTTGTACAAGCGTGAATTTGATTGTTTCCATTTAAAACCGAGGTTTTAGGGTCGTGTCCCATTCTTGCTGTTCCCATTTCATGAATACCTAATCCCATGGCTCTTCCTTCAATTTCATCATAGCCCTCAACATCTTTAAAGCCAGCAGCTTCAAGCATTTTTATAGCTTGCTCTTGCATATCTTTTCGCATTGCCAATTCATTTTCACCAAAATCGGCATCAAAGGTTACGGTAGGCAATCCCCATTCGTCAAGCTTATCATAATCTAAATACATTTTATTGTTATGATCAGGTAATGTCTCGCCAAAGGCAAGAAGGTTAACATTCCACTCCCCAGGTTTTAAAATAGCTTCTTTTAATTTTGGACCATATTTTAATTCAGCAACCATTTCAGAAATATTAGATCTAGTTGCACCTCCTTGGTAGCCATAACCTCTTTTGAATTCTTTAGTGTTAGTATTTCCACCAAGATTTCTAAATCTAGGAATATAAATTCCATTGGCTCTACGTCCTTTATTTATTTTATCTTCAAATCCATCAGCTACTGCAGTAGCTCCCACCTTAAAATGATGATCCATAATGTTGTGGCCTAATTCACCACTATCATTTCCTAAACCGTTTGGAAAACGTTCAGATTTTGATTGCAATAAAATAGATGCTGAAGCAATAGCCGAAGCACATAAGAAAATTACTTTGGCTTTATATTCAAAGTTTTCTTTTGTTTCAGCATCAATCACTCTTACACCTGTTGCTTGTTTGGTAGCATCATCATATATAACTTCATGTACAATTGAATTTGGTCTTAAAGTCATATTTCCTGTAGCCTCAGCAGCTGGAAGTGTTGATGAGTTGCTACTAAAATAAGCTCCAAATGGACAACCTCTCATACATCTATTTCTGTATTGGCAAGCACTTCTCCCCATTCCTGGTTTTGTGCCTTCAGTTATATGTGCTGTTCTACCTATGGTTAAAAGTCTACCATCATCGAATGTTTCATTCATTTTTTCTTTCAAATGCTCTTCAACACAATTAAGATTCATTGGTTTTAAAAGTTTTTGATCTGGTAAAACTTCTAAGCCCAAATTTTCCCCACTCACACCAATGTATTCTTCCACTTTGTCATACCATGGTTCAATATCTTTATAACGAACGGGCCAATCTACGGCTATACCCTCTTTTTTATTGGCTTCAAAATCTATATCACTTAATCGGTAACTTTGCCTGCCCCACGTTAAAGAACGTCCACCAACATGATAACCTCTAATCCAATCAAAACGTCTAACTTCATTATATGGATGCTTAATATCATCTACAAAAAAATGCTTTCGAGACTCTCTAGTAACGTATCCTGTTCTATTTTGTTTAGGCATACGTTCTAATGTTTCTCTTGTTGTTACATCGCCGGTTGGAAAATCCCAAGGGTCTAGGTTTGCAGTTGGGTAATCTTCAATATGTTTTACCATTCTCCCACGTTCAAGGACTAATGTTTTAAGTCCATTTTCGCAAAGTTCTTTTGCAGCCCATCCACCAGAAATACCGGTGCCAACAACGATGGCATCATATTCTTCTTCAATGGAG
>TARA_R110002096_G_scaffold37102_2_pt1 | contig 17977 bp, 13 predicted proteins | sample TARA_R110002096 | Tara Oceans TARA_R110002096 (sample SAMEA4397295) | marine metagenome | biome: Polar Biome; feature: [DCM] deep chlorophyll maximum layer (ENVO:01000326); material: water (ENVO:00002006), including particulate matter (ENVO:01000060) such as... | depth 35 m | reverse complement strand
AATTCTATTTTTTACACGCTGTTGATTTGAATGGTAAGCTACATCACCAGCTAAATGAGCCACTTTTAATAAGTCACACAACTTTTTAAATTGTCCATCTGATCCGATTGCTAGAATAATTTTACCATCATCTTTACAAGTAAATAATTCTCCATAAGGAGCGATATTGGGGTGCAATGTTCCCATTGGTTTGGGAATTATTCCTGCCATTAACCAATTACTCGCTTGATTGGCAAGTGCAGCTAAAGCAGCATCATAAAGTGAAACAGAAACCTTTAGCGCTTCAACTTTCTTTGATTGCTGAAGTAGAGCTATTAATATTCCTTGTTTCAATTGATGGGCTGCAAACAAGTCGATGAAAGCTACAGGTAATTTACAAAGTTCTCCATTTTCAGTTCCTGTCATCGATATAAAACCCGTTTCTGCTTGTAAAACTACATCGTATGCGATCCGATCTGAATCACCGAATCCAGTAATCTCTCCATAAATAATGCTAGAATTTATTTCCTTTATTGAATCAAAATCTAGCTTAAATTTTGAAGCATCTCCTTTTTTAAAATTGCAAATCACAATGTCAGCAGTCTGCAACTCACTTTTTAGTAAGTTAAAATCATTGGCCTCATTCAAGTTGAGAAAAATGCTTTGCTTGCCATAATTTACACTACTATAATAGGCAGAAAATGGGTGATTAGCATCTTCAGAAACCAATTTCCACGACCTGGTTACATCTCCACCGCTTTTTTTATTTTCAATTTTTAGCACTTTCGCACCCAATTCGGCGAAAAACATACCAACAGCGGGACACGCTAACACGCTAGATAGTTCAATTACTTTTAATCCCTCAAAGAATGACCTCATTTTTTTGCGCTGATTATTCCATACTTCCACAACCCTGCATTCAATGAGCTTAATAAATGATAGCACATTTTAGTATTCGCTTCTTGAATTTGTGAAAATGGTTTGCCCATCCATCGATGAACTAAATTGTACAGCGCAGCAGGGTAGTAAAACCGCCTCAATCGTTTGATAGATGGAACAATAAATTTAGTATAATCTGTACAAGCAAACTTTTGAAAACCTAAGTCTTTTAAATTTTGAAGGTATTGCTCAGCTGTATCTAACGATTTTACTTGACAGCCATTAAACGCATTCGTGTAAAGAGATTGGTATTCATTTGGAGATAAATTTGCCTTGGCTTGTAAGTTTTCAGCTAAAATCAATCGACCATCATTCTTCAAAAGGCGTTTTGCCTCTTTTAAAAAATCTAATTTGGGTTCAGCATAGCAAATACTTTCTATGCCTAAAACAACATCAAAACTCTCGTCATCAAAAAATGTGTGCATGTAATTCATTGCTTTGAAAGTGCAAAACTCTTCTACTCCATTCAATTTAGCATTTTCAATTGCTTGAAGTGCTTGAGAAGGTGTAATGGTGATTCCAACTACCTTACATCCAAAGTTTTTTGCCAAATAAATTGCGGTACCTCCTACGCCACAACCGGCATCTAAAACCACATCGGTTGCCTTAATTTGAGCCAATTCGGCAACCTCTCGGTTTAGATTTTGCAATGCTTCTGCTAAATTTTTAGTACCTTTCTTCCAAAGTCCTAGATTTAATTGCATGTTGCGATCTAAATTCCAAGCATCGCGATAGGCATTGTTGCACTGCAAATAATAGTTAACGATATTTTGTTGGTGTGCTAGCTGACTCAAAGTGGAAAAATTGGCAAAATAGATTTATACTTGCAAACATAAACAATGAATATTAAATCCCTGTACCTCATGTATAAATCTATCTTTATTCTCAGCTTTAGCTTATTTCTTCTATTTTCCTGTCATTCTAAAAAAAAGCAAAGCGAAGCAGCCAATCAACCAGTTGAAGAAGTAAAATCCGTTGAAGAAGTTAAGGATGTAATTCCAAATTACAATCTACCTTTAGAAATTCAACTTTTACACAAACAACTTAGTGACACTGTATTCGCAAGAATTGAACGTACTCCATGTTTCGGTAGATGTCCGATCTACATCATAACTATTTACAAAAGCGGTTATACAACTTATGAAGGTGAAAATTTTGTAGACATGATCGGCAAGTTTGAAACAAATTTGGAGCAAAAAAAACTAGAACAATTATTAACTGAGGCGAAGAGAATTAAGTTCTTTGAATTTGACCCTATTTATGACAATGAAAATGTTACTGATTTACCCGCCACTCTTGTCACAATTTCAACAGAAGATAGTTTTAAAACAAGTATTAATCGCTATGGTGGACCCGAAGAGTTAAGGTCTTTTTCTGACTTTTTCGACTCAATTATAAATGGTTCAAATTGGGAGGAAATAACGAATGAACAAAATGAATAAGACATCGTTTAAGTTCTAAATTTAATCATGCTAAAAGTTGGTGATACGATTCCGAGTTTCTCTCTGAAAAATCAAGACGGTGAGGAAGTAAGTATTTCACCTAATGACAGAAAAGTTCGCATCATTTATTTTTACCCTAAAGACGATACCAAAGTTTGTACCGAGCAAGCTTGTGGCTTTAGAGATTGGAAAGATGTTATCACTGAAAAAGGGATAGATATTATTGGCATCAGTAGCGACAGCGTTTCAGCACATCAAAAATTTAAAGCGAGACATCACTTGAACTTCACCTTATTGAGTGATCCAAAAGGGAAAGTTAGAAAGCAATTTGGAGCGACATACTTATTCGGTATAATTCCTGCTCGAATTACTTATATCATCAATAAAAATGGGAAAATAGAATATCTCTACGAAGGTATGTTTAAAGGTTTAGAGCATGCTGAAAATTGCATCAACATTATCGAAAAATTATAGAACTAATTTCAGCTAAATAAACTAAAAAAGCACACTTTAGTTTAATTCTACTAAGCTTGCTTTTGTTATTTAGTTATGTCTGTTTCTCGGGCGATTTTGTCGGTTTTGCATCTTCGCTTTTGCAGCTTCTTTTAAAGCTTGAGCAGAAATTTCTTTAGAAGTATCGTGATAAGGTTGATTGCTAATTAATGGAATATCTTGTTTGATTAGTTTTTGAATCTCCCTTAAAAAACCTCTTTCTTCATTGTCGCAAAAAGAAATGGCTGAACCACTTGCGTCAGCTCTTCCGGTTCTTCCTATTCGGTGAACATATGTTTCGGGAACATTTGGTAAATCGTAATTCACAACCAACGAAAGTTCTTCCACATCAATACCTCGAGCGGCAATATCGGTTGCTACCAAAACTTTAACCTTACCTGCTTTGAATCCATTGAGCGCTTTTTCTCTAGCAGCTTGAGACTTGTTACCGTGAATGGCTTCGGCTTCAATTTTTGCTTGAGCCAATTTCTTTACAATCTTATTTGCTCCATGTTTGGTTCTAGAAAATACTAACGTTGATGATGCAGCTCGTTCATTAATTAAATGTGTTAATAAACTGATTTTATCGTCTTTGCTAACCATGTAAAGTGCCTGATCAACTTTTTCAGCAGTTGTTTGCTCTGGCTTAATTGTTACTTTTTCTGGATTACCCAATATTTGATTGGATAATGCTACAATCGCAGGAGCCATTGTTGCAGAGAAAAATAGCGATTGTCTCTTTTTAGGTAAACGTGTAATTAACTTTTTAATGTCATGGATGAAACCCATATCAAGCATTTGATCTGCTTCGTCTAAAACGAAATATTCTATTCGATCGAGTTTTATAAAGCCCTGATTCATCAAATCGAGTAAACGACCTGGTGTTGCTACTAAAATATCTATTCCCTGAGCCAAGGTTCTTGTTTGTGCGCCTTGCTTTACACCGCCAAAAATTACTGCGCTTTTTAAAGCGGTATACTTTCCATATGCTTTTATGCTTTCATTAATTTGAAGAGCTAACTCTCTAGTAGGCGTCACTACTAAAGCTCTAATTTGTTTTGCTTGTTTAGGATCTACTTCTTTGCTAAGGTGTTGTAAGATTGGTAGCGTAAATGCTGCTGTTTTCCCCGTTCCAGTTTGGGCACAACCCAATAAGTCTTTTTTCTTTAGTAGTATTGGAATTGATTGCTCTTGAATTGGTGTTGCATGAGTATATCCTTCGGCGTCTAGCGCGCGTAATAAAGGTTCGTTTAAACCTAGTTCTTTAAATGTCATAAAATGTGTTGTGAAAATAAGGCTATCGGTCGATAGCTGTAGAAAAATTAATTAGCTGCAAAGGTAAGATTAAATAAGTAATGATTGCAAAGGCGATTTTTACCACAAACTAAGCGATTTAGAACTAAAATTAGAGTGCGAGAAAATTAAATTGATTCTTGGCTTCAAATTTTGTTTCTAAAGTTTGAAAACTCTAATTTTGAGACCAATTAATTTGAAAGATATTTATATAATCCTATGAGCGTTTTAGTCAATAAAAATTCAAAAGTAATCGTACAAGGTTTCACTGGTAGTGAAGGTAGTTTTCATGCAGAACAGATGATTGCCTATGGCACCAATGTAGTTGGTGGAGTAACTCCAGGAAAAGGTGGTCAAAACCACTTAGATCGTCCTGTTTTTAATACAGTTGATGAAGCTGTAAAAAAAGCCGGAGCCGATGTTTCAGTTATTTTTGTTCCCCCTCCATTTGCTGCTGACGCTATTATGGAAGCTGCTGAAGCTGGAATCAAAGTGATAATTTGTATTACGGAAGGAATACCTACCAAAGATATGATTGCAGTAAAAAATTACTTAGCAAACAAAGATTGTCGATTAGTTGGACCAAATTGCCCAGGGGTTATTACTCCTGGAGAAGCTAAAGTTGGCATTATGCCAGGCTTTATTCACAATCCAGGTAGAATTGGAATCGTTTCTCGTTCAGGAACTTTAACGTATGAAGCGGTTGATCAAGTGACGAAAGCTGGCATGGGACAGTCAACTTGTATAGGAATTGGCGGAGATCCAATTATAGGAACTACTACCAAAGAAGCAGTTGAATTATTGATGAACGATCCTGAAACTGATGGAATTATTATGATTGGTGAAATTGGTGGTTCTATGGAAGCCGACGCCGCTTATTGGATCAAAGAAAACGGAACAAAACCTGTTGTTGGTTTTATCGCGGGACAAACTGCTCCAGCAGGAAGAACAATGGGACATGCAGGTGCAATTATTGGAGGAGCTGACGATACTGCTGAAGCTAAAATGAAAATCATGAGAGAGTGCGGCATTACTGTCGTTGAATCTCCTGCAGTTATTGGAAAAACAATGGCTGACTTGATGAAAGTGAATGCATAAGTAAATTTTAAGCCTTTTAATTAAAAAGTTTAAGAAACATTAAAAGCCTGATACGTGTATGTGAATTTATCAGGCTTTTTGTTTGAATAAACTTTAGCCTTTATTATTAACTTTAGGTTCAGAGACACTTGATTTATAATCAAACCCCAATCCAATCTAGTTTTTTCACCAAGGCGTACCAATCATTTTCAATTGAAAAGTAGCCGTAATCATAACAGTAATAATAAATTCTGCCGTCTTTAGTCTCTAAAGTATTGGTGAAATAATTGAAATTAAAACCCAATTCCAATAATTTTTCTCTGGCAGCTTTGCCTTTATTTTGAGGAACTTGTTTTTCAAGTATGCGACGATTCTTTTTTAGAATTTGATTCACCTTCCTAACATAGGCTGAGGAATCCATGTTCTGTTTGTTATTGTAACTGCTCCTGCATTGGTCGCTACAGAATTTTTTATCTACTCTACCATAGAGTTTTTCTCCACATTCTAAACATTGACGCTCCATATTTCCTTTTTGCTTACTCAAAATCTGAACTTTAAGTAATTTAATAGGAAATAAATGTAGTAAAAAAACTGCTTACTGAATATCTAAGGTTAATTTGAAGCGCAGTACCCTCCCATTACCTGCATCTGCAACATATAAAGTTCGACGACTGTAAGCAACAGCCATTGGATTATTGAACTGCATAGGTCCAATTCCACGTCCGCCAAAGGAAGTGCGCACAAATTTTGTTTCACCTGAAGCAGGAGGAGGCTGAACACCTTCCAATCCTGTTGAAGTAAATTGATACAAAGAATCTTTAAACCGATCGATTACAAAAATATAATTCGTACCATCACCTGAAATTTCTATTCCTACAGGCTCTTCAAATTTAAAAGGCTCATTTATAAATTGATCTGCTAAAGAAACATCGTTACTCCAATCTGTCTTGGTCACATAAGCTGTTCCATCAATCGACTCTATCTTTTCAATGTAATTAACTTTTAAAGCTCCATTTGGATCTAAGGAAGTAAAAAGAAAGTCCCCGCGATTGTCGACACTTAATTGAGGTGGTTTTGCCAAAGAACTAATACCAAAAGGCTTCTTAAAGAAATCAGAAAATTGCGCTCCTCTATTGTCGCTAACAATTATTGGTGTTTCAAAGCGATCTTCTTTATCAAATAATAAAACTGCATCATCGGGCCCTCCAGACTGAGTTTGCAAATTAACAGGACCATTTCTAGTAACGTAAAAAGAATTGTCACTTAACACCGTAATTCTGTTGAACACAACTTCTTCATCTTTTGAAATAGCTGTTGTTTTAAAATAAAATGGATGAATAATTCTGTTTTTAATTGTTGCATATTGCAATCCATATGCAATTCCCCCATTAAGATCGAGTCGATAAATGCAAGACCGAATAATAGCATTGTTTGATGAAGTATCTGTAAAAGTTCCTATAACCAACAGATTTAATCTCCGATCTTGAGCAACAGCTTTAGCTCCTTGAATAAATTTCCTTGCCAACTCTCTACCCGACTCATCTAGAGCAACTACTTCTTGTGTTGCTTCATCCACCACATAAATCAATTCGTCAAAACCAGCAATAATATCAACTGGTCTAACAAATTGATTTAAAATTGGCTGAACAGGCACATAGGCTACTTCGCGAAAACTTTGATCAGGAACTTCAATAAAACTCAAATCTGTTTCATTGCCTAAAAAATCTTCACATGAAGAAAAAAGAAGAGCAATTAACAGAAAAAGAAAACCGTATATACTTCGAAAAATCACTTTCATTCTCTTTCAATTTTATTAAACATAAAAGCTAAACCAATAGAATGTAGCGTCCCAAAATAGTCTGTTGGGTTGGCAGCATAATCTATGTAAAGTGGATGTCCGCCAATACGGTGTTTTAAACCAAAGCCAAAGGTCGGTAAGGATTGTCCTCGAACATTTAATTTGTAACCAGTTCTAAGAAATAAAAGTTCTCGGTAAGCGTATTCCACGCCAAAACGGTAGTTTTCTGAATTATCATTGGGATGATTTAACTGCATGCTTACCAAAAGTGTTTGATTTTCTTTTTTCCATGGAATCATGGATGCACCTAAACTAAAAACTGTAGGAACCGGATATTCTCCTGAAACAAAGCTGCCATTTCGATTAAAATCGACAGGAATAATATCTCCATTAATGCTAGAATTGCCACCGAAATTTTGAATCATAACTGCAAAATTCAAATCTTTATAATCTGTTTTGTAAAGAAAACTAACATCGGCAGCTACTGTGGAATTTGAAAATTCTTCAATTTGTTCGTAAATATATTTGAGGGTAACTCCAGCAGAAAACATGTCGCTCAATTGCTGAGCATAAGAAATTCCTGCTGCCATATTGGTTACAAAAAACTTCTCTCCTGTACCATCAGGTTGAAATTCCGTTCGCACTTCCATGGCACCTGAATTAAGCATGTTTAATGAAAAACCAAAAGCCGAGAGTTTTTCTTTTTGAGGAATAATTACCGAAGCATAAGATTGCTGAATGCCGGAACCCAGTGAAAAATTACTGATGGCTGCGGAAAAAGATTTTTGATCTGCTGAAGTTGCTGGATTGTTGTAAAGCGAATACCCATCAACATCTAAAGCAACACTTGCACCTGAAAGTGCAGCTGAACGAGGACTCATATCATTCTTTAAAAAAGATAAGGTAGAAGAACCTCTTCTTTGTCCACCAAAATTTGGAATTAGTTGAGCTTTCACTGACTCGAAAGGCACTAAAAACAAAAGGAAAACATATAAAATTTGATAATTCTTAAAGCGCATATTAAAATTTAAAAGCAATTCCGTATAATACTTGTCTCGGTGCTAAATACCTCGACGGATCATTAGGTGGTACTCCACCCTCACCAGGTCCAATAAATCTCGGATCTCTCCATTCATTTGGAACATCATCACCTGGCTCATACCCTCTTCCTGTAATTGGATTTACAACTTGAGCATTTTTTACGTTCAATAAATTTCTAACCTCAACACTGAAAGTCATTCCCGTTTTTTTCTTTTCTGAGAACCAAATATTCTTACTGATTTTTAAATCAGATTGAATCCAAGCTTTTGCACTATTCTCCAAATAACGGTCATCTAATCTTACGAAAAGTGGTCTTCCTAAATCATTTTGTCCATCTTGTTGGTATGGTGTGTACCTAAATCCTGAAACATAATTAAATGAGGCAAAAACTCTCCATCCTGGCAAAGATCTACCTCTAAATTTCAGAGAAGTATCGGAAGTAAAGACAATTCCTAAAGTTATATCCCATGGTCGGTCGAAAGCTAAAAACTGTTCTGATGATAATTCAATCGCTCCATTTTGCTCAATTTGTAAACCAGATTCACGGGCAGAGTTCGATTTCCCTCTTGCTACCTGATAGGTTACATTCAAGAAGCTTCTGAAATACTTGGCATACCTAACTGACAATCCAGCTTCCATGCCCAATATTCTGGCAAAATCTTGGTTGATAAACATTCGTTTAGTTACAGGTCTTCCCGTTATGTCGTTAACAATCACACTCCGCTGAACGATGTAATCAAAACGGTTGTTGTTAAATGCAGCTAGAGTTAATCCAATATCTTTCGTAATCTGCGTTTTATATCCAACTTCATAAGAAATATTTACCTCGGGATTAATATCTGGATTACCTAAATTCGAAAGGTAAGAACGGTCTTGCAATGCTGGGTCTAATCCTGCATAAACAAAGCGTGGATGAGGCAAACGCATTGAGTGGCCATAATTAAAATACAAGACATTGTTTTCTGTTACAGGGAATGCTACATTAATTTTTGGGAGTAATCTTGTTTTTACTCGTCTACCAAATAACTCAGAAGTATTGTTTTTATAATCTTCTCTTACCTGATCAATTACTGGTGAGCTAGGGTCATTTACAGCGTCATCAGCAAACTTACCTGGCGCCCAATAATTAAAACGCATTCCCAAAGTAGCAGTAATTCCTCGGTAACGAATCTCATCAGAAACGAAAATACCACCATTAAAAGGCTTTACAGACCAAATATCGTTTGAAGAACCAATACTCGTTGAAGGAGAAGTAACTGAATCATTGATTTGAATTGGTGCTCCAATCCATGGGCTGATAACGTCAACCCATTGATATTTTGTCATTTTATGCTCAAACCCCAATTTTAACTTATTATTCTGAGATTTTGAATAGCGATTAAATGTAGCTTTAGTAGTATACTCTCGTGCATAATGGTCGTGCCATACAGGTGAAATCCCTCCATTATTTACCAGCCCTGGCCCTGGTAAAACAAACTGAACATCGTCTCCAGGGTTAAAAATGGTAATAGGATCTGTAACAATAGATGCTTCAGAGAATATTCGATCTACACTTTGCTCTCTAAACGGACGACCATTGGCATCAGCACGAAGGTTGGTAAACAACCTTCCAAGCGAAACATTGAACCACCATTGGTCATTGAGAATTTTTTTAAAATTAAGTGCAGTAAGGTTTGAATGATGGGTATAAGTAGTTGCATTGTCAAGATTCAAACTTCTTTCAAACTGGTAACCTGGCTGTAGAATTGCATCAAAACCAACAATTTGTAATGTTCGAGTATTTTGATTAATGCTTAAACTGTGCTGATTGGTAATGGTTAGTTTTGTTCCTTTACCGAAGTTGTAAGATAGTTTGACTGTATTAGTAAAATTATTGTCCTGGCGAGGTGCCCAAAGGGTTGGGTCATTAGTAAAAAGTGAGCTATTCAATTGATTTGCTTGCTCTCCAAAATAGGTGTCTGTTAAACGAGTAGTAAAGTTGGTGAAGAAAGTCATTTTCTTATTCGTTTTTGGAACAGGTCCTCCTGCTGAAAACTCAACTAAGTCAGTATTCCATGAAGTTCCTTGTAGTTTATTATAACCCAAATTATCTCTTTGCCAACTACCTGCAAATTCCAGTTCATCACCTCCTTCGCGAATTGTTGTAGAAATAACACCTGAAGAACCATCGCCAAATTCAGCTCCAACTCCTCCGGTAATTATGTTTAACTCACCTACAGAACTAGAAGCAACATTAACACCAAAACCTGTACCTGCCAATGGATCCTGAGCACTAATTCCATCTACTATGTATTGAGTTTCATAAACTCTAGCACCTCTAATTTGTAAACCGTCAGGCGTTTTATTAATACCTGTTTGCATAGCAGCAATTTCTTGCACATCACGCACATTCATGTCTGCAATTTCCTTTCTAGAAATGGTAACTTCAGATTTAGCAGATTCTAAGTTAACAAGGTTTTTTTCACCTACTATTTCAACGGCTTCCAAAGCTTGAGAGCTTGGTGTCAACTTCACATTTAATATTTTATCCTTGCCTGCTTCTATTCTAATCCCATTAAAAATTTTCTCCGCATAACCGATGTAACTAATCTTTATGGAATAATCTCCAGATTTAATTCCTTCTAATTCATAATTTCCAACAAAGTCAGAACTTGTTGCTTTATATGTCCCTACGATGAGAATAGTGGCACCAATTAGGGTTTCATCATTAGTTTCATCACTAACATTTCCTTTAAGCGTTCCTGTATTATCTTGAGCAACAACAGAAAAAGAGAATAAAAAAAGAAACAGGAATTGAAAAAAGCTCTTCATTAATTTTATTACTATCAATTAAATTCTACGTTCAATATTTGATCGAATAAGTCTTCTAAGTTCTGTTGATTCCCATTCAGTTCCCACAATTGCACACTAAAAAAAACCTGATTTAATTGTCCATTAACTCTTCTACCAGAAGCTACAATTTTAGTATCAGTCCATGGCTCAGTTGGTCGTCTTTCAGAAAGATTTGCTTCATACAGCACTTCAGTATCAGCACTGTCGATATTAAAAACCGGTACACCAATCAAGACAAAACCACTAGGATTTATATCTGGAAAGTTGGGTAAATTGGAAAAGGCAACAGAATCTCTAAAAAATCGAGCCGTGCCATAATTTTTTGTAGAAAGTGATGCAATTGGTAATACTCCAGCAAAACCTTCAATATTGGTTGCATGTGTAAATGAAGTAGAAATAAAATACTTCCCTCCTTTGTTGGCATAATCTTGAAGAGACGCAGCAGCAAATTCCAATATCATTCCTTTTACCCCTGAGAATGAATTGTCAAACAAACTTTCATCTGAATAGAGAAATAGTTTATTATAAAAAGAAAGTTGAAGTTTTAACGTAATGTTCCAAATCTTTGGTTGTTTTTCACCATTATTGGCTGCAAAATTTAGAAAATCATGATTTAAATTGATGGCACTTAAAATTTGCTGATAGCTTTGATCAGCAGCAGCCAATCCACCAATAACAAGCACATCATGAGTTTTTCCTTTTAAATAGAAGCTAGTTGTACTGTCTATTTTACTTTCTGCACCTGCCTGATCTATGGTTTTTATGAAGAGGCGATTACTATCATTTAAAATCAATCCTTCAAGTTGGTTTGCTGCAGGCTGAGAAGAAGTTCCATAATATATTAAAGCATTTGTGCTGTCGGATGCTTTAGGGTCACTGGGAACAATGGAAATTGTTCGGTTTGTTCTGCTTATTTGTACCCAACGTTTGTTATCTAAACTCAAGTAAACCTGAGTAATGGTTTCATCTCCGTCTAAATCAGTAGCTGACCACTCAGTTGTAGCTACTAAATTAACTTCATGAGGAATGGTAAGTTTATCACTAAAGCTAATAACAGGAGGGGTATTTCTTAAAGGTATAACTAATCGAGCTGGATTGGGATCAACAAGTTGATTGTTATCAATTGCTCGAACAAATAATTCGATATCAACAGTATCAGAACCACCTAAAATACTGAACCTGAATATGGAATCTTGAGAAGTGGTAAAAAACCAATTTTGTTTGTCATAGGAAAGTTCGTATCCTACGACATAGCCATCTGGATCAGTTCCATACCAAGAGAGACTAACTATGCTGTTTAATCTATTTTCACCAGATAAATTAATTTCATCTAGTGAAAAAAAAGTCTTTGGAGGTTGATTTATAGTTAAATCACCTTCTTTATTGCAAGAAATTGCTAGTATGCTAGTGAGAAATAAGAGAAGAAATAGTTTATGCACAAGTAAAAATAAAAAACTGCCCTTGAATAGTATCCAAGGGCAGTAAATAAATTAGTGTAAAATCAATTTTGAAGTATTAATCAACTCATTGTTATCAGTTATTCTAAGAATGTAAACACCCTTACCAAGCCCTGACAAATTAATATTGGTTAAATTATTAGCAGTTCTAGTATCTACAACCAATCTTCCATTTAAATCAAACAATTGAATGTTTAATTGAGAAAATTTATATGTTTCATCAATTTGAATATTTAATCGATCTGAAGTTGGGTTAGGATAAATAGAAGTCGCAATAGTTGATGTTTGGATTTCCTCAATTGAAACAATTAGATTAGCAAAATCAGCATTGTTTCTTGGAGTTAATTTATAGTTTCCAAAAGCATAATAAAGAATTCCATCCAAATAATCCATACTCATATTAGTTCTAACTTGAATTGGAGTAACATTCAAATTAGCACCCCAAGCAGCAGTATCGTTAATGTATGATACATCAGCAGAACCTTGAGCTTGTCCATTTACTTGTCTTCCAGCTAAAACTCTAGCTGAAACAGAAGCACCAAAACCTGATCCTACAGTATACTCAGCAAATGTCAATGTAGTATCAACAACAAATACTTGTCCTGTTAGAGAAGGGTTCTCGTATCTCAATAGCATACTTTCATACTTTTCTAATCCTGCATTATTAGATCCAAACAAAGTTGGATCAGAAGGATCTAAAGTCACTGGTATAATTGTTCCTGTATTAGTAGTTGCTGTAACAGAATCAGCATTTATTCTAGTAAATCCAAAGTTTTCTTGAACAACACCTGTAACAGTTACCTCATCACCTCTGCTTAATGTAAAAATTGATAAAGGTCCCCCATTTACATAAATACCTGCATATTCTGTAGCATTTGGTTCTTGAATGTATAAATAACCTAAATCTCCTGTCTGGTAAGAAGCGGTTACAATACCTGTAACAGTAACTGTATCACCTGCATAAGCAGAAGCATCGTTTGTTGCAAAACTAGGAACTAACTGAAGGTCTACAATTGATAAGCCATTCGCTCTAACAGTATAATATTCTATATTTGAACTAGTTGTTTGACTGCTATCATCTGTAGCTTCAATATAATACCTTACAATCGTATCTAAAGCAAAAGCAGGGATAGTTGCAGTATACTCATCACCAGTAGTATTTGTCATTGTAACTGAAGAAAATAAGTTTGTAGCCGCAGTTTGATCACTTGAATAAAACAAGGTAGCTGAAGAAACAACACCGTCAGCATCAGTAATATCAGCAGTAATTGATACTGTTTGACTTGCATTAGGAACCAGTGGATTTCTCACAATATTCTCAATTACTGGAGGTGGTGCAGCTTTATCAAAATCTGAAGCATATACTGGATTGATTTCGTAACCACCAGCAAAAGCGCCTCCACCGGCACAACCATTTTCATCTTGGAAAATAACTCCTCTGATGTGGTTATAGATTGTTCCAATAGAAGGAATAATTAAACGACCAATACTATCTGGTGAATTTGGGTTAACAGTTGTCTGGCCGTTAACACGCATTGGTAAAAAGCGATCAGCTACCAACACTTGATTTCCTGCAGCATCTTGTACAGTAAATTCACATCTACTTCCACCCGAAAATACACTAACTGAGGTCACTGTCATGTTTCTTAATTCAACATAAGCTCCTTCGTATTTTTCTCCTGTAGTTAAGATATTTCTTCGTTGGTTATCTTGAATTTCACCGGCACTAATAGTAGTAAATGTAGGTGCTGAGGTAAAGCCTAAAACATTTGTAGCAGTACTATTCAAAGGTTGAAACTGTATTAAACCGTTGAATTGTGCAATAATACCTGTAATTTCAAGAATATCACCTGCAACTGCATTTTCAATGTCTGGTTCAGGATTACTGGTACCCGCAATAACACCCATTACAACGATGCTTTTCCATGGACCTGGAGAACCATTATTTGCTGTATCGATTAAAGTAATGAAAGGTCTGCTTCCTCCTGTTATTGATCCAGAAGCTACTTCACTTAAATTTCCGTCGGTTACTACAATTCCAACTGTTCTTACTGTGTCTCCAAGATATGCTGAAGAGTCACTACAATTTGCCAATGTTAGTGAATCAACAAAGGTTATTTGACTAATGCTTACAAATGGGTATGTCTGCGCAGAGAGCAGCCCAATTGTAAAAATTCCGATTAAAGAGAGTACTAGTTTTTTCATAATTAAAGGGTTTTGATGATTAAAAAATTAAAGGATTAGTCTTATATATTTTTAGTTATTTTATTATTTAATGATGGTAAATTTTCCTTTTTTGATTTCTCCGTTATCTAAGTCTTCAACTACGAAAACATAAATTCCACGACTTAAAATTTGGGTAAAAGAAGACAACAAATCCCAAGCATGTTCTCCACTTGAAAAAGTATTTTGATCAGAGTTTTCAGCTCCAAATGTATTGAACCACCTTATATCACTCCCATTGTAGTTTTGATTGTGTTCAAATTCATCAATTAAATCACCTGCAGGGGTAAAAATTCGAATTAAGCAACGCTCAGGAAGGTTTGCAAAAATTATTTTACGGCTTTGTTCTTGAAAATTACTTTTCCCCTCCCATGCAGCACCTAAATAATAGGGATTGGGATAAACAAATGGTTGATTTTTTTCTAAATCTTCATTGGCCTCTTTACCAGGAAATAACCTAAAATTATTGCCTAAAAGTGAAGACTCTAAAGGTTCTAAATTTTGTTCTTTATCTCCTCGATCAAATGCCGAAACAGCAACAGCATATTGCCAACCATTTAATATATTATTGATGGTATATTTGTATTTATAAGTATTTGTATCGTCATCAAAAGTTATTGGCTCATCGAGCTTAATTGCATCTAAGCCTATTTCCTTAGCGAATCCATTTCCTTTAATATCATACTCCGCTATTGGAACTAAGTCTCTTAATAAATTAGGAACTCCTGTAACATCAAAACCGAACTTACTCAAGTAAACTCTATACCCTTCAAAATCTTCAATTTGAGAAATGGGATCAATAGAAGCTTCAGCATTATCAGCCCAATAAATATCCACTTTTTTATCACTTGCTACTACTTTGGTTCGTGGAATGTCAGGAGGAGAAGGAAGTATAAACCTTGTTATTTTACCATCTCCATCTTTATCTTCCCCTTCATCTAAAATTCCATTAAAATTAGCATCTTCTCCGTTATAAGCTGTTTGAGCCAATTGAGCGTTTTCAATAAATTTAGCTCTTTGTGCAAGTGTATTATCAGTATTTGGATTTCCATCTTGTAATTTTGGAGCAAGTATAAATCCATAGGAAATTTTAATAGTATCACCACTTTTAAAATCTCTAAATGGTCCAATAGAAACTATATCTGATCGGTTACCTGCTCTGTTTAATTGTTCTTGAAAAGTTCCACCAACGCCACAATTATTATCTACCGTCCAACAAGGTACATCTTCCAAACCACTTGTCATTCTTTGGTAGCGTTGACGATCGCCAGCTGGAGCCTGAAAAGTTCCAGTACCCGGATTATTAAATTCCCAAGCATTGTAGTTTGACTCAAAACTACTATCTATTGATGGGTGATGAAAACCAAACTTATCTTCTGCACCAAAGAATTTTTGTCCGATAAAGGAGTTTGTAAACCCAACATCGCCGCTGTGATCATAGCAATAAGCCATGTGCAAACTATCAATAAATCCATTGCCTCCTTTATTGTAAAAAGCAGCACCACCTGAACCTGGTGGTGTGACATTAATATTTCTTACTACGGTATTTGCCCACAACCCGAAATATAGGCTGTCTAGAAAATTTTCATCAGATTGATTACCCAAATTGATAATTTCCATATCAACAAAAACAACAAAGTCACTGAAAGCGAAATTAAAATTATAGGTTTTCAGATTTACTTGTACAAAAAGTGGATTTTGATGATTCACCACTTGAATGTTCGTCCCTGGTACTACCGTATTTTTATCTGAAAAAGTGGTAACATAATCTTGATGAGATACAGCATTTGGAGAAAAAAATGGACTATCTCTAAAACTTGATTGCTCTTCAAGTTGTGAGCCAACTTCAGCAGTAAATTCGAAACCTGAAGATCCAGTTCTAAATCCTTGTGGTGCGTCAACTGCCGCAGTGGAAACTAACTCTACTCCATTTCTTACTGCTCCAATCCAAATTCCCGATTCAAATAAATGTTCGACTCCTGAACCAGCAGGATATTCACAAGACTGTCTAGTTGTTCCATCTCTATAACCTCTAAAAGCATTTCCAAAAGTTCCAACATTGGTTACAGAAAGGCGAACATTTGACAAAGAAGTAACTTTCTCTTGAAAAGACTGCGCTTCAAGTAGCAGGGAAAAAAGAAAAGTAAAGAAGAAAAATAATCCTTTCATTTGGCTGAAAACAATCTGCGTTATACTAGAATTAACGTCTGCCGTTTATCAATTCGTTTTTAGCGAATAGGTGCCTTGACTTTTCAAAGACAAAGTTGAAAAAACCATGTATTTTTTTAATACCCTAAATGTTAAATCTGTATTAACTTTTGAACGGTTTGTTAATAACCTAATTTAGAGCCCTTAAAATGAAGCTCTTAAGCTTCAATCGATTTAAGCTCAACAAAATAGCCTGCATACTTCCTGAGGTTAATCACTACTCCTCCTTCAAAAATGAGGTACTGTCCTTTTATTCCCATTAATTTTCCTTCCAAGAGCTGTTCTTTATCTAAGTTGTGGCTCTTAACTTTCGTTGGGAAGGCAATTACAGGGTAGTTAAATTCATAAATCTTGTCATCTGCGGAATCATATTGATTAAAGCGATTATCTATTAATTCTTGTAATTCCGCTTTTGTTTTTAAAACTTCCACTTCGTCTGCCAATTCATTTTTAAGCATGCGTTGCCAAGCAGTTTTATCAGATGCAAATTTTTTCAATTCAACTTCAATCGTACCGGCCAAATAGCGGTTCGGCGTTTCTGCTAATTTCACCGCTTTCCAAGCTCCTTGATCAATCCAACGATTGGGCGATTGAGTGGCTCGAGTAACGCCTATTTTTATTCCTGATGCAATTGCCAAGTAAACCACATGTGGTTGATTGTGGTTTCGCTCTTCCCATTCCGGATCTCGGCCTTTTCCAAGGTGCGCTTCACAAAGTTCTGGTCGAATAATGCATTCGGAGTTTTGTGGTGCATCTCTAAAACATGGAAAACAAAATCCTTGAGCAAAAGATTTATTGGTTTTTCTTCCGCAATTAATGCAATTAATCAAGCCAGTATATTGCAAGCTTATCGATTTCCCTATAAAGGAGTTCATTGCTACTTGCTCTTCCCCTAACTTTAAGCTATATTTAATTGGATCAGCATAGCTCACGTCCATTTTCCTTAAATTGCCAGAATAGGTTTTTTCGTTCATCATAATTGCGAAATTAAGTTTAAACCCGAATTATGCATTAAAAATGGTGTAGCAAAATTAAATAGCTATTATGGTATAAGTAGCTTAACCAGTATTATTTTTTACCACATAGATACATAGATTTTAAAACTAAGAAAAACATAGAAGCTTTACTTTACAAAGTAATCGCTATGTTTAAAACTAGTTTCTATGTGGTTTTAGCTATATGCTTTTTATGAAAAT
>TARA_R110002096_G_scaffold161007_5_pt1 | contig 17987 bp, 16 predicted proteins | sample TARA_R110002096 | Tara Oceans TARA_R110002096 (sample SAMEA4397295) | marine metagenome | biome: Polar Biome; feature: [DCM] deep chlorophyll maximum layer (ENVO:01000326); material: water (ENVO:00002006), including particulate matter (ENVO:01000060) such as... | depth 35 m | reverse complement strand
CCCTGTCAATATTGTCCTGCCCGACGATAGCTCACGTTGGTCGGCGATCATGCGTCAGACCGTCGCGGACACGATGAAGCCGGCCGGTGTATTGGTGCCGATCATGGAGCACGGAGCGGAATTGACAATCTTGCTGACGCAGCGCTCGGCGGCGCTGAGCATGCACGCCAGCCAGGTCAGTTTTCCCGGTGGGCGTATGGAAGAAAGCGATACCGATATTGAAGCGACAGCGCTGCGTGAAACGCGCGAAGAGGTCGGGATCGAGGAGCACTATGTTTCTGTATTGGGTTACCTGCCCACATTGCCAACCATTACGGGGTATGCAGTAACGCCAATTGTCGGGACCGTATCGACGCGGGCGGAGCTCGCCATCGATCCTGCGGAAGTCGAATACGCGTTCGAAGTGCCGTTGTCTTTCCTGCTGGATCCGGCCAACGATATAGTCAGGGAACGAGAGGTAAAAGGGCAGACCTTGCCGATGGTCGAGTTCTGCTGGGACGAGGTGCGAATTTGGGGTGCCACCGCCTATATGATTCTTGAGTTAAGGAAAAGATTGTTAAAACAATAGTATATGGGACATCTAGAGAAACTGCTTGAAGTGATGGCGCAACTCCGTGACAAGGACACGGGCTGTCCCTGGGATGTCGAGCAGGACTTCAAAAGCATTGCACCGTATACGCTCGAGGAAGCTTACGAAGTCGCGGATGCAATCGAGCGGCAGGATATGGCCGACCTGAAAGACGAGCTCGGCGATCTGTTGCTGCAGGTCGTTTTTCACGCGCGTATGGCCGAGGAACTCGACCTGTTTGACTTCGATGATGTTGCGGCCGGCATCCAGCAAAAAATGATTCGTCGGCACCCGCACGTGTTTGGTACCGAAGCAGAGCGTACAGCCGGTGCCGTCGACGGAAGTTGGGAGTCAATAAAGGCAACGGAACGGGCGGATACCGGGGACGAAAGCAGCCTTGCCGGCGTTGCGCACGCCCTGCCAGCGCTGAAACGGGCGCAAAAACTGGGTAAAAGAGCCAGCCGGGTCGGCTTTGACTGGCCTGACCGTGAGGGCGTGCGGGCGAAAATCCACGAGGAACTGGGCGAACTGGAGGCGGCTGTTGGCACCCGATCGGCCGACGACATCGAGGAGGAGTTTGGTGATGTGTTGTTCGCTGTCGTCAACCTCGCGCGGCACCTCGATGTGGACCCTGAAAAGGCACTGACCGGCGCAAATTACAAGTTCGAGCGGCGATTCCGGGATATGGAAGCGGACATCAAGGGATCGGGCAAGCAGCTTAAGGACTACAATCTCGAGACCCTTGACAAGTTCTGGCGCAAGGCCAAAACCCGGGTAGGCTAGCCATTCAGGCAGCGTTCAGAGGCTGTCGCCTAATCTTGTCCCCAGGCTGGCAACAGGCCGGCTACTGACACGAGGACAGGAACATGAAAACGAAACAGAAATTCGCAGCCCTGGCGTCCGCGGCGATGCTGTTTGGCACAAGTGGCCCGGCGATGGCGGACTACACGCGCGCGCAATACGACTATGCACCGGTGATTTCCAGCCGACCCATCGTCGACTACGTGACCGTTAAAACGCCGGTACGCGAGTGCTGGGAGGAAATGCAGTACTACACGGTTGACCGGCACGCCGGTAACCGGGCGGGCAGCACCGTCTTCGGTGCCATCCTGGGCGGTGTTATTGGCCATCAATTTGGCAGTGGCCGCGGCAATGACGCAGCGACAATCGCCGGTGGCCTCATTGGCGCCGCTATTGGCAACGACGCGGCGGCAAGAAAACACCCGCGTGGTGCGGAGCAACATGCGCGCCCGGTCGAACGGTGCAAGACGACCTATCGTTCACACCGCGAAGAGCGCGTGAATGGTTACCAGGTGACGTATCGCTATAACGGCCAGAAATACATGACCGAGATGCCCTACGATCCCGGTCAGCGGATTCGGGTTCGCGTAGACGTGCGTCCGGCAGACTGATCCAGGAGACTCGATGTGACGCGCTTCGTTGCAATCGACTTGCCGTCATACGACACTTGGCGGATGCGATTGACCCTGATACTGATGGTGTCTGTTGCCGCGACCTTCGCGGCGCCAGATGTCCGGGCCTTTGAACTGGAAGAAGCGCTTAAGGCGCAGCATGCCCAGTACCAGGCGCCGGCGGAATACAGTATCTCGCAGTCCAACGGCATGACGTTGTCGCAAGCGATTCAGTCTGTGCGAAATCGAACCGGTGGCAAAGTGATAAGTGCCGAAACGAAAGTGCAGGGTGGTCGCGAAGTGCATCACATCAAAGTCCTCAAAGACGGCAAGGTCAAGACCTACAAAGTCAACGGCCGCCGGCGCTAATCCTTACGGTCACTCAAGGGACGAGAAGATGCGACTACTGGTAATTGAAGACGATGTGACCCTGCGCGAATCGCTGGCGCAGAAACTGACTGCGGCCGGATTCGCCGTTGAGCAGGCGGCCGACGGCAAGGAAGGGCTGTACTACGCGCAGGAATACCCAATTGACCTCGCGATCGTCGATCTCGGATTGCCGGGAATATCCGGACTCGACATCATCAAGCAGGTCCGGGCGGAGGGCAAAACCTACCCGATCCTGATCCTGACCGCGCGCGACCGCTGGGAAGACAAGGTCGATGGATTGAGTTCCGGCGCCGATGACTACGTCGCCAAGCCGTTCCACTTTGAAGAAGTGAGCGCCCGAGTCAATGCACTGCTGCGCCGCAGTGGCGGCTGGGCGTCGTCACAGCTGGATGCGGGTCCGGTCTCGCTGGATATGTCCCGCCAGGAATTGACTGTCGATGACAACCCGGTTGATCTCACCAGTTTCGAATACAAGATCATCGAATACCTGATGGTGCGTGCCGGCCAGGTTATATCCAAAGCGGAATTGACGGACCGGCTGTACGATCAGGACTTCGAGCGTGACAGCAATGTCATCGAGGTATTTATCGGTCGATTGCGCAAGAAGATGGACCCTGACAATACACTCAAGCCCATTGAAACGCTTCGCGGCCGCGGTTATCGCTTCGCGCTGGAGCGAAATCAGTCCGGCTGAACGGATCGATGTATTCCTTAAGCAGCCGCCTCCTGATTTCTGTCAGTGTGCTGCTGTTAGTTTTCTTCGGCGCCACTATTGCAGTACTGGATACCGCGTTCACCGAAGCGGGTGAACAGGCACGTCGCGATGCGCTTGCGGGGCAGGTACTGACGTTGCTCGCAGCGGCAGAGCCCGACCGCGACGGCGAGCTGGCACTTCCGGACAGACTTCGCGAACCGCGTTTCGGTCAGATTGGTTCCGGCTTGTACGGTGAGCTGCGCGATGCCAGAGGCACGATCGTGTGGAAATCGACTTCGGCGCTTGGACTGAGTATTCCCTTGGGAAATATACCGGCCACAGGTGCACAGGAATTTGCGCGCGAATACCTCGGCGACAATACGCCACTTCTGACGCTGAGTCTGGCCGTCGACTGGGAATTTGACGATGGCAGCAGCAAATCATACGTTTTCAAAGTCGCAGAAAGTCTTGACTCTTTTAATGCCCAGGTCGCAGAGTTTCGCGGACAATTGTTCACCTGGTTTGCCGCGGTAGCGGCAACAATGTTGCTGGCATTTTCGTTCTTGTTACGCGGTCTGATGAAACCGCTGCGCAAGATCGAAACCGAAATTGCAGAAATTGAAAGTGGTGAACGAGCGTCTCTGTCGAATCGCTTTCCAACCGAACTAACCGGGGTCGCGCGCAACATGAACCTGTTGATCGATAGTGAACGGGCGCGCTCGGATCGATACCGGTTTACGCTCGACAACCTCGCGCACAGCCTGAAAACCCCGCTCGCCGGCATGCGTGCACTGCTGGACGAACGCAAGGACGATGAGTTTTCGCCGCGCTTCAATGAACAAATCGATCGCATGGATGAGATTGTGCGCTATCAGTTGCGTAAACCTGCGGCATCCGCGTCCGATCGACTCGTACTGCAATCGGTGGAAGTCGAAAAAGAAATTACGCGCCTGGTTGACGGGATGACCAAGGTTTACCGGGACAAGGCACCACAGATCAGTGTCAACGTCGCGAGCAGCATGCTGTTTCGCGGTGACAGTGGCGATTTCCTGGAACTGGCCGGCAACCTGCTCGACAACGCCTGCAAGTGGTGCGAGAGCCGGGTGAACGTGAGTGTGGTGCCGTCCAGCGGAGCCGCAGCAGGGATAGCGAGCGGCCTGGTCTTAAGCGTTGCCGACGATGGTCCGGGAATTCCGCAGGAAGCGGCGGAAGCACTACTGCAACGTGGCATGCGACTGGATGAATCCACCCCGGGTCACGGCATTGGTCTTGCCGTCGTCAAGGATATTGCACGCTCGTACGGTGGCTCGCTGACAATACAGGAGTCGAAAATGGGCGGCGCAAAGATTACAGTCTCAATTCCGCCGATGTCCTCGGCCAAGTTGGACTGAACCTGCATGCACATTCGCTTTATCACAACCGGCGGTACTATCGACAAGATCTATTTCGACGCGTTGAGCAAGTTCGAAGTCGGGGACTCGGTTGTACAACATATCCTGACCGATGCTTTAGTCGATTTCGAATACGATGTTGTCTCGATGTTTCAGAAAGACAGTCTTGAAATGACCGACGAAGACCGGCACAAGATTCGCGAATACATCGCCGCAGATGACGCTCGCCACTACATCATTACCCATGGCACCGATACGATGCCGGAAACTGCTGCAGCCTTGAAGGATCTTGAAGACCGGACGATTGTGCTGACAGGCGCGCTGACGCCCGCGCGTTTTCGTACAACGGACGCCGTTTTCAATGTGGGCATGGCGGTTGCCAGCGTGCAGGTGGCAAGTCCGGGAGTCTATATCGCGATGAGCGGACAGGTGTTTGAAGCCGGCGCGGTCCGCAAGAACCGCGCCGCAAACAAGTTCGAAGCTACAGGTCGAAGTTGATTCCCTGTGCCAATGGCAGATCCTTGCCCCAGTTGATTGTATTGGTCTGACGACGCATATACGCCTTCCAGGAATCACTGCCGGCTTCGCGTCCACCGCCGGTTTCTTTCTCGCCGCCGAATGCGCCACCAATTTCCGCACCGGACGTGCCAATATTAACGTTGGCAATGCCACAATCCGAGCCACCGGCAGACAGGAAGTATTCCGCATTCTGCAGGTTGTCGGTAAAGATCGCAGATGACAGGCCCTGGACCACGCCGTTTTGCATGGCAATCGCTTCGTCGAGCGTGTCGTATTGCATCAGGTACAGGATTGGACCAAACGTTTCAGTCTGAACGACGTCCCAGTCATTTTTAGCGACAGCAATTGCCGGCGTAATGAAGTTGCCAGGGCCATCAACGCGTTCACCACCGCACAGAACTTCGCCACCGGCTGCAACGACTGCCTTGCAGGCTGCTTCCACACGCTGCAGCGATGACTCATCGATTAGCGGGCCCATCAGGGTCTCCGGGTCCAGCGGATCGCCAATGCGAATCTGACCATAAGCTTTTACCAGCGCCGCTTTCAGTTCCTCAAAGCGCGAGCTGTGCGCGATGATGCGGCGCGTCGATGTGCATCGTTGACCCGCCGTGCCGACGGAGCCGAACACGATGGCCGGAACGACCAGGTCCATGTTGGCAAACTCGTCAACAATAATGGCGTTATTGCCACCGAGTTCGAGCAATACCTTGCCCATGCGGCCAGAAACGCGCTCGCCGACTTTTTTGCCGACTGCACACGAACCGGTAAACGAAATCATGTTGACGCGCTCGTCGTCCACAAATTTTGCAGCCAGTTCGTTGCTGCCATCATTAATCAGGAAAAAGACGTCCGGCAAGTCCATGTCCGCCAGCGCTTCATTGATGATCTTCTGCACTGCAACACCGCACAACGGTGTTTTTGGCGAGGGTTTCCAGATATTGACGTTGCCGCAAACCGCTGCAATGCACGCATTCCAGGAATACACCGCAACCGGGAAATTGAACGCCGAGATCGTGCCCACAATACCGAGCGGGTGCCACTGCTCGTACATGCGATGCTGTGGCCGCTCGGAATGCATTGTGCGGCCGTACATCATCCTCGACTGGCCAACAGCAAAATCGGCGATATCGATCATTTCCTGGACTTCGCCGTCGCCCTCGGCCTTGATCTTGCCCATTTCCATCGCCACGAGGCTGCCGAGCGGATCCTTGTATTTTCGCAAGCCATTGCCGATGCGGCGAACCGCTTCACCGCGCACCGGTGCCGGTACCTGCCGCCACGCCTTAAATGACTCTGCAGCTTGCGCGACAATTTGTTCGTATTCGGCAGCGGACGTTGAGCGAACACTGGCGATCAGCTCATTGGTTGCCGGGTTGATGGACTCGATGATCCCGGTGGATTCGTCCCGGCTTGATGCCGCGCCAAACCACGTGCCGTCGTTGATTTCACTCAGTCCAAGTTGGTCCAGTACTTTTTGCATTGTGTTTCTCCTCGTGGGCGCGCATTGTGCCTAGGTCGCCCGCCGCTTTCCAGACCTGCCGGCGCCCGGCGCTGCGCAGGAAATCGGACGCAAAACAACGGCTTCCGGCAGGCGCATCGGGGCGTCACCGGGGTGTCTGAAGAGGCACGCATAAACCTTTGATTACATGAGAAACTTTTGAGGCAGGGCTGCGCTCGTGGCATAGTCCGCCCCTAATGCGTCTGACAGGGCGCGCGAACAGCAAGGCAGTAGATTCAATATCGTGAGCAGATCTATCCCGAAAACCGATTGGCATCCCGCAAGCTGGCAGGGAAAAGAAGCCTCCCAGCAGGCGGTCTACACGGACAAGGCCGCGCTGGAGCGCGCCGTCAGCGATCTCAGTCGCCTGCCGCCCATTACGACATCCTGGGAAGTTGACGACCTCAAGAATCATTTCGCCAAGGCACAACGCGGCGAAGCATTCGTGCTGCAGGGCGGCGACTGCGCCGAAACCTTCGATGAGTGCACCTCGGAAAACATCGTTGCAAAGCTTAAGATCCTGCTACAGATGAGCCTGGTCATGATCTACGGGCTGAAGAAACCTGTTGTACGCGTGGGTCGCATGGCCGGCCAGTATGCGAAACCGCGTTCGGCCGACACCGAAACGCGCGATGGTGTCTCGCTGCCGAGTTTCCGTGGTGATCTGGTCAATCGCAGTGGTTTCACCAGCGATGAGCGGGAGCCGGACCCGCAGATGATCCTGCGCGGCTACGAGCGCGCGGCACTGACGCTCAATTTCGTGCGTTCGCTGGTCGACGGCGGCTTCGCTGACCTGCACCATCCGGAATACTGGGATCTCGATTGGGTTGGACACTCGTCTGCGGCCAGTGACTATCACGCCATTGTGTCGTCGATTTCGGATTCGCTGGATTTCCTCGAGACGGTGTCGGGCCGGCAATTTCATCGTACACAGCGTGCCGATATCTATGCGGCACACGAAGGGCTGCATCTGCATTACGAGCAGGCGCAGACGCGCTACCTCGACCGTCGCGGTCGCTGGTACAACCTGACCACCCATTTCCCCTGGATCGGCATGCGTACCGCGCAGCTCGACGGCGCGCACATCGAATATTTCCGCGGCATTGCCAACCCGGTCGGCGTCAAGATCGGGCCCGGTATGACGCGCGAGTGGTTGCAGGGACTGGTGTCGGTATTGAATCCGAACAATGAGCCGGGTCGCCTGACGCTGATCCATCGCTTCGGTGCAAAATCGATTAACGATCACTTGCCGGACATGATCCGTACCGTTAAGGAAATGGGTTCGCCGGTCCTGTGGGTGTGCGATCCGATGCACGGCAATACGGAAAGCACGGCCGATGGCACCAAGACACGCCGCTTTGACAATGTTGTGTCGGAGCTCGAGTCGGCATTCAAGGTGCATGAATCGATGGGTAGCTACCTGGGCGGAGTGCACCTCGAACTTACCGGCGAGAATGTCACCGAATGTACCGGCGGTGCCCGTGGGCTGACCGACCGTGACCTGGCGCGCGCCTACAAGTCGACTGTCGATCCGCGGCTTAACTACGAGCAGGCAATGGAAGTTGCCATGCGTATTGCCGGGATCGAGCGACCCAAGTAGCGATTACTGCGCCCGTAGCTGTCGCCAGGCTTCCTTATTCTCGATTTGGCGGTAGTCGCCAGGCTGCAGGCCATCAAGTGTCCACGGACCGATCGCGTTGCGAATCAGGCGCAAGGTGGGCAGGCCGACGGCCGCTGTCATGCGCCGCACCTGACGATTGCGGCCTTCGCTGATAGCGATTTCGATCCAGCTGTCGCTGACGTTCTTGCGATAACGGATCGGCGGTTCTCTTGACCACAATGACGCTGGCGGATCGATGCGTTTCGCTTTGAGGGCTCGTGCCGGGCCGTCTTTGAGTGAGATCCCCGACAGCAGTTGCTGCAGTTGCGTGTCGTCAGGTTCCCCTTCGACCTGCGCGTAGTAGGTTTTCGGAATTTTCGATCTCGGCTGGCTAATGCGCGCCTGCAGCGTGCCATCATCGGTCAGGAGCATCAGGCCCTCGCTGTCAAAGTCCAGTCGTCCGGCAGGGTATACGCCGGGCACGTCGATGCAGTCGGCGAGGGTGCGGCGCCCGTCCGCATCGGTAAACTGGCTCAGCACCCGGTAGGGCTTGTTCAAAAGAATCAGCACTTTTTGTCGTCCCCTGCGATCTGTACAATGCACGCCTTTCCCGGCCCACTGGACCCTGCATGCGCTACGATCATATCAACGTGCCCGCCGATGGCGCGGCAATCACTGCGAACCCGGACCATAGTCTGAATGTTCCGGATTTTCCCATTATTCCATTCATTGAAGGTGACGGGATCGGCATCGACGTGACGCCGGTTATGCTCGACGTGGTCAATGCTGCGGTCGAAAAAGCCTATGGCGAGACACGCGCGATCAAGTGGATGCAGGTTTACGCAGGCGCAAAAGCGGCTGAAATCTACGGCGACAACAATTTTCTGCCGGACGAGACACTCGATGCGTTTCAGCGCTACCGGGTGTCAATTAAAGGTCCGCTGGCGACGCCGACGGGCGGCGGTATCCGGTCGTTGAATGTTGCCATTCGCCAGACGCTCGACCTGTATGCCTGCGTACGGCCTATTCAGTACTTTCCGGGCGTACAGACCCCAATGCTGGAGTCGGACCTGGTCAACATGACGGTATTTCGAGAGAACACCGAAGACATCTATGCCGGAATTGAATTTCCGACCGGCTCCGAGGAAGTGCAAAAGCTGATTAACTTTCTGCAGACCGAGCTTGGCGTTACGCAGATTCGCTTTCCGCTAAGTTCAGGTATCGGCGTAAAGCCGGTGTCTCGCGAAGGCTCCGAACGCCTGATCCGCAAGGCGATTCAGCATTGTATCGATCGTGACATGCATTCCGTCACGCTGGTGCACAAAGGCAATATCATGAAGTTCACCGAGGGCGCCTTTTGTCACTGGGGTTATGAACTGGCGCAAACCGAGTTTGGTGCGAAAAAAATCGGTGATGGCCCGTGGTTGTCCTTCAAGAATCCCAAGACCGGCAACGAGATCGTTATCAAGGACGTGATAGCAGACAACTTTCTGCAACAGATTCTGCTCAAGCCGGAGGACTACGATGTCATTGCTACGCTGAACCTCAATGGTGATTATATTTCCGATGCGCTGGCGGCACAGGTGGGAGGCATCGGCATAGCGCCCGGTGCCAATCTCGCCGATTCCGTCGGGGTATTCGAAGCAACTCACGGTACGGCGCCGGGCTTTGCCGGCAAAGATCGTGTCAATCCCGGTTCACTGATTTTGTCGGCGGCAATGATGTTGCGCTATATCGGTTGGGACGAAGCCACTGAACTGGTTCTCAAGGGTGTCGCAAATACCATTGCCAATAGTGAGTTGACCTTCGACCTGGCGCGCTTGCGCAAGGCGATTCAACAGCCGCGGCGCAAAGACAGACCGCACGGCAAGAAAGATGTTGAGCAGGAACTCGACCAGATGGTTCCTGGTGCAACTCTGGTTGGGACCAGCGGATTCGGGGCAGCCGTCATTCGCCACATGGATGACTGACACCGCAATTTTTGACAGGGACTGCCGCGACTGCCCGCGGCTGTCTGATTTCCTCGATGGAGTGAAGCGGCGCTATCCGGACTATTATTGCCGACCGGTACCGCCGTTTGGCGACCCGTCAGCGCGCTTCCTGATCGTCGGCCTTGCGCCCGGTATGCACGGCGCAAATCGTTCCGGTCGACCATTTACAGGAGATCATGCCGGTATTCTTTTGTACCAGAAGCTGTTCAAGTACGGCTTTGCAAATCGCGATCACTCCGAAGCCGTGGATGATGGACTTGAGCTGCTCGACAGTCGCATCACCAACGCAGTGAAATGCCTGCCTCCGGATAACAAGCCGGTCGGTGCCGAGATCAATACCTGCAATGCTTTTCTTGCCAACGAGCTGGACACATTGCCAACCGGGTCGGTCGTACTGGCGTTGGGCGGGATCGCCCATCGTGCAATCATCAAGGCACTGGGCAGGCGCCAGGCTGAATTCAAGTTCGCCCATGCGGCGACACATGATCTGGAACACTTTACGCTGCTCGATTCCTACCACTGCAGTCGATACAACACCAACACAAGGCGCCTGACCGAGCCGATGTTCGACGAGATATTTGCGCTGGCACGGGAGATGTTGGATAAATCCAGCGGTGAGTGACGAAGCCCCATTCGAAACAGCAACATTTCTGCGAACACTGACGCATCGCCCGGGCGTCTATCGCATGCTGGATGACAAGCACAAGGTCATCTACGTCGGCAAAGCGCGCGATCTGAAGAAACGCGTTTCAAGTTATTTCAATCGAACTCACGATGCCGTCAAAACCGAGGCGATGATGGCACGGGTGGCACGTGTTGAGGTCACTGTCGCCAATACCGAGGCAGAAGCGCTGTTGCTGGAATACAGCCTCATCAAGCAACACAAACCGCCATTCAATATTCTGCTTCGTGATGACAAAAGCTACCCCTATATTTTCGCATCGACGCGTCATGAATACCCGCGACTGAAATTTCATCGCGGACCGCGTCGCAAAAAGGGTCGTTATTTTGGCCCGTATCCGAGCACTACGGCTGTCCGACAGACGCTTAGTGAGCTCGAAAAGCTGTTTATGATTCGCAATTGCTCAGACAGCTTTTTTCGTAACCGTACGCGGCCATGCCTGCAATACCAGATCAAGCGTTGCACTGCACCGTGTGTCGACCTGATCTCGCAGGAGCAGTACGCAAAGGACTTCGACGCGGCATTGCTGTTTCTGCAGGGCAAGAATCGCAGCGTCGTCAATACCTTTGTCAAACGCATGGAGGAAGCGTCTGAGCGGCAGGATTACGAGCAAGCAGCGCGCTACCGTGACCAGATATCGAAGCTGAAAGAAATCGAAGCGCGGCAGCTGGTCAAGCGCAGCAGCAATGTCGATCTCGACATACTCGGCTTTGCGTCGAATAGTGCGATTCATTGCGTGAGCATCGTCTTTATTCGCAATGGTTCTGTCATTGGCAGTCGCGATCACTTTCCACGCTTGCCGGGCGAGACTGACAAGCAAAAGATTCTGAATGCCTTTGTTGCACAGTACTACCTGGGCCGCGACGCACCCCGTGAGATTATTCTGGAAACAGAAATTGAGGACGGGGCCTTGCTGCAGCAGGAGCTGACGCAACGCATGGGCCATAAGGTGCAAATTCGATCTCGCGTGCGTGGCGATCGCTTGCGCTGGCTGCAAATGGCGCGCACGAATGCGGAGCAGGGGTTAAATCTGCGCGTCGCGAGCAATGCCACTATAAAGCGGCAGTTTGCAGCACTCGGCGAAGCGTTGGGGCTCGATGAGCCACCGCAACGCCTGGAATGTTTTGATGTCAGTCATACATCGGGGGAAGCGACGGTGGCGTCCTGCGTCGTGTTCAATTCCGCAGGACCGTTAAAGAGTGATTATCGTCGATTTAATCTCAAACCCGATGCCGCCGGTGATGACTACGCTGCCATGTCGGAAGCATTGCGCAGACGCTACACGCGCGTAAAAAAGGGCGAGGTACCCATGCCCGATGTGCTGTTTGTTGACGGCGGCAAGGGCCAGTTGTCGGAAGCGATGAAAGTGTTGAATGAACTGGAGCTCGACTGGTTGAACGTTGTCGCCGTTGCCAAGGGCCCGTCTCGTCGGCCTGGTGCAGAGCAACTGTTTCGTCCGGGTGAGTCACGGCCAGTGAACCTCGCATCCGACTCGTCTGCACTATTGCTGATTCAGCAAATTCGCGATGAGGCACATCGTTTTGCAATTACGGGCCACCGCCAGCGGCGTGCGAAAGCGCGCCGCACGTCAAAGCTGGAGTCGATACCCGGACTCGGACCGAAAAAACGCCGTGAGTTGCTGCGACAGTTTGGTGGGTTACAGGGTGTGGCGGCCGCTGGCGTGGACGACCTCGTCGAAGTTCATGGTATTAGTCGAAAATTAGCCGAAACCATATACAATGCGTTGCATCTTCAGAACTGACAAACGTCGGAACCTACCTTGAGACTCAACCTGGCAAACATGCTCACGTTGTTCCGGATCGCCTCGATACCGCTCGTGGTTGTCTGCTTTTACAGCGATCTCCAATATGCTCGACCACTCGCGGCAATTCTTTTCGGCATCGCAGCGGTTACCGACCTGATTGATGGCTGGGTTGCGCGTCGCTTTAATCAGACCTCGCGTTTCGGCGAGTTTCTCGATCCGGTAGCAGACAAGTTAATGGTCTCGATCGTGCTTGTGATGCTGGTCCAGGCCGAATCCGGATGGTTTGAAGACATCATCGCAATGATCATCATTGGTCGGGAAATTACCGTGTCGGCGCTGCGCGAGTGGATGGCGACGATTGGCGAGCGCGCCAACGTGAAGGTTTCGACGGCTGGCAAGGTAAAAACCACGCTGCAGATGTTCGGCATCGCTTTCATGGTTTACAAAAATCCACTGCTCGGCATCGAGATATACACCGTCGGCTTCGTTCTGCTGGTGCTGGCGGCCGTTATGACTCTCTGGTCCATGGTGATCTACCTGAAGGCCGCGTGGCCGTTCATTGTTCACGATCAGGCGTGATCAGAGCCGATCGACAGGTAATTTGACCTTGACTTGAGCCGGTTTGTCGATAGAATCTCGGCCCACCGCGGGAATAGCTCAGTTGGTAGAGCGCAACCTTGCCAAGGTTGAGGTCGCCAGTTCGAACCTGGTTTCCCGCTCCAAACGCCCAAGGGCCACCCAGAAACGGGTGGCCCTTTGTCGTTTAGAAGCGCGCCAGGTTAACTCCCTGGCGGCAGTTTCTTCAGAGTAGCGGTTCATCGCGCAACCGATCCGGTACGTGCTGTATTGCTGCGCCGAGCGCGCTGGGTTTCCCGCTCCAAACGCCCAAGGGCCACCCAGAAACGGGTGGCCCTTTGTCGTTTAGAGGCGAAAGCCACTCATTGAGTGGCCTTTTTCGTTTCGGGGCTTGATTGCATGTCTGCCCGGATCGTACGCCAGAGCCCGTGCCAGGTTGCCCAGTTGTGGCTGCCGGCCTCTTCATAGACGGTGAGTTCCGGCAACGGTACTCGCAACGGCGCGTAGGAGTCTGCGAATTTGTCGTCGCGCCCGAATCCCAATATGACGGGCACCGGGTCTTTCGCGGCCCGGGACTCTTTTAACCACGCCCAAACCGCCACTTCATGGTCTTTGAACCCGGACTCATCCGGATTCCAGGATGAGAGACCACCGGCTGCCTGAACTTCGGCTGCCAGCTTAGCATCGCCAAGATACGGTGCGAGCAATATGACACCCTGAATTTTGTCCGGGTGTTCCGACGCATATAGCAGGGAACCAAGCCCACCCATAGATACGCCGAGCAACCAGACTGATTGGTAGCCGGCATCGATTGCAGGTTGAATGATATCGTCGTGCAACCGCGGCAACAGGCTGCGTTTCATGTAGTAGCCAAAGTGCGCGTCGACAGCAACGATGTCAAAGAGCGGGTTGTCGTCTCTGTCCAGGAACCCGGCATCGACAAAAGTGCTTGCCCGGTCGCCGCGGCCCGGCAGCATGACCAACAGCGCCTCCGCTGTGCCGCGGTTCCACTCCTCGGGAATGCTTGCGATCGGAGTTTCCGTCGGCGGCGCAATGCTGCACGCACTGGAGATCAAAGCGAACAAAGAAAGCAGGGCTTTCGGTCGGACTTTCATAGACAGATTTCGGCTTGCTCCCAAGGTTCGCGGAATATCTAGTCGTAAAACCCGGCGATCGGTACTTTGACGGAAACGACTTTGCGGACTCCGGTAATTTCATCTGTCCAGGCAAGTATCAGCTTGTCACCGGCTCGTCGCATCTGCGGGACGATATGGGGCAATGCCGTTCGCCCAACTGTGCTGACCGGCCCCACTTGACCATCGCTCGTCAGGCCGCGAATCTTCAGCGCATAGGTGTCCTTTTGGTCTGCTTCGAGCCAGCTGACGGCATAGCTGTGCTGGTCAATAATGGCGACCCCGACATGGCCGAGCGGTGCCTTGCCGGAAAGCTCGATCGGCGTGGAAAACGTTGTGCCAGCATTGCTCGAATACGCCGTCTTCACTATCGCCTTTTCGTTCGCTGCGGTAAACCAGGCAACGGCAACGAAGTCGTCCGTTGCAGCAACGGCCGGGCCATTGACAGGACATCCGGCTATTTCCCAGCCATCTGAGCCAATGGCTACGCCCGGCTGCCATTGACCGTCGATCAGGCGCTTGGCATAGATATCGCGTATTTCGTCCTCGCTGCGGTCTCGAAAGACCACGAGCGGCCCGTCCGCCGTAATTGCGACATCGGTCTGACAGCAGTCGCATACGTGATCATCGAGTAGTGCCCCGGACTCGATTTCACCATTGTCACTGACTACCGCTGCGCGAAGTGTCATGCCGGCATCCGGGGTCTCGCGACCGTCCAGCCACACCAGCCCGGTGCCGGCGGCAGCAGGGTAGGTCGAAACGAAGCCGTGCTCGGTCGGAGTGCCGTCATTGTGTGGGCTCAGTGGCTCTGACCAGGTTGCTCCGCCGTCACCGCTCTGTGCATACAGGATCTGGTAAGCGTAGGGCGCGTCGGCAATGCGGCTGAGCCAGAACGCGAGGCGCCGGTCCTCGCCGGTCGCTAACACCCCCGGCAAATCGGCCCAATTGATAAACATTTCGGGATCGGTGACCGCATGGGTCGCAGGCCCCCATTTGCCGTCCGCATATTCAGAATAGCGAAGGCTCGCCGTCTCATCGCCGCGCTCCATCCAGCTAACAATGACCGTGCCATCGGCACCCTGGGACAGGCGCGGTCCCTCAGCGGGTTGGCCCGCAGGAATCGACATCGGTGTCGATTCGAAAAAGACCGGCAGTGATCGCTCGGTGCACGCACTTGTCAGCACGGCAAGCACTGAGACAATGAAATAGGCCGGTTTTCGCATGGCCTGATTATGCGCCTATTTCGGGTGGACTGCAGGTGCAGTCGCTGTATACTTCGACGCCTGCTCGGCGCAGCGGTATGACACCGTTTCGCTCGACCGCCGGGGCTAGGTGGCAGAGTGGTTATGCAGCGGACTGCAACTCCGTGTACGCCGGTTCGATTCCGACCCTAGCCTCCATTTTCTCGGCCTCCATTTCCTCGACAGGCCGCTCTATGGCGGCGCAGATCGTGGTTCTTCCAAGGTAGCTTGCCAGCGACACGTTGCTGATATGCATCAGCCACGTTGCGTGCAACAGCGACGTACACAGGATCACCGCGTAAATGCGGTAGAACGGCGTCCAGTAGCGCCGCAGCAGTGCGATTGGCGTAATAAAGAGAGCGGCGAGTGCAGCGATTTTCAAGCAATCGGACGCGACCATGAGCAATAGGGCTTCCGGACGGATGCCGTAGTCCATTTGAATGTCGTCCGAAGCGTAAATCCTGAGCAGCGCCACCAAGGCGATGAGGGTAAGCAAGCCGATCGCCGCGCAGATTTGCAGCGCGCGCATGCAGAACCTCTGCCCACGGGGTATTGCAACTTGCCGCCTTGCGAGCAACGGCCAGGCAATCGCGCCAATCACGACAGTCGGCAGCATCAGCATCATTGCCAGTCTCTGCAATGCAGGCAGACGCCACGGCGGGCGTTTTTCGTACGCGGCGCGGTCCAGGAACAGGCCGGTCACGTTGCCGGAGACAGGATCGCGTTTGAAAGCGGCCGTCGCCCACCAGGCCGTGGGATGCTGGAATTCATCGGTGCGGGTTTCGTAGTAGCGGTCACTGGAACTGTTTATCGCCAGCGCATCTCCTCGACACGGTTCGTCGCCTTTGCAATCGGGTGGCGCATTCACCATGACATCGCGGCCCATGAACGCGAGTTCGAATAGCAGGCGTTCGAACGAGTGCCGCGGATACTCGGCGCTGACGTAGTAACCGACGTAGGCATCCCTGCTGGCAGTGAGATCCCGGGGTGGTTCGACGGCCGGCGGAAGATCGGGGACAATCCGGACCAGGACGAGATCGAGAATGGCGTCCAGCGGCATGCTCCGCAACGACCCCTCGCGCAAGTTCTGGGTAATGAAAAACCCGAAGTCGTCGTCCGGAAGAATCGCCAGGTAACTGGAAAAGCCGAGTTGTCCGCCGGAGTGTTCCAGCGCGCGGTGTCCGCGGAACGTGTTCTCGTGCCAGGCGTAGGAGATACCGTAACGGGTGCGATAGGGCGCGTATTGTTGTGCCTGCATTGTTGCGAGAACGCCGGGCTCGATGGCCGGGTGGCCACGAAGCTGGGCGATCATGAATTTCGCCATGTCATTCGCCGTCGAGACAAGCGCGTCGGCCGGTCCGACTTGAGAGTAATCGCGTGTTAGCGCGATTCGCGAATCGGAATAGCTTTGGCTGATGTCCCGCTGAAGTGGACCAGGCAATGGTTGTGCGAAACTGGATCGATTCATACCGAGCGGCTGCAACACGAGTTCCTGCATGGCCGCGTCAAAAGGCATCCCCGTTGCCCGTTCGATCAGCAATCCGAGCAACGCGAATCCGTGATTGCTGTAGGCGTAGATTTCGCCCGGTGCATGCGACTGCCGGACCATGCAGGATCGAACGAACTGGGTCAGCGGCATCACGTCGTGAGGTGTTTGAGCCGCATCACCGATGTCCGTCGTTTCGAACCCGGCAGTATGCGTCAACAGGCTGTGCGCCGTTATCGCATCGGGAAAATCCCTCTGCAGCGGAAGATCGAGATACCGGGCGATATCTTCATGCAAGTCCAGCGAACCCTGCTCCGCGAGTCGTACAACCGCGGTGGCGGTCAACACCTTCGACAGCGAGGCAACGCGAAACGGCGTGTCAGGGGTGACCGGAGTACCTCGAACGATGTCTGCCGTGCCATAGCCTTTGGCGAGCAGCACGCTACCCTTGTGCACGATGGCGACGCTTGCCCCGGGAACACCACTCGATTGAAGCCCTTCGCTCATGGCGAGATCAACGATGCGTTCGATCTCTGTCGCGTCTAATGGACCGCGTTCCTCGGCCGCAGCATCGCACAGCTGCGGTGCGAGAAAGATCGCGATGCAAACGATGGCGCTCGTGAATTTGACGGTCGTCTCCCTGCTACCTGCGGAGCGAACGTCGATACTAGCGCCCGGACTTCGGAGCGACAACCATGACAGGTAGCGCTGATCGGCCGAACCAAGTAGGCTTTCGATCCAGAGTTACGCGGCATAAATCGCCCGTCTCTTTTTTGCTGCAATGCCCGGGTGGCGGAATCGGTAGACGCAACGGACTTAAAATCCGTTATTCGAAAGAGTGTGCGGGTTCAAGTCCCGCCCCGGGCACCAAATCGGCCGGGCCTTAAGGCCGGCCAATTCATGACGGGCGAGACTTGCCCTTAGGCGCTCTGATCTGCGGCGGCGGCAGCCCCGAATTATCTCCACCGAGACTTGTTGCGTGGGTACCCCGTTGATTTAGTGCGACTCGCAAACGAACGACGAGGCGAATTCGGTCGAGTC